>Ga0181530_10002368_pt1 | contig 22500 bp, 20 predicted proteins | sample PEATcosm2014_Bin_42_FD_119769 | JGI IMG/M metagenome (GOLD analysis project Ga0181530, IMG submission 119769) | Peatland microbial communities from MTU Mesocosm Facility, Houghton, MI, USA - PEATcosm2014_Bin10_60_metaG | ecosystem: Environmental > Terrestrial > Soil > Wetlands > Peat | place... | reverse complement strand
GCGTAACGGCCGTCGGGACTGAGGGCTATGGTCGCGGGGTAGCTGTTGGTACGGGCGAGGTAGCCGGGGACGGGGAGGGTCAGGCTTTTGCTGGTTGGAAGATTGATGCGGCGCGTGTTTTCGGCGGCGCGGGCGACCATGAACACGATCAGCAGCGAGGACAGAGCGACGAGGGAAACTGCGGCGACTTTTTTCACGGACCTTTTCACGAGAGATGGCCTCGGGAGGGTTGTACCATTCGGGCCGTCCGTCAGGCAAACCGGCGAGCTTGCCCTGAGCGCGGCTGAAGGGATGTCCGCGTGAGGCTCGCCCTGGTCTTCGTTCTTGGCAGGTGTCTATCGTTGTACAATCGATGTCCCTTATTTCACGAAGCGACGACAAGGAGCTTTCTTCGTCATGAATCGGCAAATCATGGATAGGCAACTCGCAAGTCGCAGAGTCATATTTCTAACTGTCTTCTGTGCGCTCGTATTGCCGGCGGCGGTCGCGCAGGAAGTGCCGGTGGTCAAACCGGAAACCGTCGGCATGTCTTCGGAGCGGCTGGAGCGGATCTCGAGCGCGGTGCAACGCGGGATCGACGACAAGCGCATCGCCGGCGCGGTCACGCTGGTGGCGCGTCGCGGCCACGTGGCTTGGTTCAACGCGCAGGGCATGGCAGATCGGGAAGCGGGCAAGGCCATGCGTCCCGATAGTATGTTTCGCATCTGCTCGATGACGAAGCCCATCACCAGCACAGCGGTCATGATGCTCTACGAAGAAGGGCGCTTCCTGCTTGAGGACCCGGTTTCGAAATACCTGCCCGAGTTTAAAAATCCGAAAGTTCTGGTTAAGCCCGGGTCCGGCGCGACGTACACCATCCCCGCCACGCGGGAGATCACCATTCGCGATCTGTTGCGTCACACCTCGGGAATCACCTACCAGTGGAACAGCGACCTCGGCCCCATGTATAAGAGCGCGAATGTCGCTTCCGGGCTCCTGCCTTATGACGGCACCATCGAAGACAGCACCAAGCGACTGGCGGGCCTGCCGCTGCTCTTCAACCCGGGCGAGAAGTGGGAATACAGCCTGGGCGTCGATGTGTTGGGACGGTTGGTCGAAGTGGTATCGGGCAAACCGCTGGACGAATTCTTTCGCACGCGCATCTTCGAGCCGCTGGGGATGAAAGACACTTACTTCTATCCTCCGGAGAGCAAGGTGGAGCGGCTGGCTACGGCCTACACTTACTATGAAGGCAAGGGCCTGAATCCGTTTCCCGACACTCCCATCACGGACGGCTCTTTTACATACTCGGCAGACTACCCGGTGCGTGGACCGAAGAAGCTGTTTTCTGGTGGCGCCGGACTGGTGTCGACGGCGGCCGATTACCTTCGCTTCTGCCAGATGATGCTTGACGGCGGCAAGGTTGGGAATACTCGTTTGCTGAGCCGCAAGTCGGTGGAGTTGATGACCGGCGACCAACTGGGAAAGATCAGTTCCGGGCAGGACTTTGGCTTCGGACTGGGCTTCGGCGTGAATGGAGTGAGAGCGCCGCTTTCCGAACTTGGATCGGCGGGGGAATACAACTGGGGAGGCTTCTTTTACACCGAGTTTTCCATCGATCCGAAGGAACAGATGATCGTGATTTTCATGGGTCAACTGCATCCGACCGGCGACTTGACGCTTGACCGTCAGGTGAACGAACTGGCGTATCAGGCGATTAACGACTGAGAAACCGCGCAGGGGGCGAGCGCAGTCTAATAGAACGACAGTTCTTTCATCGGATAGTGCTTGCGGTTGCGCGTCCACAGCTCAGCGCGATTCAGCACCGCAGCCGCGGCAATCAGCGCATCACTTATTTGCAGGCCGTGACTCTTGCGATATTGACGGAGATAATCGCCAGCCTGGCGGCCCGTCTCATAGTCGATCGGGACGCAAAGTAGAGTGCGAAAGAAATTCGTCAGTGCCTCATGCTCGCGGGGCCGCACTCCATTCCACAGTGCGACTGCGGTTACCGGCGAGCACAGGATGGCGCGACCCGATTGACCCAGTTCCCGCCACCGCGAAAGGATATTGCTGTCTCGGTCGCGACAAACTTCGATGACGATGTCGGAATCGACCAGAACGGTCACCGCTTCTCCAGCCTCTCAATCCGAGGATCGTGCCGCAGGCTGCGAACGTATTCCTCGGTAGAATCGGGTAAGTCGGTACGATCTTTCCAGATGCCGACGATGGCCTCCATGGCCGCTCGGCGCTCATCCAAATTGCCGAGATAGCGTTCGCGCACTGCTCGGCGCACCAAATCGGAGATGCTCGTTCTCTCGCTCCTGGCTCGCGTATGGAGGGCGTTCCACAAATCGTCGTCCAGGTATAATTGCGTTCTGCGCATGATGTATAGTATACATCACAGATTAGCGGAGGGCGAGCAGAACCGCGACATACTGGCGCACTTTGTTGACTAACGCGGGCTCGGCCTTGGAGTGGAATTTCGCCTTGCGGCCAGCCCAATCCATGCTCTTTAGTTGATCGACGAGAACCGCTCCTTCCACCTGGTCAAGCGTGATGGGCAAGGCGAAGGGGTAGGGTTTGCGCTTGCTTGTCAACGGGCAAACAACGGCTAGGCCGCTGGCGCGGTTGTAGCGTTGATCGGTAAGTACTAATGCGGGACGTCGCTTGGCCTGTTCGCGGCCAACTTGCGGATCGAAATCCATCATCACGATGTCGCCCGCTTCGGGAACGTAAGGCGTCACCATGTCACCATTCAATAACTTCCTTCCCCACTTCCGCGCCGGTTGAGATCTCGGCATAGCGGTTTTCTGGAGTAATCCGGGAAACGAGTTGCGACAGTGTCGGAATCTTCGTGGGCCGATGCAGTTCGACGTGGCCTTCGGCGGCGGATTCAACCTCCAGCGAATCGCCTTCCTTTAGTTTGGCCTCCTCAACCACGGGCTTGGGAATGCGCACGGCCAGGCTGTTGCCCCACTTCACCATCTGCGTTTTCATGAACGGAAAACCTCTCCAATAATATACAGTGTAGCGCAATGTATCTACATTGTCGATACTAAAGCGGGGAGACAGGTAACGCGGAAGCGCTCCCTCAGGGGCTAAAGCCCGTGTGTTTTACTGGCTCTGGACGGCCCGGCTGAAGCCGTTCCCTTCCCAAAACAATTCATGAGAACGGGCCTCGACCGTTATTTTGTCCCCACCAAATGCACTTCGGACACTGGCGGGCCGGTTTGCGATTTCTTCACGCCGATCAGCTCTACCGCCTTCGCCGCGATGTGTTCGGCGGAGACTTCGAATTCCTTGATTAACTCCCAGGGAGCGCCGGAGTCTCCGAAGCGGTCTTTGACTCCGATGGCTCCCGTGATGATGGGAATGCCGTAGAGCGCGGGCGACTGGGTGATGGCGTTGGCTACGGGCCAGGCCAGCGCGCCGATCTGGTGCTCTTCGGCGGTGAGGACTACGCTCGTGTCTCGGGCGGCTCGCACTATAGCTGCGGTGTCGAGCGGCTTCAGCGTGTGCAGGTTCAGGATGCGCGTTTCGTAGCCGAAATCCTGCTTCAGTATCCACGCGGCTCGCATGGCTTCGGGGACCATGGGACCGCAGGCGGCGATGGTCAGGTCTTCGCACTCGTCTCGGTAATCCGATTCCAGCTTGGTCTCGAAGGCTTCGATGAAATTTGCAGATTCTCTCCGCAGGCGAATTACGTTGGCTTTGCCGAAGACGAATGGCGTCTTCTCGCCGGTGACGATGGGCGTGGCTTCGCGCGCGAAGCGGATGTACTTCGGGCCTACGTGCTTCAGCAGCAGGTAGTCGGTGGCTTTGCGGGTTTCTACCATGTCGCAGGGGACGACCACGCTCATGTTGGGGAGTCCGCACATGGCGAAACAGTCTTCCAGCGCCTGGTGCGTGGCGCCGTCGGGACCGACGCTGACGCCGCCGTGGGCTCCGGCGATCAGGACGTTGAAGTTGCCGTAGCAGATCGAGGTGCGAATCTGGTCTAGGTTGCGGGCGGCGGCGAAAGTGGCGTAAGTGCCGAAGACGGGGAGCTTGCCTTCTTTCGCCAGTCCGGCGGCGGCTGAGGTGGCGGATTGCTCGGCGATGCCCATGCTGATCCAGCGCGGCTTGCGCTCGGGCTTGCCGGCGTAGAACTCGCTGATGGTGATGGAGCCGGAAATATCCAGGCCGAAGCAGACGATGCGCGGGTCGTCGCCATTCGCCGCGAGCGACTGGCCGAAACCCAGGCGCGTGGGCTTCATCTGGACTTTCATGTTTGCGGCGGCGTTCCACCAGTAGTTGCGGTGAAACTTCGGCATCTTGGCGTCGAGTTTGCGCTCGACTTCGGCTTGATACTGCCGGGCGTGGGCAAATAGTTGATCGAGTGGGATTTGGCCTTCGAGACCTAGCTCCTTCAGGGCTTTGTCTAGCTCTTCGCGGGTGGGCGCTCTGCCGTGCCATCCGGCAACGTCTTCCATGAAGCTGACGCCTTTGCCTTTTACGGTGTCGGCTATGATTACGGTGGGCTTGCCGGAGCCGGCTTTCGCTTTCGCCTTCTCCAGCGCTTCGACGACCTGCTTCATGTCGTGGCCGTCGATGGTTTGGACTTCCCATCCGAAGCTGCGATATTTATCTTCCAGGGGCTCGACGTTCATTACGTCTTTCACCCAGCCGTCGATCTGCAGGCGGTTGCGGTCGATGATGCCGATCAGGTTGTCGAGCTTGAAGTGGCCCGCTTCCATGGCGGCTTCCCAGATTTGGCCTTCCTGCTGCTCGCCGTCTCCCATGATGCAGAAGACGTGGTGATTTTTCTGGTCTAGCTTGGCGGCTAACGCGATGCCTACGGCTATGCTCAGGCCCTGGCCCAGCGATCCGGTGGAGACTTCTACGCCTGGGAGTTTTAGCCAGTGGGGATGTCCCTGATACGGCGAATAGAGTTTGCGCAGGAGGGCTACGTCTTCTTTGGGGCAGAATCCGGCGAAGGCCAGGCCTAGATAAAGGCTGGGGGCTTTGTGGCCCGTCGACCAGACGATGCGATCGCGGTCGGGCCACATGGGATTTTTGGGATCGTGATTGGCGACGCGAAGGTAGAGGGCGGCGGTGATGTCCATGATGGAGAGTGTGCCGCCGGCGTGTCCGGAACCGGCTGCGCACAAGGCGGCCAGGTCGTAGCCTCGCATCAACGTAGCCTGCTGCTTCAGTTCGTCGATGCTGTAGGAACGCAGGACTTCGCCAGTGGTCGAATTCTGAATAGACATGGGGTTGCTCCTTCGCTTACGCCAGACGTTCGAACGAAATTCGGACGACCATCCGGGCAGGGCGGGTGACGGCGCATAGGCTTGCGCATCTGACTTGCAAGACGAGCGTAGCTGGCGCGGTGGCGGGGTTCAGTGAGCGCGGTCACGGGTCGGGGTGACGGCATTCCCGTCCGGGCGGTCGGTTTTTCACCGCCGAGACGCGGATTAACAACGAGGAGTTCGTGTGCGAATGCAAATATGCATTGTCATCCTTCGCTTCGCTCAGGATGACAATTCGGGTGTATGCTCCGCACCCGTCAGAGATGCCGCACTCACCGCGCTGATTTGAAAATCGCGAAGATTGCGCCTTGCGGGTCGGAGATCACAGCCATGCGGCCGGCTCCTTCGATCATCATCGGCGAGAGACAGAGTTTGCCACCCAACTCTTTGGCCTTGGCCGCGCAAGCGTCGACGTCATCAACCTGGAAGTAAGCCATCCAGTGTGGTGGCTCTCCGGGCGGACGAAGCGCGGCGGGATGAATGCCTCCAATAAAATGCTCACCATTCTTGATGTGCATGTAACCGGAGGGATCTTTCGTGCCGTCGAGACGCTGGTTCGCAATCTCCCATCCAAAAAGGCCGGAGTAAAAGTCCGTGGCGCGTTTTGCGTCGGGCGTGCTTAGGTCGGCCCAGCACAGCGTGCCGTGGACGTGGGAGATTCTGATTCCGGTGTTCTTGTTGGCTTGCCAGACGCAGAAATTCGCGCCGGTGGGATCCTGGACGATCGCCATGCGGCCGAAGTCCATGACGTCGAAAGCTGGGGCCAGAATCTTTCCGCCTAGTTGCTGCGCTTTGGTGACAGTTGCGTCGGCGTTCTCGACTGCGATGTAAATCGCCCAGTGCGGAGGGACGCCCTGCGCGCGGTGCTCGGGACGCAGCGTGCATCCGGCGGCGGCTTCGCGGCCCTGGATTTTGAATTCGGTGTAAAAATCGTTCGGGCCCATCGGACTGTCATGGGCCTCCCAGCCGAAGAGAGAACCGTAGAAACTCTTGGCGGCGTTCTGGTCGGAGGTGTGGAGTTCAATCCAGCAGAAGGAGCCAGCGGGGTGCTTGTCGATGTTTGCCATAGCATGTTTGCGATAGGGGCGGAATTTTACACTAATTCCGGGCGGTGGAATGTTAACGGGAGATGAAAGCGATGAATCGCAGGGTAGCGCGCAAGCTGGCCCCCCAGCGCGCACCCATCAGCCTGAGAATGACTTCCGTAATTGGATCGAGCCTCGATTCCGTGGTGAAATTTGACGAGGGGATAACGCAACTTTGCGCCCCCGTGTGGGAAGGGACCTCATTCATGAAGTACATGGCGGCCGCTCTGTTGCTGGTGGCGTCGATGTCGGCACAGAACGCACCCAGTGCGAACAAGGGAGGCCGTCTAGATATCCCAGCCATATCCCGAGGAGCGAATGGGTCGATCGTCTCCATAGTCATGTCGGACAAGGACGGCCATCCTATCGCCCAAGGCAGTGGCTTCCTCATAAGCAAAGATGGCCAGGTCGTGACGAACTACCATGTCATCAGAAACGGCAGATCCGCTGTCATTAAATTCCCTGACGGTACCTTCTTTGCTGTTGATGGGGTGCTTGAATCCGATAAAGACCGCGACGTTGCTATCATCCAGGCGCATGGGAACGGTTTTAAGGCGTTAGCTCTCGGAGATTCCGACCAGCTTAAAGTCGGAGAGGAAGTTGTGGCGATAGGTAATCCCCTTTCGCTCGAGTCGACCGTATCAAACGGCATTGTCAGCGCGATCCGAACTCTCGAAGACGAAGGCAGAAAACTTGTTCAGACCACAGCACCCATTTCTCCGGGTAGCAGCGGCGGGCCGTTGTTCAATATGGCCGGGAAAGTGGTTGGGATCACGACTTCTCACATGAAAGGTGGTGAGAACCTGAACTTCGCGATCCCAATTAACGACGTGAAATGGATGATCGAGTTGTGCAACAGTCGGTGGGGGGCTATAGTCTTCCCCCTTCCCGACGAACCGGAGCCCGTTACATCCTCAGTAAATTCAACGGAAAACAAAGGATTATTTGATATCTTGCATGTAACTAGCTACAAATTCGTGGACTTGAGCGATGTTCCCGGCAATTGCGAATCCGATTACCACGGGAACAGCCTCTGCACCTCGGGTATCTATACGGTGGAAGGGCGGATCACCCCGTCTATCTATCATGATGATAAGCGGATCGGTGTCCACCACTTTGTGCTCCAGTGTAAGTCATTGCTGGTGATAGGAGGAAAAACGACCCGCGAGATAAAGTGCTGGAGTTTAGCGCCGGGAAAAGATTACGCTGTGACTCGAGTAGGTGAAGATATTCTGCTCCTGGACGGGCCGCCCGACCCTCCCCGATTCGGCTGGACCTATACTATTCTTCAAGAGACAGAATAACGCGGATGTTTCCGATGTCAACTCGCGACGTACCTATACCGACTGCAATTGATTCCCGTACAGAACATAGGTTTTTTATAGGCGACAACATTACTGCAACCGCCTTGCGGAAGCTATCAAGCACGCCGTGATCCTGTGCGGGAGGAAACTGTCAACATTCTGATGCAGGGGAAAAGAGCATTCGCGTTCGGGAGGTCGAAGGATGCGCCGATTCGAAGTCTTGAAAACGCCAGCGGGGTACGCAGTCCGAGAATTGCATGAGGGATTCTCCGCAGCACCCAGGAAGCCCTTACCGACGGTTAACTACACAGCACAGGAGCTGTTGGAGTTCATGTTCGCTGACGGTGCTGATTCTCAGTTTATTTCTGGGCGAGTCGTCGAATAGAAGGTCGGCGGAGGTTTTAAAAACATATTTCAGAATGCGAGGCTGTGATGGAGAAACCAATCAACGGATTCTTTGTGTACACATATCATTACGACGACGATCCTCAAGGTGGTTGGCAACGGCTCACAGATCAAGAAGGAATCGCCACCTTGACTGCCATATTCAAGAAGTGCGGCTGGGAGGGAGACGGAAAGTTGGAGTGGATGTTGGCCCCACCCTTCTTCGGAGACGCGACTCAAAACCGCTGGTTCCATGTCTACCACGTGAAACAGAGCCGCCGTGGCACGTCTTGGGTTGCTATCAAATACCGACTGACAGTTGAAGACTTAAATGCAGAGGCGGGAACATGACAGACATTACCAATATTTTAGAGAGGTTTTTGGTGGAAATTGAGAACGGTATAAAGGTATTGCGCCACGAGCAGCCTCGTCCAAATCAAGAACGAATAGACCGCTTGACGGCGTTAGCAGTCAGAATTAGAGAAGATATCGCACACGAGAAACAAGTCTAACGGAGCGTACGCGCGATCCTGGATCAGAGGTTCTTCCCCACCCACTCCTCAATCTTCTCCAGCGCCGTGCTCAGGTTTTCCAGCGAGTTGGCGACGCTGAAGCGGAGATAGCCTTCTCCGTATTTGCCGAAAGCGGTGCCGGAGAGGCAGGCTACACCGGCTTGTTCGAGCAGCGCGTTGGCCAGTTTCTTCGAAGGCCATCCGGTCTTAGTGATGTTCGGGAAGACGTAGAACGCGCCTTTGGGGATACGGCCGGGTGCCCTATCCTAGCGTCGCGCTTTTCGGCGCTAGGGTGGGTAGTTGACTTTAGTTCTGTCCTTGCAGTCGGACAAATCCAGTGACTAAAACCGCCCCATCCAGTATCCCGGTCTTCGGCTGGTATGGGCGATTGCCACGACTTGAATTTGCGCAGACGCGAGTTGCCGGTAAATCACAATAAAAGGGAAATGCCTGAGCAAAAACCTGCGTGTGGAATACGGGCCGGATGTCCATCGTTGAGGAGATTGAAGGATGTGTGCCAGGGCCCGGTCGACCTCAGCGTCAAACTTGAGAGCGGCATCCGGGCTCCGCTCCAGATACCAGTCAAACGCCGCGTCATATTCGGCAGTGGCATCCTCGTGAAACTCCACCGAATCAGTGGGCATGAGGCAGCTTTGCCAAATTGCGGCTGCGGACTTCCTCCCAGGGAACGGTCTTCACTTTGCCTGAGTCTAGGTCCGCTACGCGCTTCCCGATCTCCGCTTCCCAAGCGTGCTGAACGTCCGCGTCGACCTTGCCTCCGAGGTTGGAAATCAGGGAGTCCGCCAACGCTTCCTGTTCCTCAACCGAGAGCGACAACGCCTGCTCCAACAACTTGTGAACTTCCGTAGTCATCTGCGCCATGCTTACCCCGCTTTGCCTATAGTAACGCAGTTGGCATCCCCATCGGCAATCTTGATTGTCTTCTTCGCTCTACGCCGGGTGCCCCGCTCATCGCGCACTTGGCGAGGAGTGGGATTCCACTGCGGCGTCACGCCGTCCAACAGACACACCGAATGGCCTCACCTTTTTACGGCGGTGCTGCGATGCTCGCCACAGATCGTACTGCGTCTGCAGGCCGATCCATAGTTCGGGGCTGGTGCCCAGGGCATCCGCCAGCTTCAGCGCCATGTCCGCCGAAATTCCCGCACTGCCATTCAAGATGCGCGACAGGGCGACCCGAGTCACCCCAAGGTGCTTGGCGGTGTCTGTCACCGACCTTGTCCCCAAATACTCTCGTAGAACTCTTCCCGGATGTGGCGGATTGTGCATGCGCATAAAAACCTCTCAGTGGTAATCCCGATAGTCCACCAACACGGCATCTTCCCCTTGGCCACCCAGGACGGTGGGCCGCTTCCCACAACAATCAGCGCAGGTTCTTCCCTACCCACTCCTCAATCTTCTCCAGCGCCGTGTTCAAGTTCTCCAGCGAGTTGGCTACGCTGAAGCGGAGATAGCCTTCTCCGTATTTGCCGAAGGCGGTGCCGGAGAGAGCGGCCACGCCCGCTTGTTCGAGCAGCGCGTCGGCGAGTTTCTTCGACGGCCAGCCCGTCTTCGTGATGTTGGGGAAAACGTAGAACGCGCCTTTGGGGATACGGCAGGAGAAGCCTTTGATCTTATTCAGGCCGGCTACGAAGGCGTCTCGGCGGCGCTTGAACTCGGCGCTCATCTTGTCGACTGAGGATTGATCTCCACGGAGGGCGGCAATTCCGGCTACCTGGGTGAAGCTGGCGGTGCAGGAATTCGAGTTCGTATTCAGGCGCGCGATTTGTGCGGCCAGATCGGGACGCATTACTCCGTAGCCCATGCGCCATCCGGTCATGGCGTAGGTTTTGGAAAAGCCGTCTAGCAGAATGGTGCGCTCTTTGAAGCCGGGGACGCTCATTATGGAGAAGTGTTCGCCTTCGTAGATGAGGCGGCTGTAGATTTCGTCCGAGAGAATCATGATGTTGCGGTCGCCTATGGCCTCGGCTATTTCTAGAATGTCCTTCTTGGTTAGCACTCCGCCGGTTGGGTTGTGCGGGGAGTTCAGGATGATCAGCTTGGTGCGGTCGGTGATCAGCGAGGCCAGTTCTTTGACGTCGAGGGCAAAATCGCGCTCCTCGCGGAGCGGAATGGCGACGGCGCGTCCGCCTACATAGTCGATCATGGACTCGTAGATGGGGAAGCCGGGATTGGGATAGATGACTTCATCTTCATCATCAATTAATGCCAGGATAGTGAAGAAAATAATCGGCTTGCCGCCTGGGACCACGACTACTTCCTGGCTCGAAATCGGAACTTGGCGGGTGCGGCTGATATAGTCGGCGATCTCCTGGCGCAGGTCGGGCAGACCGGCGGCGGGGCCGTAGTGAGTCCATCCCATGTGGAGAGCGTCAATACCGGCTTCTACGATGTTGGCGGGGGTGTCGAAGTCGGGTTCGCCGATTTCCAAGTGGACGATTTCTTTGCCTTGTTTTTCGAGAGCGCGGGCTCGGTTCAGGACTTCAAAGGCGGTTTCGGTTCCGAGGCGCGACATCCGGCTGGCTAGACGTAGTTCGAGTTGAGTTGTGGTGGGCATGGTAGCGGATGAGATTATAGCGCGTTGTCGAGGGGAACTCTCTGTGATCCCCTGTGTTCTCTTTGGTGATCGGCATTACGGCTTACCACAGGGGGCACAGGGGATCACAGGGAAAAACTTCACAGGGGAAAAACTATTCTGAGATGGTGCTCTCTTCGCTTTGCGCGCGCAGGACGCGATCGACCGAGTATGGGGCGCGCTGGGCGGGCTCGTGGTAGTGGCGCACTTGCATTTCTCCCAGGAGGCCCACGGCTAGCATGTTCAGGCCCGCCAGCAGCAGGACGGCCGAGAACATCATCAGCGGGCCGTGCTGGTACATCACATCGGTGTGGTACACGACCTTGTCGAAAATCATCCAGCTGGAGATGCCGCAGCCAGCCAGAATGCTGAACATCCCTACCGTGCCGAAGAAATGCAAGGGGCGGGAAAGATATTTGAGCAGGAAGCGGATGGTGATGAGGTCGAAGAAGACGCGGAAGGTGCGGGAGATTCCGTAGTGCGAAACCCCGCGTTCGCGGTTCACGTTCCTGATGGGAACTTCGACGATCGACGCGCCGTACCACGAGGCCAGCGCGGGGATGAAGCGATGGAGCTCTCCGTAGAGCGGAACCTGGCCGAGGATTTCCCGGCGGTAGGCTTTGAAAGTGGTGCCGAAGTCGTGGATATCGACTCCACTCAACTTGGCCATGAACCAGTTGGCGCAGCGCGACGGGATGCGGCGTAGCCAGAAATTGTCTACGCGATTCCTGCGCCAGCCGCTGACGATGTCGTAACCCTCGGCAATTTTTTCGAGGAACAACGGAATGTCAGCGGGATCGTGCTGTAGGTCGCCGTCCATGGCGATGATGTACTCGCCGCGCGCATGGTCGAATCCAGCGGCCAAGCCAGCGGTCTGACCAAAATTGCGGCGCAGCTTGACGACGGTCACGCGGCTGTCAACGGCGGCAATCTCACGCAGCAGAGGAAATGTTCCGTCGATGGAACCGTCATCGACCAGCACCATCTCAAAGGTTTCGGCGCTGGCTTCCATCACGGACTTCAGGCGCGCGTAGAGATCGGTGACGTTCTCCTGCTCGTTGTGGAGGGGAACTACGATTGAGTACTTGAGCACAGTTTTCAATTATACGGCAAGGGGCGCTGCCTTCGAGGTGACTTTCGTGAGGCCGCGCCGAAGAATGCTAGCAGCAACCCATCTTCACTTCTCCCGCATCGGTTAAGGGAGGACCAAAGGCCTCCTGTGGCGCGGGGGCGCCGTTCAGGGTCTTGATCCAGCGTCGCACGGCATCGAACACTACCAGAACTACGCCGACGATAAAAATGCCCATCAGGACGGAATCCAGGTAGCCGGTAAATACCTGGCCGGGCTTCGAGGTCAAGGGCCAGAAAATGTTCTTGATCGACAGCACTCCCGCAGTAAGTGTGGTGACACCCACGAAACACATCGGAACTCCTGTAATCCAGGCATATTTCTGCTTGCCCATGTTAATTAAGAAGGTTGTCGTCACCGCCAGCGCTATGGTCGCCAGCAACTGGTTTCCGGTTCCGAATAACGGCCATATCGTCGAAATATTTCCGGTGTAGATCAGGTATCCCCAGCCTAGGACCACCAAGGAACTGGTGATCACATTTCCAAGCCACCAGGCATTGTTGCCGAAGGGCTTGTGCACTTTGCCCATGAGTTCCTGCAGGACGTAGCGGGCCACCCGCGTTCCCGTGTCCACCGTGGTCAGGATGAATAGGGCTTCAAACATGATGGCGTAGTGATACCAGTAGCCCATCAAACGATCCATCCCGGGCAGGCCCTTGAAGATTTGCGCCATGCCCACGGCGAGCGAGACCGCGCCTCCCGTGCGTCCTGCTAGTTTTTCTCCGACTTCGCGAGAGAACATATCCAGGTTGACCGTGCTCAAGCCCAGATGGCTGAAAACTGCGGGCGTGGTGTTGATGGCAAAATAGTCGCCCGGATACAGCGAGCAGGCGGCAATTAATGCCAGCACACCCACCAGCGACTCCGCGATCATCGCTCCATATCCGATGAAGCGTGCGTCACTTTCCTTGTCCAGCATCTTCGGGGTTGTGCCGGAAGACACCAGCGAATGAAAGCCTGAGATCGCGCCGCAGGCGATAGTCACGAAGAGAAATGGGAACAGGCTTCCTTTGATGATCGGGCCGCCGCCATGAACGAACTGTGTGAAGTTCGGAAATCGAATGTTGGGATGAACCACGAAGACGCCTACTATCAAGGCGGCAATCGTGCCCAGCTTCACGTAGGTCGAGAGGTAGTCGCGCGGTTCGAGCACCAGCCAGACGGGAAGAACCGAAGCCACTAAGCCGTAAATCATCATCAGGATCGTGATCTCGTGGGGCGTGAAAGTGAGCGCCGCAGCGGCTCCGCTCTGCGCTACCCAATGTCCGGCGATCACGCCGCTAATCAAAAGGACGACACCAAAGATACTCGGGCCGGTGACCGTAATCTTTCCGGCATGGCTCTTGAACATCCACAGTCCCATGATGACGGCGATGGGGATGGTCATGCCGATGGTAAAGACTCCCCAGGGGCTGTTGGAAAGCGCATTGACCACTACGATGCCCAGTCCGGCGAGCGTGACCAGAAGAATGAAGAGCACGGCGATCATCGCCACCAGGCCGGCAAAGGGACTGATTTCGGTGCGGGCAACATCAGCCAGCGAACGGCCGCGGTGACGTATGGAAGCCACCAGCACGGTGAAGTCCTGCACACACCCGGCGAGGACGGCGCCGATCAGCAACCACAGGAAGCCGGGCGCAAACCCGAACTGCGCCGCCAGGGTTGGGCCGACCAGCGGCCCTGCTCCAGCGATGGCCGCGAAGTGATGTCCGAAGAGCACCCAACGTGGCGACGCGACGTAGTTATGCCCGTCGGCGTAGGTGTGTGCGGGAGTGGTGCGGCGATCGTCCAGCGCCAGAGCCTTCGCCGCAATGAACGCGCTGTAATAACGATAGGCGAGGGCGTACACGCATAACGCGCCCAACAATACCGGGAGGGTATTCATGACTCGCTCCAATCCAAAGCAACGATGCAGCAAGTAGTGGCCGACGCTGCCAGCCCAGTCGGAGGCATCCTACACCAGTCGCGGAAAGAGACACAATGACTTGCTTGCACCACTTGCTTTGCACAACAGGCGCTACAATGTCGGGCATATTCCGGCAAGAGGCTGGCATCGACAAAGATCAAAGTCAGCCGCCGCCGAGCCGAAAGGACCGAGTATGCACATGCCACAAGAAAAGCAATCTGCAACTCAGGAACAGCCGCTAGTCCGCTTTGGCCTGGGGCTCGCCAACTGGAGCGAGCGGTGGTTTCCCGATCCGCTGATTTTTGCGCTACTCGGAATTGTGGTGGTATTTGTCGTCGGCCTCTGGCTTCATCAAAGTCCCACCAAACTCGCCATCCAGGGTGGAAAGAACTTCTGGACCCTTGTCCCTTTCACCATGCAAATGGTGATGATCATCATCGGGGGATACGTGGTCGCCTCGACGCCGATTGTTTATCGCGCCATCCAAGGCCTGGCTGGCATTCCAAAGACGCCGCGACAGGCAGTCGCGCTGGTGGCGCTGTTCTCCATGCTGACGTCGCTGATCTCGTGGGGCCTGAGCCTGATCTTCAGCGGACTTTTTGTGCGCGAACTGGCGCATCGCGTCAAGGGCATGGACTACCGCGCTGCTGGTGGTGCGGCGTACCTCGGGCTCGGAGCGGTCTGGGCGATGGGGCTGTCTTCTTCCGCCGCTATGCTGATGGCGACCAAGTCCGCCATGCCGCCGTCATTGTTCAACATCAGCGGCCTGATCCCGCTCACACAAACGCTGTTCTTGTGGCAAAGCATTGCGACAACGGGGATCCTGATCGTGCTGTCGGTGCTGGTCGCCTACATGTCCACGCCGTCGGCGGAGAACGCCCGAACGGCCGAATCCTATGGCATCCAATATGAGCCGATACGCTCCAGCCTGGAGCCCAAGAGCAAACCTGGGGAGTGGCTGGAATACAGCCCGCTGCTCACGGTTTTGGTTGCGGCGCTGTTGTGCTGGTATCTGGTCGACGTGTTCCGCACTTCCCCGCAAGGAGCGCTCGCGGCGCTTGACCTCAATACTTACAACCTCATGTTCATCACCGTTGGGCTTCTATTGCACTGGCGACCGAAGCGCTTCATGCGCGCCGTAGTGGAGTGCATTCCCGCCACGGGCGGCGTGCTCATTCAGTTCCCCTTTTACGCGGTGATCTTCGGAATGATTGTAGGAACGGGGATCGCGGATGCGCTGGCAAAGCTTTTCGCCTCGGTCAGCACCCACGGTACGTATCCCTTGCTGGTGGCGATGTACTCGGCGGTGCTGGGAATTTTTATTCCCTCCGGCGGCAGTAAGTGGGTGATTGAAGCGCCCTATGTGCTGCAGGCCGCGAATCTGCACCAGGTGCATCTGGGCTGGGTGGTACAAATCTACAACGCTTCCGAAGCGCTGCCCAATCTGGTCAATCCCTTCTGGATGCTGCCTCTGCTGGGCATTTTGAAGTTGAAGGCGCGGGACATTGTGGGATACGGAGTGCTCCAGTTGATGGTTCACATACCCGTGGTGTTCTTTTTGTGCTGGCTGTTTGCCCGATATATTCCATACCTGCCGCCGATGAAATAAAATGGCCGAGCTGGGCAAGGCAGAGGCAGCCGAGAACGAGACCCGGCAGTCGCTAGAGCACGTTTCATAAACGGGTTTCAGAGGACACGGGCAGCTCCCTCAGGGGCTAAAACCGTATTCAAAACAATGCACTTTACCGCAGCGGTAAACCGCTGCGCCACCCAAAATCAAGGGCAACATCGAGTTTTTCCGCAGCTTGCTCAACCCGCGCTGCTATGCCGTACTATCCCACTTCGCTGCTCAGGATAAATAGTGGCTTCTTTTCGAAGCTCTTATAGTGGGGCCGGAGGCGCTCGATGTTGTAATGCTCTTTTACGTTGACGACTTTTTTCGAGGACGTCACCGTGTCGATGGCCAGGTTGTCGTAACGGCCATTTTTCAGGACGACCAGCCGTCCGTGGGTATTGCTCAGGAGCAAGTCGAGGGCGATATTGCCGTAGGCCATCGGGACGATCGAGTCAATGGCGTCGGGATCTCCGCAACGGACCAGGTAGCCGAGCTTCTGATTGATGATGTCGACCGCCTTACCGTTGTTGTACTTCGGGGAAAGCTCCTTCAACTTCTCAGACACCTGGTCGCCGATGCCGCCCAGCTTCTTGTGGCCGAACGCGTCCGTGGCCTCTCCTTCGAAGACCATTTCTCCGCCTTCGATCATGGCCCCTTCTGAAACCAGGACAATCGAGTAGCGGTTCGGGTTCTTCTGGCGGTCGGAGACCAGTAACTCGGTGAGCCGCTCGATGTCGAATTTGTGCTCCGGGATGACGCAGCGGTTCGCGGCTCCAGCCATGGTGGGCAGCATGGCGCTGAACCCGGCATAACGGCCGAAGACTTCGAGGACCATGAACCGTTCGTGGGAGCCGGCGCTGGTGCGCAGGCTGTTGGTCATGGAAATAGTGCGCGTCACACAGGTACTGAAGCCGATGCAGTAGTCGGTGCCGGGAACGTCGTTGTCCATGGTCTTCGGGATCGCGACTACCTTGAAGCCTTCCTTATGAAGCCGCACGCCGTAGCTCAACGTGTCGTCGCCGCCTATGGGGATGAGGTAGTCGATGCCTAGCCAGTCGAGGTTCTTCAGGACTTCCGGGGTCAGGTCGTTCTTCTCGGCGCTATAAGCAGACTGCAGGTGCGTGGGAACGCTGGATTTCTTCACCCGGCTGGGGTTGGTGCGCGAAGTGTGCAGGAAGGTGCCGCCGGTGCGGCCGGCGCGGTTGACCAGATCCTCGGACAAGGTTTGGAAGTTCTCGGTGTTGTCGTAGTCTTTGTCGCGGACCATGTCGACCAGTCCGGCCCATCCCCGGCGTATGCCGATCACTTGACAACCCTCGCGCAGGGCGCGGATGGTTACGGCGCGGATCGCTGGGTTCAGGCCGGGGACGTCGCCACCGCCGGTTAGGATTCCTATAACTCCTTTTTTTGTTTTCACGTTTGTCACCTTTATGATTCGCAGATTTAGTATTCGCGGATTTCGGGTTGTACCCGTTTCCATCCTATCGCTCGCTTGCCGTCGGCGGCAATGCCGTTTGCAGTCGCGCTTGTCATTTCTCGTAAGGAGCCCGGCGATGGCTTCATGACAACCCGCCGCGTGGACCGAACCGAGTGATCTTGATCACAGCACGCAGCGACTCGCTTGGCAGAACATGGGGAGTGCGGCGCGGGGCGCTCAGAGAGCGCCGGGGGTTTGGTGTGCGCCGCGCCGATCCGCGTCGCGGGTCGGCAAGGAGTACGAGGTGCGTCTTAGGCCGACCAGGGTGCGCTGGCTGTCGCAGGTTATTTTCTTCTCTCTGTTCCTGTTTCTTCTGCTGCGCACGGAGTTCCGCGGATCGCTGCGCGCCGGCGGGAGCGAGATCCGGCTTCCCTATCCGGTACAGATGTTTTTCCAACTCGATCCGCTCGTGACAATTTCGAATGCGCTCTCCAGCCGCGCCCTGTATCACGGCTTGTTGTGGAGTCTGGTCATTTTGATTCCTACGATGGTTCTCGGGCGCTTCTTCTGCGGATGGATTTGTCCTCTGGGCTCGATTCACCACTTCTTCAGCAGCCTGCGATCGGAGCGCAAACGTGGAAAGCAACTGATTGAATCGAACCGGTACAAGCGCTGGCAAACGACGAAGTACTACCTTTTGGCCGCGGCCTTAGTCGCCGCGGTTCTGGGCACGGGGGTGGTCGGATGGCTGGATCCTTTCTCATTGTTGGTGCGGTCGCTCGGCCTCTCCATTTTGCCCGCAACGGACTATGCCCTCAACGCCGTGCTGGGCGCGATGGAACATAGCCGATTTGCAGCGGTGCAGTTAGTTGGCAGCGGGTTGCATTTCATTTTCGGAGCGCTGCTGCTCGGATTCAAGCAGCCGTACTTTCGGCAAGGGATCTGGCTGGGCATTATTTTCATCTTTCTTCTGGCGCTGAATTTTCGCGTGACCCGTTTCTGGTGCCGCGCGCTTTGCCCGCTGGGCGCTCTGCTTGGCATCGTATCGCGCTGGTCGATTCTTGGACTGGTCAAGAGCCCGGAGCGCTGCGAGGACTGCAATCGGTGCCTGTTGCGCTGCCAGGGCGGCGACGATCCCATCGGCGGAGTTCCGTGGCGTCAGCCGGAGTGTCATCTCTGCCTGAACTGTGTGGATGAGTGTCCGGAGCACGGCCTGCAGTTCAAGTTTTTTCCCACGCAAAAAACCATCGGTACGAACCTGCAGAGACGCAAGGTGCTCACCGGATTGGCGGCAGGCGCAGCCATGGTTCCACTGTTGCGCAGCACGCCCGGATTCGCGGTCGAGCGCCAGGAGCGGCTGCTGCGTCCTCCGGGGGCGCTGGACGAAGAGTACTTTTTGTCGCGCTGCACACGGTGCGGCGAATGCATGAAGGTATGTCCCAATAACGCGCTGCAGCCCGCGTTGACACAGGCGGGGCTGGAAGGTTTGTGGACGCCGGTGCTGGTGCCGCGGATTGGCTACTGCGAGTCGAGTTGCGTGCTGTGCTCCGAGGTTTGTCCTACCGGCGCAATCTGGGAAATCACGGCTAAACAAAAGGGCTGGGAGGCGCGGGGCGACAGCGACGCTAAGCCCATCCGACTGGGGACGGCGTTCTACGATCGCGGGCGATGTTTACCTTGGGCTATGGCAACGCCGTGCATTGTGTGCGAGGAGTGGTGTCCGACTTCTCCCAAGGCGATCTATTTGCAACCCGCCGAGGTTGCGGATGCGGCGGGGCATCCGCAGCAGGTGCAACAGCCGCTGATCGACGCTCAGCGCTGCGTGGGCTGTGGAGCTTGCGAATACGCCTGCCCGGTGCAGGATCGCCCGGCAGTCTACGTGACCAGCGTCGGCGAGAGCCGGTCGCGCGCGAACCAGATTCTGCTGAACCGGGGCCTGTTGAACCCTGGCAAGGAGAGGGCGAGATGACGCCCCGCGTGCTGCTGGTCATGCTGGGTGTCGCGCTGCTCGTGGATACCAGTTGCAAACGTCAATCGGGGGATGGGGGGTTATTCTTCCCTGCGTCCAATGAGGTTGCGGGCTGGGCAACCGCCGGAGATATACGGACGTTCGAGGCCGCCGATTTGTGGAAGTACATCGACGGCGATGCGGAACGGTACTTGAAGGCTGGGGCGCAGAGAGTATCCACGGCTGACTACAAGTTCCAGGAGAAGGTCGACGCGACGGTAGATATCTACACCATGGGGAACGCTCAGGGCGCGGAGACGATTTTTAAGTCGGAGCCGGCGGTCAATGTCAAGCCGGTGCAACTGGGAGATGCTGCGCGCTTGTCCGGCCAGAGCCTCGTGTTCCGCAAGGGAGCGTTCCTGGTGCGAATCGTCGCCTTTGAGGAATCGGCGGAAACGCAGCAGGCACTTTTGCAACTGGGGCGCGGCATCGAGCGGCGGCTTGCCCGGTGACGATCGCCGGACGTGTTCTTCGTCACTGAAACGTTACACGGATTGCGGTATAGGTAGTTTGATCATCCACGGATTTGGTCGTTGTTTCACCGGAGAACCTTATGAGCGCAACGCTCGGCGCCAATCGGCGGGATTTTCTTAAGAAGTGCCTCACGGGCGCTGCGGTTCTCGGCGCCAGCGGCAGGATGGGACTGCTCGCGGCAGCCGAAGAAGGAGCGGCGCTCGCGAAGTCCAGGGTTGTGATCGCGCACGATGCCATGCTGCGCGGGACGGGCTCGACGGTGGATTCGCACCGCATGCTGAGCCTTCTGGATCGCGCCATGCAGGCTCTTTTCGACCGCGATAATCCTATGGAGGCTTGGAAGAAGCTGGTCCGCCCGGGCGAGACGGTGGGACTGAAAGTGAATGCGCTTGGCGGACGCGGATTCTCCAGCAACCTTCAGCTTGTCGAAGCCATTTGTGAGCGATTGCAGGAGGCGGGAATCAAAGCGAGCGATATCGTGGTCTGGGACCGCGACAGCGACGAAATGGAACACGCTGGATTCCATGTGTCGACGGGCGGAAACCGGGTGCAATACTTCGGCACCGATCGCGTCGACTACGAACAGGAGCTGGCCACGTATGGCAGCGTGGGCAGCCGATTGTCGAAGATTCTGACGCAACGCTGCAACGTCCTGATCAATGTCCCGGTGCTGAAAGACCACGACGGGGCGGGCGTCAGCATCGCGCTGAAAAACATGTACGGCGTGATTCATAATCCGAACAAGTACCACCCCAACGGCTGCAATCCGTATGTCGCGGACTTGAATATGCTGCCGGAAATCAGGTCGAAGATGCGATTGACCATCTGCGACGCGACCACGGCCTGCTTCGAAGGCGGACCCGGATACAAGCCGGAATACAGTTGGAAGAACAATGCCCTGATGGTTTCGCAGGATCCCGTCGCGCTCGATTACACGGGCTGGCAAATCATCGAGCGCAAGCGGGCCGAAAAAGGATTGAAGACGCTCGAAGGCGATAAAAGAGCGCCAAACTACATCGCGACCGCCGCGGATCGGCAGCATCGGCTGGGCACGAACGATCCTAAGAGAATCACGGTTGTCGAGGTGTAGCGTGACCGCACGGTGATTATGGCGCGGCAAACGAGTAGCGCCGGCATCTTGCCGGCTTCCCGAGAGCGTCTCGCCCTCGGCGCGGCGGGCGAGCACGCCCGCCGGACAGCCGCCGGGACGGCGGCGCTACTCTCAATGATTGAGGGTGCAACATGGCGCGTGAGGTCGATGGGCAAGAGGGCGTGAAACCCGCCGTCCGCGGTGAGCGCAGTTCGTTCTCGCGCCCGCTTGATCGCCGGGCGTTCCTGCAGTGCGCTCTGACGTCGGGAGCGGCTTTAGGCGTCTGCGAATTTGCCCAGTTCGCCGGCCTCGGCCCGATCCCCGCCTGGGCTGGTTCGCAGAAGCAGGACGATTCGCGATTCACTGTCGAAGCTAAGTTCTACCAGAAACTCCAAGACAAAAAGATCAAGTGCAAGCTGTGTCCGCGCGAATGCACGGTCGGAGACCGGGAACGCGGCTATTGTGGCGTGCGCGAGAATCACAGCGGAACCTACTACACGCTCGTGCACTCGCGGGTGTGCGCCGCGCACATCGATCCCGTCGAAAAGAAGCCGCTCTTCCATTACCTGCCGGGAACGCTCGCTTTCTCGTTGGCCACGGCAGGCTGCAACGTCAACTGCAAGTTTTGCCAGAATTGGGACATCTCCCAGGTGCGCCCGGAGCAGGTTCCGGCCGAGTACGCGCCTCCGAAATTAGTTGCCGAGATGGCCAAACAGCGCAACTGTCCGACCATTGCCTACACCTACAGTGAGCCGGTGGTCTTCAGCGAGTACCTGATGGATGCAGCCGATGCGGGGCACGACGCCGGCATTCGCAGCGTGGCCGTGTCGAATGGATTCATGCAAGAGGAGGCGCTGAAGACGGCTTACGGGAAGATGGACGCGGTCAAGATCGATCTGAAGGCGTTCTCCGAGTCCTACTATAAGGATGTGGTGGTGGCTGAGTTGAAGCCGGTGTTGGCCTCGCTGGTCACGCTGCGGAAGATGAACAAGTGGACCGAGATCGTGTACCTGGTGGTGCCGGGGATGAACGACACTGATGCCGAATTCCGCGGCCTCGCACAGTGGATCAAGACAAATTTGGGCGTGGATGTGCCGCTGCATTTCACGCAATTTCATCCGGAATATCTGTTGAAGAATCTGCCCATCACGCCGGTGCCAACTCTGGAGCGCGCCAAGGCGATTGCCGACGCCGAGGGGCTGCACTACGTCTACATCGGCAATGTGCCGGGACATCCTGCGCAAAATACTTATTGCCCGAAGTGCCGCCGCATGCTGGTGGAGCGCGTCGGGTTCACGGCGAGTCAGATGCTGATCCGCAAGGGCGCTTGTCCGTTTTGCAATCAGGCGATTCCCGGCATTTGGCACGCATAAGCGCGAAAGGAGTTTTCGCATATGAAGATCAAGATCGGCTCCAAAATATATTGGCTGGCGGCTCTATTCATCGCGATCCTGGCGATTGCGGCGGTGTGGCACGTGCGGGCCGCCGATTCGCCTGGCGTGAGGCAAGCCGGGGTTGCTGGCGGCTTCTATCCGGCCGACCCGAAGACGCTTTCGGCGATGATCGATGACATGCTGGCGCACGCGTCTCCTCCGCCGATCAACGACCCAATTATTGCTGTGGTTGCCCCGCATGCCGGTTACCAGTACTCCGGCCCGGTCGCTGCTTACACTTACGCGGCGCTGAAAGGGCGCAAGTTTTCGCGCG
>Ga0181530_10002367_pt1 | contig 22508 bp, 18 predicted proteins | sample PEATcosm2014_Bin_42_FD_119769 | JGI IMG/M metagenome (GOLD analysis project Ga0181530, IMG submission 119769) | Peatland microbial communities from MTU Mesocosm Facility, Houghton, MI, USA - PEATcosm2014_Bin10_60_metaG | ecosystem: Environmental > Terrestrial > Soil > Wetlands > Peat | place... | reverse complement strand
GTCGAGAGCGGCGTGCGCATCGTGCCCGGCGGCTCCAGCATCCGCGACGGCTGCTATATCGGCAAAGGCGTCGTCTGCATGCCGCCCATGTTCATCAACGTCGGCGCCTGGGTGGACGAGGGCACCATGGTGGATTCGCACGCGGTGGTGGGAAGCTGCGCGCAAGTGGGCAAGAACTGCCACATCTCGGCCGCCAGCCAGATCGGCGGCGTGCTCGAGCCGGTGGGCGCCATGCCGGTGATCGTGGAAGACGACGTTCTGGTGGGCGGCAATTGCGGCGTTTACGAAGGAACCGTCGTCAAGCGGCGCGCGGTGCTCGGCACGGGCACGATCCTCAACCGCTCGACCCCGCTCTACGACCTGGTTCGCAACACCATCCACCGCGCCACCGATGACGAGCCGCTCGTCGTCCCCGAAGCGGCCGTGGTAGTGGCCGGTTCGCGCGCGATCTCGAGCGGCCCGGGCAGAGACTGGGGGATCTCGGTGTACACTCCCGTGATCGTGAAATACCGGGACGCCAGGACCGACACCAAGATCCAGCTTGAAGACCTACTCAGATAGGTATCGCAGAGTCTACTTCAGTTTCCTCGCTTTCTCGAAGTCTTCCTTGAGCCTGGCCGTAATTTTGTCCGCCACGTCCGCGCTGGCGCCGTGGAACTTCGCGCCCAGGCTCTCCTCGGTGGTGGACCAGATGACATCCCCGTCTTTGTTGACCAGGCGCACTGCGGCGATGGCTTCGTGACGCCGCTCGGCCGAATGGTCCGATTCGCTTTCCCCCACGCCCAGGCCGGCGGAATCGCCCCGCGCAACCCGGTTGCTGCCGCTGGTTCGCACGCCCAGGTTGGCGTGTGCGTTGATGTTGTCCGAGGAGGTGTGCACATCGGTGAACACCAGGTCTTCGGAGGCGCCGCGCAGCACGACGTCCGCGCGCTCCTGGTTCTCCGTGAGGATGAAGAGCTTGGCGCCATCCAGGCTGCTGATGAGAATGTCGCGCATCTGCGCGGCGGTTTCGCCACCCGTGAGCCGGTCCACGTAAACGCGCCGGATGGAGAGCAACTGGCGGAGGCCGGCCGTTTCGATGGCGGACGGCGAGGGCGGACCGTCGGCGCCGGGCCCAGAGGGCACCCCAGCCGCTGCGCCCAGCAGGAGAATCAGCGGCAGTTTGATCATTTGTTACCCTTCCTGGCTTCGTCGTCCTCATAGTCGACCCGGCGGCCGGTGCGCGCCTCCAGGCTGGCCAGCACCCACCGGATGTCGCCTTTTTCCACCCGGAAGACCAGCGCCTGCTGCTGGCCTTCGCCGTCCAGGTACCCTAAAGTGACGAAATGCTTGCGAGCCTTGCTCAGCAACAGCAGCGGCGAAACCAGAATCGCGGCGGCGTAGCGGCGGCTCACGGTCTGGCCATACTCCAGGGTGTCGATCTTCTGGAACGGGATGCGCAGCTCGGTCTGGTCGCAACGGAACACCAGCGCCTCGGCGCCGGTCAGGTCCAGGCGCGCGCTGGACTTGGCGGAAACTCCGGCTAGCGTCCCGCCGATGAACTGCGCCTTGACACCCGGCTCGGCGGCGGTGAGGATTTCGACGCTCAGCAGCAGCAGGCAGATTCGGATCATTGGTTATATCAAGGGTAGTGGCGGCGGAATGGCGTGGTTCTCAGGAATATAAGCGTCCGGATATATAATGTAGTGTCCGGATAGGGATTGTAAGGAGGAACACGAGATGAAACGTCATGTTCATGTTGCAGTGCTCGCGGTGCTCGCTCTTGCGCCGCTGGTCGCACAAACGCCGCAGGGCTGGAGGCAGCGCGTCGATCGTAGCCAGTCGGCAACGGACCCCGACGCCGCCGGCGCAATCAAGTTCGTAACCCAGGGATCGGGCTTCCACGCCACGAATCCGCAAGCGGCGGTGTACTGGAATCCGGCCAATACCGCGTCGGGCGCTTATACGCTCAAAGGCACGTTTACGCTGATGAAGCCGAGCGGCCACACCAACTATTACGGCCTAGTGTTTGGTGGCAGCGGTCTCGAAGGCGCGGATCAGGCCTATCTGTATTTTGTGGTGGCGCAGGACGGGACGTGGCTGCTCAAGAGCCGCAATGGCGCCGCCACCCCCATCATTGCGCCGAAGACGCCCAACGACGCGGTGAAGAAACCGGACGCCAGCGGACAATCCGTCAATGCCCTTGAAGTGCGCGTGGGCGCCGACAAGGTCGACTTCGTGGTCAACGGCGTGGTAGTGCACTCCGAACCCAAGACCGGAGCGATGGCCAAGACCGACGGCATCTACGGCATCCGCATCAACCACCTCCTAGAGGTTCAGGTGGACGGGTTCTCGGTGTCGAAGTAGCGGAGGGAACTCAGCAGCACCTGGCGATCGCGTAGCGGGCGCGGTGTATCTTGGGCAGGACGGCAGTTGCCACGCACAGCGCGATGGCCGCCAGCAACTGGTTGCCGGTCCCGTACAGGGGCCACAGCGAGTTGATCCCGCCCAACGGATCGCCCACGCCTTAGATTTCGGGGATACTGTGGGGCCAGTTCTACGCGTCGGGCGTGTTACGGCCACTTGACGCCGAACAGGCCAACTTCCTGATGGGGCGTAAGGCGACCGGAATACAGGTATGGTACCGACATGGCACAAAGGCCCATTCTCGGCGAGTTCATGTACGAGATCGATTCTCTATACGTCAGCACCGAGATGATTCTTTCACGGCGGTTCCGGGAACCTCCGCTAGACGGCCTGCTGCTCGAGGCGTGTCTTCTTCATTTCCGTGTGGTCTGGGACTTCTTCTATCGGTCCAAGCAGCAACCGACTGACGTTGTGGTCCGCGACTTTGTTCCGACGTGGAACATAACCGAAGCCCCTGCTCGGCTGTACATAATCCGCAAGTGGCTAAACCTGATGCTGGCGCATCTCACGGCCAATCGTGTAGACCCTGCCTGCAAAGCTGGCGAAATATCCGAGGAAGACATCACTCTGATACGGGAGCATACGAAGGCCCTATTCGGGGCCTTCAACGACGCATTAGCGCAGGACCTGCGTGATGCATTGGTCAATCCTCTCGGGCGTAAATTCACGCGATACGAGACTCTGCGTAATCCATCTGAGCGATAAGCCCCCGTTCCGGACTTGTACCGCTGGTGGTCCAGAAGTCTAGATACTGGGAGTGTCGGGATGCCGCCGCCGGCCCGCTCTCAGCAGCACCTCGGCATCGCGTACCGGGCGCGCTGCCGCTCCTCGGAGAAGCGCCGCCATTCCGCACCGGAGTGCGCCCGCCCGTGCGCCGCCAGGTGGCGCTCATAGGCGCTCTCGTCGGCCAGTTCGCGCAGCAGCGCCAGAATGAACCTGCCCAGGCGCCTCATAACTCCTCCGCACGCAATTCGGAAAGCACGTAGGGCGCTTCGCATACGCGGGCGTCCCTTGTGCCTCGCAGGATTCCCACCCAGACGCGCATCGAATCCAGCAGAATGGTTGTCACCAGCGCCAGGAAGACGCCGCACAGTACGGCGTCCAGGCGCGCATTGAAGATCAGCGTCTGGGTGGCCGCCGGGTCGGCCGCCGCGCCGGCGCGCAAGGATGCCTCCAGCCGGTCCGCCTGCGCCAGAAAACCGATGGCCGGAACGGGAGAGAAAATCTTCTGCCAGGCGGCTGTGAACGTCACGGCCACCAGCCAGGCCAGAGGCGCGCAGGTGATCCACAGGTATTTGGCGCCGTGCATCTTGAGCAGGATGGTGGTGGCTACGCATAGCGCGATGGCCGCCAGCAACTGGTTGGCGGTCCCGTACAGCGGCCACAGCGAATTGATGCCGCCCAGCGGATCGCGCACGCCTTGAATCAGGAAGTAGCCCCACGCCGCCACGATGACCGCGCTGGTCGCGACCACGCCCGGCATCCAGCTTGTCCGGCCCAGCGGTTTCCAGGCGTGCCCCAGGAAATCTTGCAGCATGAAGCGGCCCACGCGCGTGCCGGTGTCGAGGATGGTCAGGATGAAGAGCGCCTCGAACATGATGGCGAAGTGGTACCAGAAGCCGATCACCGCCCGTCCGCCGCCGCCGCGCGCGAAGATGTGGGCCATCCCCAAAGCGAGCGAAGGTGCACCGCCGGTGCGGTTGAACAGGGTCTGCTCGCCCACGTCGCGCGCCAGGTTGGTCATATCCGTTACCGTCACCGGGAAGCCCCACGATGAAATGGTCGCCACCGCGGCGGCGGGCGTGGCGCCGACGGTGACCGGGGGCGAGTTCACGGCGAAGTACACGCCCGGCTGGAGCACGCAGGCCGCAATCATGGCCATGATGGCGACGAAGCTTTCGAGCAGCATCGATCCATAGCCGATCGGCCGCGCGTGCCCTTCCTTCGCGATCATCTTCGGGGTGGTGCCCGAGGCGATCAGCGCATGGAACCCGGAGATGGACCCGCAGGCGATGGTGATGAAGCAGAAGGGAAAGATCTTGCCCGCGAAAATCGGCCCCGTGCCGTCGACGAAGCGCGTGAACGCCGGAAGCTGAAGCTGGGGCCGCACGAACAGGATGCCGACTCCCAGCATCAGAATCACGCCCAGTTTCACGAAGGTGCTGAGGTAGCCGCGCGGCGCCAGCAGCAGCCACACCGGCAGGGCGCTCGCCAGGAATCCGTACACGATGATGGCGATGGCGAGCGCCATGGCGCCGAGGGTAAACAGCGGAGCCAGGGCCGCCGATTGCGCCACGGAACGCCCCGCGAAGATCGCCGCCATCACCAGCAGGCAGCCGATGGCGGAGCATTCCAGCACTTTGGCGGGCCGCCAGTAGCGCAGGTAGAGGCCCATGAACAGGGCGATCGGTATGGTGGCCGCGATGGTGAACGCGCCCCACGGGCTGCCTTTCAACGCGTTCACCACCACCAGCGCCATCACCGCCAGCATGATGATCATGATCAGCAGCACCGTAATCAGCGCGGTGAAGCCGGCCACCTTGCCGATCTCCTCCCGCGCCATCTGGCCCAGCGACTTGCCATCGCGCCGCATGGAGGCGAACAGGATGACGAAATCCTGCGCCGCCCCGCCCAGCACCGCCCCAATAATGATCCACAGGGTTCCCGGCAGGTAGCCGAACTGCGCCGCCAGCACGGGTCCCACCAGCGGGCCCGGCCCGGCGATGGCGGCGAAGTGGTGCCCCAGAAGAATCCACTTGTTGGTGGGCTCGAAATCCTGGCCGTCGCGCAGCCGCTCGGCGGGGGTGGCGCGCCGGTCGTCGAGCGCCAACACGCGCGCCGCCAGGAATTTGGAGTAGAACCGGTAGCCGGTGGCGTAGGAGCAGGCCGCCGCCAGCACCAGCCAGATGCTATTGATGTGTTCTCCGCGATGGAGGGCGATCGCGCCCAGGCAGAGTGCCGCCGCCCCGGCCACGGCGGACCAGAATAGACCGGTCAGAAGCTTCACGCTCTAAAGTCTACTAGAACCGTTTCAGCGAGCGCAGCAGGGAAGCGGTGGTGCCGCCGGAATGCAGCTCCACCGAATGAACGGGTTTCCAATTCTCGTCCATGGTCCCGATGTAGACGGCGGACTGGCGGCTGCCGCCCATCAGGATGACGGTGTACTTGCGGTCCGGGTAGCCGAGGGCGCGGCACTGGAGCTCGCCCGACTCGCTCTGCCAGCGGTCGGTGGCCGGCTTGCCCAGCTTCTGCACCGCGGCCAAGTAATCGTCGCGGCCGGTCAGGGTGAGGTACTGCTGGTCCTTGGTGGTGAAGACCACGCCCTGCCTCACCTCGCCCACCTGGGTCATGCGCAGGGCCGCCACGCACAGGAGAACCGCCACCGGCAGCGCGGCGCCGATCAGCTTGAAGATGCGGCGGTCGTTGGATTCCAGCCGGATGCCCACGACGGGCGCGGGCGCGCCGCGGTCCGCAACGGCCCCGGAAGCCATGGGAGAGCCGCCCACCGCGACCGGCATCTCGATCACGCGCCGCTGGTACGGCCACACCGTGCCGCCCTTGTACTCCAACTCCCGGTTCAAGCCGACAATCAGGACCGGATCTTCGATGCGCGACACTTCACCGACGAGCCGCCGCGAGATCCAGACCTCGACACCGCTCTTGCAATTGACCACCAGGATCTCCGACCATGTGGCCTTGCGAAAGAGCCACTCGTTGTGCTCGACGTTGAGGATGGGGGGATAGAACGAGAATGGCCGGGTGGAGAGGTGTTCGAGCGACGGCGGAATGGGCGGGGAGGCCATGACCTACTTAATAGTAGTGTACCTACTTGCGCCCCACCAGGCGCAGCCGCACGCTGAACGCGCGGGCCTGTCCTCCTCCGTACCTCAGGAATTGGGACGTCCCCTGAACGTTGTTGACCACGTTGGCGTTCAGGTTGGCAGTCAGATTGTTGTAGCCGAAACGCCAGGCCCACAAATAATGCAGGGCGCGAAACTTGCGCTCCAAGTGGAGATTGATATTGAAATAATCGGGAAAGCGCATGGAGTTCGGCGGACCCATCATGAAGCCATCCTGGTCCACCACTCCGAACGGAAAACCGGTGCGATATTCCACCAGGTATGCCACTGTCGTGTTGCGCACCAGAAATTCGAGCTTCCCCGGAAAGAGGTGCTTGGGCAGAGGGGCCACGCCCCACATGTGAATGCGATTGGGCGTGTCCCAGGGGAACGGTCCCGGCCCCTGCGGACCGAAAATGGGATTCTCCAGGCTGTAATCCACCACCGCGTTGGTGCGCGAAGCGGATCGCGTATACCCAACGAACCACTCGAACTGGCCCGCGAACGTGCGCCTGAGGCTGAAATCGACAGCGTCGTACCGGTCGCGGCGGGTGTTCTGCAACTGGTAGGTGGCGCCGGTGAAGAGAGCGGGATTCAGCTCCGCGGCGGGCGTCACGAACACGAACCCGCGGTTCCCCGTGCGCCGCGTGTATCCGGCCTTGGCATAGAACTCGTGCCACAGCTTGCGCTCGACGGTGAGGCTGGCGGTGCGGTAATAAGGCACCTCGAGGGCCTGCTCATCCACCTGGAAGGCGGTCTGGACGGGGCCGTTCACAATCCCTCCCGGCAGGTAGAACGTCGAAAGGCTCACCTGGTCCTGCTGGCGCGTGATGGCGCTCATGCTGATGGCGTCGTAGTATACGCCCCAACCAGCGGAGAACTTGGTGTCGCGCAGGGCGCGCGGCGCCCACGAAACTGAAAAGCGCGGCGCCACCTCCACTTCCCGGACGATCTCGTTCCATTCCGCGCGCAGGCCGGCTTCCAGCACCACTCCTTCACAGGGCGCCCAATGGTCCTGAATGTACTGCGCGGCCTCGAAATTCTTGCGCGCCATAAAGGGACTGCCCTCGAAGGAAACGTAGCGGACCACGGAACCGTCGGCGTCGAGGACTTCGTAGTCGTGGCGGACGGTATGCTGGTGAAATGCCTCCCGCTCGAAGTCGATCCCGAACTTCAACTGGTGCGTGCCGAGAAGGTGCAGCGTGGGCAGGAACAGGTTGGCGATCCATTGGTCGCGGTACGCGTGGCGGGTGGTGCCTACGAAATAGTTTCCCAGGTCCCCGAAGGGCGTGATTTCGAACAGCTCGGTGCCTAGCGGCGCGTTGCGCAGCAGCGTGCGGCTGTCGGCGAAACCAAAATCGAGCAGGGCCCCGCGGCCGAAGTAATGCTGGTCGCGGATGGTGCTCATGAAGAGCGTCTGGCGATGATTGGTGGTGGTCTCAACGGGATTCAGAATGCTGAGGCCGGAGTGCGCGGTGTCGGAGAGGTTAAACAGGAAGCTGCCGGTGAGGGTATTGGCGTGCGTCAGGTTGACCTGGAATCGCGAAAGGTCGCTGGCGGTGAACCCAGTGGTGCGGTTCTGACCGCGGGGCAGCCCGGGGATGGTATCCACACTGTAGAAGCCGTCGAGCCCGGTGTGAAACCAGGCGCGCCCCCTGGCCAGCGGCCCGGAGAACTCCAGCCGCGGCGTCCATTTATTCACGTGGAAGCCGCCATCGGAGGAGATTCCAGGAATAAAATTCGTGGCGCCGAAGCGCCAGCGGTCGTCACCCATCTTGGTGGTGAGGTCGAGAACGCCGGCGGAGCCTCTGCCATTGTCGGATGAGAAGCGGCTGTTCTCGACGTCCATGGATTGGATGGTTTCGATGTTGACGCGCGCCTCCAGGGTGCCGGTCACGGGATCGGAAATGTTGAAGCCATCGAGCGTGTAGTTGGTCTGGTTGGTGTCGCCTCCGTTGAAGTGGGCCCGGCCGGCGTTGTCCTGCACCACGCCGTCCATCATCGGCAGCGCGTTGCGATAGTCCTGCGGCGCGGGGTACGGGACGGCCTGGATTTCGGCGTTGGAGAGCTCTTTGTGATCGGAGGGCTGCTGCAAATCGATGGCCGGAGGCGAATAAGTGACATCGATCCGTTCCGAGAATTCCTGCTCGTGGTTGAGCACGACGGTGAGCTGAGTGGAGTCCGCGTCAAACCGCTGCCCGCGTCCCTGGTAGAGGTAGAAGCCCAAACGCTCGGCGCGAATGGCGTATTCCCCGGCGGCGGGCAAGTTCAAGCGGAAGTTGCCGGCGAGGTCGGAAGAGGCCACCACGGTGGCGTCTCCCTCAGCCGCCCGCAGTTCCACGCGCACTCCGGCGATGCGAGCGCCGTTATCATCCACCACTCGTCCCGAGATGGAAACCTGCGCCCGAAGGCCGGCGCACGCAAGCAGAAGACTCAGAACGGGTCGCGCACTGTGGGGACACCTTGCCATCGCGGGTTCGCACCCTGCGGCACGCCTGCTTACTGACCAGCATACACCCTGCACATCAACCAATAAAAAAGGGGAGCCCGAAGGCTCCCCCTGTACCGCGAATCGACTGAGACGACGGTCAGAACGCGAACTTCACCACCAACTGGACGAGCCGGCCCGACACCGCCGAGCCCTGGAACGAACCGTAGGCGCTGGAGGGCGGCGAAACCGAGCTCAGAATCTGGCCGAAGGTGCCAGTAGCGACGTTGTTGTAGGGCAGGTCGAAGTTGGCGTGGTTGAGCAAGTTGAAGAAGTACGCCCCCACCGTCAGCTTGTACCGCTCCCGGTAGGTGAACGACTTGTTGAGGTTGAAGTCCGTGTCGAAGTAGCCCGGACCGCGGAAGCTGTTGCGGGGAATATTGCCCCAATCGTGCTGATTCGCCTTGGCGGCGAACATGGACGTGGAGTAGCAGGCCGTGTTGGGCGTGGTGCAACTCGGGTAGCCAGTCCCCAGATAGTCGGCCAACACAACCGCCGTGGTGATTCCGGACGTATTGCCGACCTGGCTGCGCACCCCGCTGTCGACGATGCTGAACGGATAGCCCGAGTGGAACAGGATGGTTCCCGCCAGGGTCCAACCGCCCACCACGGAGTTCATCATCTTGTTCCCGAAGTGGCTGGGGACCGTGTACACATAATTGGAGTTCACGGTGTGGCGGGTATCGTAATCGGCGTCGCCGTAATTGACAATGTTCACGCCCAGGGGATTGAGCTGATTCCGGACGCTTACGGAGCTGAGAGCATTGAAAGGCTCCAGGCAGGAGTTGGAGCAGGTATCGAGCGCGTGGCCCCAGTCGAAATTGAACTGGCCGGAGAACTGATGGCCCAGGTGCCACCTCACGGAGGCGACCAAGCCGTCGTAGTAGGAGTAGCCTAAACTGTTCAGTTCGCGAACTTCGCCGAAGCGGGGGTCCGGCGCGGTGGTAGGCACTCCCTGGAATCCCTTGGCGTCATAGGCATTCATGAGGGGATTCTGGTTGATTTCGTCATGCCCGTGATTGCCCACATAGTTGAGGGACAACATCAAGTACTTGCCGGCGGTCTGCTGCACCTCCAGGTTCCATTCGTAGTACTTGGGATTGAGGAGCTGGTTTTCGACCGTGCTGAAAGTCGGGGCCGTAAAGCCCAGCGGAACGCTGGCCTGTAGCTGCGCCAGGGTTGCGCCGCCGGCGAAACCGCTGTGGAAGGCATTGGCCGAATTCGCCACCGCGGCGAAGACGCTGTTCGGGTTGTTCAGAGCTACCACGCCGCTCGAGGTGCTGAATGTCGCCACCGCCGGACTGTTGGTGATGAAGCGGTCGGCAATCAAACCTTGGTACAGATCCGAGAAGATGCCGACGCCGCCGCGGACGACCGTGGTCTTCGTGACGCTGTACGCCATTCCAATTCGCGGCTCGGGCACGATCGACTCGACACCCGGAAAAGCGGTATTCACGGAGTGGATACTGGAATTGTAGGGCGTGGTCGCGGAGTGCGTGGCTGCGGCAAAGGCCGAGCCCAATTCGTTGAAGCAATTGCTGCCGCAGGTAATGTTGCTGTTGCGGTCCATGCGCAAAGCCAGTGTCGCCACCAGGTTGGGCAGGATCTTCCACTCATCCTGTACATAGAAGCCCATGCTGTACATTTTCAGGGGTTCGGCCCCAACGTTGGCGAAGGCCTGCGAGTAAGTGGAGCCATTCGCGAACGAGCCGTTCACGAAATCAGTCATCGAGTTGAATATGAGCGTACCGGTCGCATTGGGAAGCGCGGCGTAGGTGCTGACATAATTCTGGCGCAGGTTGAGGCCGGCCTTAAAGACATGCTTGCCAAGAGTAACGGAGTAGTCGTCGATCAACTGATGCTGCCGAACCTTGCGGCCTTGGGGATAGTCCCAGTCGTTGCCGCCCATGTTGGAGTAGAGCCCATCTCCGAATTCCCATGTGGTTGGGAAAGTCTTGATGGCGGCGGCATAGTCGGGAGGACCGAAAATCGCGGCGTAATACGAAGCGGACAGGAGCAACTGGTTCACCGCGGCCGGGGTGACCACCCTCGTGTAACCGATCTGGCCGCCATACGATGGCTGCACGCTGTTCGCGTTGAAAGCGGAGTTGATGGGATCGGTACCCGTGGCTTGGACGCCGTGATCGTCGTTGTAACGGACGTAGAGGCTGTCCCTGTCGGTGATGTTATAGTCCACACGTACGGCTTGGAGCCGCTCGGTATTCAGGTTGTTGACCGAACTCTGGAAGCCCGAGGCACAGGGCTTCGACACACCCCAACCGGCGGTTCCGGCAAAGTCGCCGCAGCCCAGGGCCGGATCGAGGGCGGCCGTCACCGGTGTGGCACGGGAGGCGCCGGAAGAAGTCGAGTACAAATTGAACGCGTTGGTGTATATCCCCACCGCCGGGGCATTAGTGGCCGTCAGATTGTTGAGGACGTACGTGGCGAACGCGCTGGTGGGAATGTAGACCGGTCCGCCGGAAGGCAGGACGTAACGCATTCCCTCGTTGTTGTAAAAGAAAAACAGCTTGTTCTTGATGATGCGGCCGCCTACCGACCCGGCCCACTCCCTGGAAATCGCGAAGGGGCGAGGCGTATCCGTCGAATTGTTGAAGAAGTCGTTGGCGTTCAAAACTCTTTCGTTGTAGTAGAACGCCGCGTTTCCGTGGAACTCGTTGGCGCCGGATTTGGTGACATAGTTCACCTGCGCGCCCGCCTGGCGTCCGTATTGGCCGGTATAGCCGTTGATGATGACCGCCGCCTCCTGGATCTCGTTGGAACCGAGCGTCAGGTTGCTCGCGCCCGAGTTGTTCAGGTTGAGGTAGGGATCCATGTTATCCGTGCCATTAATGGTGAACAGGTTCGAGACGCCCGGCAGTCCGAATACAGAGAAGTTGCCGTACCCTCCGCCGGTGCTGACGGTGACGCCGGGTGCCGTCAACGCATAGGCCGTCATGTCGTTCCCGGGGGCCGGCAGATTCGTCAACTGCGAGCTGTCGAACGTGGTAGCCAAATTGGCATTGTCGGTCTGCATCATGGAGACCTCCCCCACGACCGTAACGGTCTCGGCCTGTCTGGCAATCCCGAGGATGAACTTGACATTGGCCACCTGGCCGAGGCCGACCGTCACTTTCTCTATGGTCTTTTCGAAGCCCTGGGCGTCCACCGTGACGGTGTAGACGCCGGGCCTGAGCAGCGAAAAATGGAAGTCGCCCGCGGTGCCCGTGGTGGAGGTGTGCACCTCACCTGTGGCGTCGCTCTGCAGCGTCACTTTACCCGTGGTCACGCTCGCCCCACTTGGATCGGTCACGGTACCGACAAGCTCACCAGTGACGGTTGACTGAGCCATGAGTCCGAGGCAAGCAGCCAAAGCGATCAGAATCAGCCCGACGCACCGCATGTTTCTTGTTTTCATTTTCGTTTACCTCCTACTAATGCCTTCCTGCAGTTCAGAAGCGCGGTTCTGCGCTTGAAAGTACACACAGCTGCTAGCAACTCGCCTTCCAGCGTGAACCACACGATAATTGTATTGATAAATAAGGATCTTTTCAACTGAATATTGGTGTCGTCCCGAAGAAAGATCCGTAGCACCACTTCGCGGATGGGGCACCCGATTCCCAGAACATCGTGTAACCTCTTGTTAACTTTGAGGTTATTAGGGTTATGGGATTCTAAACTCCTGAATACGGATTGCGGAATCCAAAAGGGCGTCAAGACAGACCTCAAGGATCAGAAGGCATAGTAGCTACAGGACTTCGGCAGCCGGGCACGGGGGAATCCCTACTCCGCCGTCTTCCAGCGCCGCCCCGACCCTCAGGATGAGCGCCTCTTCCCAAGCCGGGCCGATGATCTGAATCGCGATGGGCAATCCGCCCGACGACAGCCCGCAGGGGATCGAAAGCGCCGGCAGGCCCAGCACGTTGATGCCCCGAACCAGGCGGGTGGTGGCCAGGCGCACGTCCTCTTCCCGGCCGCCCAACCGGACGGTCGTATCGCCGATGCGCGGGGCGGTATTGGGGGTGGTGGGAGCGATGAGACAATCCACTTGGGACCAGAGCTGGTCGAATTCGCGGCACATCCGGCGGCGCAGCCGCTGCGCGTTGATGTAGTCGGTGGCGGGCACCAGGCGGCCCTGGTCGAGCAGGGTGAGCACGTCGGGGCCGAATTTCTCCCGGTGTTCGAGGTGCGGCTCGGCCACGGCGGCGGCTTCCGCCAGCAGAATGACGCGGCCGACGGCATTCAGCGCGGCGACATCCGGAACCCTCACCGGCTTGACCAGCGCACCCAGCGACTGGGCGCGCGCGAAGACTCCGCGAACCGACGATTCGACGCCGGGGTCGAGTTGGTCGAAATAGAAATTCTCGGGGAAACCGATGTGCAGGCGGCGAATGGAGCAGCCGTCGTCGGGAATGAAGTCGACCACTGGGTGGCGCGAGGAGGTTGGATCGCGGCGGTCGTGCCCGGCGATAGCATTCAGCACCATGGCGGCATCGCGGACCGAGCGGGCGAGCGGGCCCATGTGATCGAGGCTGTAGGCCAAGGGCAGGGCGCCGTAACGGCTCACGCGGCCATAGGTGGGCTTGAGCCCCACGGCGCCGCAAAACGCCGCGGGGACACGGATGGAGCCTCCGGTATCGCTGCCCATGGCGGCGTAGACGAGCTGGGCGGCGACGGCCGCGCCCGAGCCGCCGCTCGAGCCACCGGGGCTGTGCGTGAGATTCCATGGGTTGCGCACCGGCCCGAAGTGCGGATTGGCCGAGGTGACGCCGTAGGCCATCTCGTGCATACTGAGCTTCCCGAGCATCACGGCGCCGGCCGCCCGCAGCCGTTCCACCACGGCCGCGTCGATGGCGGGGACAAAATCTTCATAGATCTTGGAGCCGCAGGTGGTGCGCACGCCGCAGGTGGCGAAAAGGTCTTTTACGGCGACGGGGATTCCGTGGAGGGGCCCGCGGTCGCGCCCGGCGGCCAGCTCGGCATCCGCCTGCCGCGCCTGTTCGAGGGACTGTTCGGCGGTGACGGTGATGAACGCATTGAGCTGGGGATTGAGGCGGCTGATGCGCGCGTGGGCGGCGGCCGCCAGCTCGACGGCGGAGACGCGGCGCGCCCGCAGTGCATCGGCGGCTTCCCGAATGGTCACTCGCCGTCCGCCTCGAGGCGCAACCCGGTGGCCGGTTCCACATCGGGCGTGAGGCGATTCGCCAACGGACGGAAGGCTGCTTCCAGCGCTTCGAGCGGCTCCGCGATGCGATTGAGCTGGGCGGCATCGACCTCGAGGCCGCTGGCTTTGGCGATGGCTTTCCAATCTTTCATGCACCCTCCAACGACAGCGGATCTTCCCGGTCCTGGTCCGCGGTCCAGTGCGCCCCGGCCAGCACGATCATGGCAGCCGCGAAGCTCCAGAGCAGGATGGTCACGGAGTGCTCGAAAACGAAGTATTCGCGGTGCAGCTTGGCCGATAACAGGGGAGATACCAGCAGGTTGACATACTTGAGCGCTTCGAGCGCGAGCCCCACCAGAATGGCTACGGGCGCCACGCGGGCCGGCTCGATCTTGCGGTTGGGCAGCAGCCAATAGATCAGAAACAGCGCCAGAATCGAGATCGGGACGGCCGCCAGTTTGAAGATCAGCAGGTTGATCCAGATGCCCAATCCGGCGTGGCGGCTGCTCGCCGCCTGTAGCCACTGGCTGTTCAAGGCCGTCAGCATCAGGGAGAGCAGCGCCAGGCCTCCGCACACAAAGATGAGGCCCAGGCTGACGATCTGGTTCTTGATGTAGGAACGGTTCCTGGCAACTCCCCACGCGCGGTTGAGGGCCACCTCGAGCGGCTCGAAGATGCCGTTGGCGGTGATCAGAAGCAGAAACATGCTGGTGAGATCGTTCTTGCCGTTCAGCTTGAACCAGACCTGGAGGTTGCGGACCATGAACTGGCCCGGCTCTCCGGCAAAAGAATCGCCGATGGCCAGGTAGATGGCCTGCTCCGCCGCGCGCCAGTGTAGGACATCGCGGCAGAAGGATGTGATGACGATGAGAAATGGATAAGTTGACAGCAACACGCTGGCGGCGATAGCGAGGGCGTAGACGTGCGCCTCGGTTTGCGCCAGGTAGTAAAGAGTCGGCCGCCAGCGCAGCCACCACAGGCCCTGGTTCTCGGGGAGGATCGTGGGGAGCAAACTCCAGCTTAACTCGGGCGGTCACCGCGGAGATGGAACGAGCGGTACGATTTGACGTAGTGGTGGGAAAGCAGGATAGAATGGAATTGCGATGCGGAGGGTCTCCAGTTCGTTGATGGCGGCGCTGATTGTGGGGGCGCTCTTCTGGGGAAATTGCCTCTCCTGTCCGCAGATGCTGCTCGCTGTCGCGGCGCACCAACCGGCGCATAGCTGCTGCCACCGGACCAAGACGGCGGGCACGAGCTGCCAATCCCAGGGATTGCAGCATTTTCTGAAAGCCGGTCCGGAAGTGCAGACGGCGGCCGTCGCGGTGGTGGCGGCGGTGGCGCCGGCGATAGGCGTTTCTCTGCCTCAAGGCGCGCTGGTTACACCGGTCGGGGTGGAACACGCACCGCCTGATTTACTCGCATTGCACTCCGCTTTTAGAATCTAGTCTCTTCCTTTACATTTTTTGGGACAGGTGGTGTCGGCATGAGTGCCGACACGGCAGGCATAAGTGCCTGCGCCACGGTGAGAGGAAATGAGATTACGATATCTGGTTTGTATCCTGGCCCTTGGGGCGCCGGCCGGGGCGCAGCCGCTGCCGACGCTGGTGGAAGAGGCGCTGCGGAATAATCGCGAGATCCTGGCGGCGCAGAAGCGGTACGAGGCTGCCCGCCAGCGGCCCAGCCAGGCCGGCAGCCTGCCCGACCCGACGGTGTCAGTGGGCTATACGGCGAACGGCGGGCCGTGGCCCGTGGCGGGTATCGGGCACGAACCCACCAGCAACGCCGGCCTCACCGTCTCGCAGGAAATGCCGTTCCCGGGCAAGCGCAAACTGCGGGGCGAGATCGCGGCGAAAGAGGCCGATGCCGAATTCGAGCAGTATCTCGCGGTGCGCCTCAACGTGGTATCGCGGCTCAAGCAGGCGTACCACGAGCTGCACCACGCCGCCACGGGCATCGCGTTCGTCAAGCGCTACCAGGACGTGCTCCGGAATATCCTGCGCATATCCGAAGCCCGCTATACCGTGGGGCGCGCGGCGCAGCAGGACGTCTTCAAAGCGCAGATGCAGTTCTCCATTTTCGAGACGCAGTTGTTGCGGTACGAGCAGGAACGCACCAGCAAGGAGATCGAGATTTGCGCGCTGCTCAACCGGCCCACCGCGGGGCATATAGAAGTGCCGGAGGACATGGCGCCGGGCGAGCTGACGGTGACTCTGGAGGAGATGCTGGCACACGCGCGTACCCAGGCGCCGGCGCTGGCGCGCGAGCAGAAGGTGGTGGAGCGCGACGAGCTGGCGGCCAACCTGGCGCGCAAGAGCTACTACCCCGACTACACCCTTTCTGGCGGCCACTTCAACCAGGGCGGCCTCCCTCCAATGTGGCAGTTCCGCGCGGATTTCAAGCTGCCGGCTTGGTTGGGCAAACAGCGCGCGGAGGTCAACGAGCGGGTCTTCACGGCGAGCCAGGCGCGGCACAGCTACGAAGCCGCGGACGTTGGAATTCAGGCGAGCATCCGCGAAGAGTACACGCTGGCGGCGACGGCGCGGAAGCTGATCGACCTGTACCAGAAATCGGTGATCCCAGAGGCACGACTGGCCTTGGAATCGTCCATCGCCAGCTACCGGACGGGGGCGCTCGATTTTCTTTCGGTGTTTTCGAATTTCATGAACGTGGTGGATTACGAGCTGATGTCCCACGAGGAAGTCATGCAATTCCACGTGGCGCTGGCCAAGCTGGAGGAACTGACCGGCATGGAGATCGAGCAATGAAAAAAGTTGCCATTGTATTTTTGATCGCCGCCGCTTACCTGGGCGGCTACGGCTATGGCCGTTGGTACGCCAAACCGGCCGCCGCCGCGCGGAAGCCCCTCTATTGGGTAGACCCCATGCATCCCTGGTACAAGTCCGACAAGCCGGGGATCGCGCCGGATTGCGGCATGAAACTGGTTCCGGTCTATGCGGGCGAAGAGAAGAAGACCACCACGCTGCCTCCGGGCACCGTCGAAATCCCGCCGGAGCAGCAGCAGCTCATCGGCGTCCAGTACGGCGCCGCTGAATACGAGTCCGCCACCGGCTCCATACGCGCGGCGGCGCGCGTGACGCTGGACGAAACCAGGATCGCCAAGGTCCAGACCAAGCTGGAAGGCTGGGTCGACCAGGTGTTCGCCGACTTCACCGGCAAGCTCGTCCAAAAGGGCGATCCGCTATTGTCGCTCTACAGTCCTGAGGCCTTGGCGACGCAGGAGGAATTCCTGTTGGCGACGAAGGCGCAGCAACTGATGCAGGACAATCCCGTACACGAGATGCTGGGCAGCACGGAAAACCTGGTGGCGGCGGCCAAGAAACGCCTCGAACTCTGGGACATCAGCGACCTGCAGATCGACGAAATCTCGCGCAGCGGGCAAACCCTCAAGAACCTGACGCTCTATTCGCCTATTTCCGGGTTCGTGATGGAGCGCAATGCGTTTCCCAGCCAGCGCGTGACGCCGGACACCGTACTCTACACGGTCGCCGACCTCTCGACCGTGTGGGTGACGGCCGATGTGTTCGAGTACGAAGCCGTCGACATCCACCTGAATCAGCCGGCCACTCTGACGCTGGCCTATTTGCCGGGACGCACGTTCCACGGGCGAGTGAGCTACATTCTGCCCCAGGTGGACCCCACGACGCGCACGCTCAAGGTGCGGGTGGAGTTCGCAAACCCAGGCTACGCGCTGAAGCCCGATATGTACGGCGAGGTGGAGTTCCAGACGGGCGGCGCGCGCAAGCTGGTGGTTCCGCAATCGGCGGTGCTGAATTCGGGCGACCACCAAACGGTGTTCGTGGATCGCGGCAACAGCTACTTCGAGCCGCGCGCAGTGAAGATCGGCGAGCAAATGAACGGCCGCATCGAGATCTTGAGCGGGCTGAAAGCCGGCGAGCGCATCATCATCTCGGGCAATTTCCTCATGGATTCGGAGAGCCGCCTGAAATGATCGACCGTATCATTGAACTCTCGGCGCGCCACCGCTTCATCGTGTTCCTGTTCGTCACGGCGGCGGTGATGGCGGGGTGGTGGGCCATGAACAGCATTCCGCTGGACGCCATCCCCGACCTCAGCGACACGCAGGTGATCGTCTACTCGCGCTGGGACCGCAGCCCCGACATCATGGAGGACCAGGTCACCTATCCCATTGTGAGCGCCATGCTGGGCACCCCCAAGGTGAAGGACGTGCGCGGGTTTTCGGATTTCGGCTACTCCTACGTGTACATCATCTTCGAGGACGGCACCGACCTCTACTGGGCGCGCTCGCGCACGCTCGAGTACCTCTCGAAAATTCTGCCGCGACTGCCGCAGGGCGTCAACACCGAGCTGGGGCCGGACGCCACCGGCGTGGGCTGGGTCTTTCAGTACGCGCTGGTGGATAGCGGGGGGCATGACCTGGCGCAGTTGCGCTCGGTCCAGGACTGGTACCTGCGATATCACTTGCAGTCGGTCGCGGGCGTGGCGGAAGTGGCGCCGCTGGGCGGCTTCGTGCGGCAGTACCAGGTCAACGTGGATCCCAACCGGCTGGCGGCGTACGGCGTGCCGATCTCCAAAGTGGTGGCGGCGGTGCGCGGCGGAAACAACGACGTGGGCGGGCGGCTGGTGGAGTTCACGGGCCGCGAGTACATGGTGCGCGGGCGGGGATACGCGCGCTCGACGGCGGACCTGGAGAACATCGCGCTGGCGGTCAGCCCTTCGGGAGTGCCGATCCTGGTGCGCGACGTGGGAACGGTGACGCTCGGCCCCGACATGCGCCGCGGCGTGGCCGATCTCGATGGCACGGGCGAGGTGGTTTCGGGAATCGTCATCATGCGGCAGGGCGAGAACGCGCTGGCTCTCATCGACCGTGTGAAGGCCAGGCTGAAGGAGATCGAGCCGGGGCTGCCGCCGGGAGTCAAACTCGTCACTGCGTACGACCGCTCGGAGCTGATCCTGGCCTCGATAGACAACCTGAAACACACGCTCATCGAGGAACTGGCGGTGGTGGCGATCGTGATCCTGATCTTTCTGTGGCACATTCCCAGCGCCATCATCCCCATTCTGACGATTCCCATCGCGGTGGTGATTTCGTTTCTGCCCATGCGCCTGATGGGGATGAGCTCGAACATCATGTCGCTGGGAGGGATCGCCATCGCGGTGGGCGCTATGGTGGACGCCGCCATCGTGGTGGTGGAGCAGACCCACAAGAAGCTGGAAGGGGCCCATCCAAGCTGGACCACCGGCGATTACCAGCGGGCAATTGTCGACGCCGTGAAGGAAGTGGGCGGGCCGAGCTTCTTCGCGCTGCTGGTGATCGCGGTCTCATTTCTGCCGGTGCTGACGCTGGAGGCGCAGGAGGGCCGGCTGTTCAAGCCGCTGGCTTACACCAAGACTTTCGCCATGATTGTGGCGGCGGTGCTGGCCATCACGCTCGACCCGGCCATGCGGCTGCTCTTTTTCCGCAAGGAGAACTTTCGATTGCGTCCACGCTGGCTGGCAGGGCTGGTCAACGGGGTGCTGGTGGGCAAGATCCACTCCGAGGAGAAGCACCCCATCAGCCGCGTGTTGATGCGGATCTACGAGCCGGTGGTTCGCTCGACCCTGCGCTGGAAATGGCTCATCATCGCGGGTGCGCTGGCGCTGGTGGCAGCGACGGTCCCGGTGTACCAGAAGCTCGGCTCGGAGTTCATGCCGCCGCTCGACGAAGGAACGCTGCTGTTCATGCCTACTACGCTGCCGGGCATCTCGGTGGCGGAAGCGCAGAGGCTGATGCAGGCGCAGGACCGCATCCTGATGCGGTTTCCCGAGGTGGAGCGCGTGCTGGGCAAAGCCGGCCGCGCGGAAACCTCTACCGATCCCGCGCCCTTCTCCATGATGGAGACGGTGATCTCTCTGAAGCCGAAGGGCCAGTGGCGCAAGGTCGCAACGTGGTACGACAAATGGCCGCAATGGACCAAGGCCCTGTGCGCGCACATCACTCCGGACCATATTTCCACCGACCAGCTTGTCACTGAGATGAACGATGCGCTGAGCATCCCGGGAGTCTCGAACGCCTGGACGATGCCCATCAAAAACCGCATCGACATGCTGACCACGGGCATCCGCACACCCGTAGGCATCAAAGTTTACGGGCCGGATCTGGCGGGCATCGAGCGCGTGGGGAAGCAGATTGAGCGCGTCCTGCCGCAGGTGACCGGCACGCGCAGCGTCTTTGCCGAACGAGTGGGCGGAGGCTACTTTCTGGACTTCGATCTCAAGCGCGACCAGCTTGCGCGCTACGGCCTGAGCGTGGACGATGCGGAGATGGTAGTCACCAATGCCATTGGCGGGGAGAACGTGAGCACCACCATCGAAGGGCGCGAGCGCTACCCCATCAACGTACGCTACTACCGCGATTACCGCAGCTCGCTCGAGGGCCTGGGGCGCGCGTTGGTGCCCGCCATGGATGGCAAGATGCAAATCCCGCTGGCGCAGATCGCGACCCTGAAGCTGGTCACGGGGCCGGCCATGCTGCGCAATGAGAACGGCATGTTGGACGGCTATGTCTACGTGGACGTGGCGGGGCGCGACATTGGCGGCTACGTCGCGGAGGCCAAGCGCGTGGTGAGTGAGAGCGTGCAGCTTCCACCGGGATACACGCTGGCGTGGAGCGGCCAGTACGAAGCCATGGAGCGCGTCCGCGAGCGGCTGAAGGTTGTCCTGCCGCTGACGCTGTTCCTGATTTTCATGCTGCTGTATTTGAACACGAAGTCCACGGCGAAGACCATGCTGATTTTGCTTGCCGTGCCCTTCTCGGCGGTGGGCGCCATCTGGCTGCTGTACCTGTTGGGCTACAACATGAGCATCGGGGTGTGGGTGGGGCTGATCGCGTTGATGGGCGTGGATGCGGAGACGGCCGTCTTCATGCTGCTGTACCTCGACCTCGCCTTCGAGGAACGGCGCCTGGCGGGGCACATGCACAGCCTGGCGGACTTGCAGGAAGCCATTGTTCACGGCGCGGTGAAGCGCATCCGGCCGAAGTTCATGACGGTGGCGACGATGTTCGTGGGACTGGCGCCGATCATGTGGTCCACGGGGGCCGGGGCGGACGTGATGAAGCGCATCGCGGCGCCCATGATCGGCGGAATTTTCACTTCTTTCATTCTGGAGCTGGTGGTCTACCCGGCAATCTATGAGGTCTGGAAATGGCATTCGGTAAAACGGCAAGTTGCATAATCCTAGCGGCGGCGCTGGCGTCGGCCGCACAGTTCACGGTGCGCCACGAGCACCTGCGAAAGGGCTGCGCCGGCGTGATGACGGTGAATGAGAATGGCGTCTCGTTCACTGGCGCGAAGAAGCACGCCTGGAAGTGGAAGTACGAGGACATTCAGGAACTGACGCTGGCGCCCGAAAGCATCTGTATACTGACGTATAAGGACAGCAAACTACGGCTGGGCGCGGACCGGGTATATGCATTCACAGGCAAGATTCCGGCCGAGGAACTGTACGCACTCTTGAGGGAACGGATGGATCAGCGTTTCGTGGCGGCGTTAAGCCAGGCCTCCGGGACTGTCTCCTGGTCGCTGCCCGTAAAGCACCTGAGGCCCGTCGTTGGCTCCGAGGGCACGCTCGCATTCGGCGCGGACGCCATCGTGTACTCGACCCCCGCCAAAGACGAATCCCGCACGTGGCGTTACTCGGACATCGAAAGCATCGTCAGCTCCGGTCCATTTCAATTGACCATTACAACCCTGGAGAAAGGGTTCAACTTTCAGTTGAAGCAACCAATCGCGGAAGCCCGATACAACCAACTGTGGCTTCAAATCGAAAAGAAGAACGGGAGAATTCAATGAAGCAGCAGATTGCAATCGCGATAGCCGCGGCGGCCCTGATGTTCGCGGCACCGCCCAAGCAGACGTTCACCGGCGTCATCACCGACGACATGTGCGCCAAAGCCGATCACAAGTCCATGAATATGGGCGCGGACGCCAAGTGCGTCGCCGAATGCGCAAAAGCGGGCGCGAAGTACGTCCTGTACGACGGCAAAGATGCCTACAAGCTGAGCGACCAGAAGACCCCGGAGAAGTTCGCCGCCAAGAAAGTGACGGTCACGGGAACGCTGGACGAGAAGACCAAGACGATCCAGGTGGATTCCATCGCCGCCGCGAAGTAGTGGCCAAGGTTGATAATGGCGGTATGCCCGAACCCGAGCAGACACCCACCGAGTTCTACTGCCCCGCGTGCGCCCAGCCGGTTGCCGACCCGCTGGTTTGCGGCGATTGCCACGCGCTGATTTGCCGGCAGTGCGGCACGCCCGTGGAGCGGATCGACGAGTTGGGGATCGGCTGAGGGGGCCGTGTTATCACCGCGGCACGTAGGTCCGCAGGAAGCGCGCGTGGGTTTCCGCGTGAAGCGCGGGCTGCGCGACCGCGTCGGGGAACAGCCACGCCACGCCCGGCTGGAAAGGCTCTCCTTCGATGGCGCCGCGGCCTTCCACGCAGATCCAGATCTGGCATTGCTCGGGCGTGGGCGTGTGTGGCGCGCCCGGCGTCAGGCGCACCAGCTCGGTTACGAAATGCCGGCAGCGCACCAATTCGTCGCAGCCTTCGGAAATGGGCGTCGCGCGCGCGGCGCC
>Ga0181530_10002364_pt1 | contig 22526 bp, 23 predicted proteins | sample PEATcosm2014_Bin_42_FD_119769 | JGI IMG/M metagenome (GOLD analysis project Ga0181530, IMG submission 119769) | Peatland microbial communities from MTU Mesocosm Facility, Houghton, MI, USA - PEATcosm2014_Bin10_60_metaG | ecosystem: Environmental > Terrestrial > Soil > Wetlands > Peat | place... | reverse complement strand
GCGGTGGAGCGCCTTCACGGTGGGCCGCAGATCGCCTTCCGCCACCACGAAACTGATGTTGAGCAGCGAAGCGCCCTGCGAGATCATGCGGATGTTGATGCCGTCGAGGGCCATGAACACGCGGCGCGCCACTCCTGGAGTGTATCGAATATTCTCGCCCACCAGACACACGATCACATTGTCGTGCTCCACCGACGGCTCGGCGAACTGGCGGAGCTCCGAGAGAATGGCGTCGATGCTCGCGGCATTGTCGATGGTCAGCGATACGCTCACCTCCGATGTCGCCACCATGTCCACGGACGTTTCGAAACGGTCGAAGACGTCGAAGATGCGCCGCAGAAATCCGTGGGCCATCAGCATGCGCGTGGACTGAATGTTCACCAGCGTGATCTTGCGCTTGCAGGCGATGGACTTGACCACGTTGGCGCACGGCACTGGTTGGGCCGTGATGCGCGTGCCGGCCACGTCCGGACGCCGCGAGTTGAGGATCAGCACCGGAATGTTCCTTTCCATGGCCGGAACCACCGTGGCCGGGTGCAGCACCTTGGCGCCGAAATAAGCCAGCTCGGCGGCTTCGGCGAAGGAGATGTTCTTGACGCGGTGGCTGCCCGGCAAAATGGAGGGATCCGCGGTCAGCATGCCGTCCACATCCGTCCAGATCTGGATTTCCCCGGCGCCGATGCCCGCGCCCACGATGGAAGCGGTGAAATCGGAACCGCCGCGCCCCAGCGTGGTGGTGACGCCATCCAGCGTGGCGGCGATGAAGCCGCCCATCACCACCACCGATTTTTCCGCCACCGGCGGAATGGCATGCGCCAGCCGCCGGTAAGTTTCCGCGAAATCGGGCGTGGCCTGCGTGTGCCGCTTGTCGGTGATCACCACCTCGCGCGAATCCAGGTGCGTGGCCGCCATCCCAAAGTGGCGGAACGCCAGCGTCACGATGTAGCTGGAGAGCCGCTCGCCGTAGCTGGAAATGGCGTCCACCGAACGCGGCGTGAGTTCGCCCAGCACCGCCAGTCCCTTGACCAGCTCGGTCAATTCCTGGAAGTGCTCGTCCAGGAAGCGGTCAAGACCGGCGCGCTCTTCGAGCGGCACCACCTGGCGCGCTTCGCGGGAATGGTAATCGCGCAGGTCGTGGAGCTGGCGGATGTAATCCTCGCGGCGGCCCTCGATGGCGGCGGCGGCGATGGCCAGAAGCCGGTTGGTGGTCTTCCCCATCGCCGAGACCACCACCACCGGCCGGCGCTCCTGGCGCGCTTTCACAATGCCCGCGACGCGTTCGATGGCGGCCGCCGATTCCACCGAAGTGCCGCCAAACTTCATGACGATCATCGGTCCAGCATCCCTTCCGAGTGCATCAGCTCGGCGTTCAGAACAGCCACGCCCGCGGCGCCGCGAACGGTGTTGTGGCCCAGCGCGACGAATTTGTAGTCGAGCGCCGGGCAGGCGCGCAGGCGTCCCACGCAGGCGGTCATGCCGCGGCCGCGATCGGCATCCTTGCGCGGCTGTGGCCGGTCGGCTTCTTCCAGGTAGATCACCGGCCGCGGCGGCGCGCTCGGAAGACCACGCTCCTGCGGCAGGGCCGTGAAAACGTCAAACGCATGCCGCAGATCCGCCTCGGCGGGTTTGGAAGAGAACTCCACGGAGACCGTCACCGTGTGGCCGTCCACCACCGGCACGCGGTTGCAATGCGCGCTCACTTTGGCCGCCAGCGGCTCGATGTGATCGCCCCGAAACTCGCCCAGGATCTTCTGAGTTTCCTGCTGCATCTTCTCTTCTTCGCCGCCAATGAACGGGATCACGTTGCCGACAATATCCATGGACGGGACGCCCGGATAACCGGCGCCCGAGATGGCCTGCAGCGTGGTGGTGACGATGCGCGTGATGCCGAATTGCTTCAGCGGCGCCAGGCCCATGGTGAGGACCACCGTGGAGCAGTTCGGGTTGGTGACGATCTGCCCTTTCCATCCCCGCGCGCGCCGCTGGACGGGCACCAGCCTGAGGTGGTCCGGATTGATTTCGGGAACCAGCAGCGGAACGTCGCGCTCCATGCGGTGGTTGCGCGAATTGGAGACCACCACGTGGCCGGCCTGGGCAAAGGCGCGCTCGATGTCGGTGGCGACCGATGCATCCATGGCCGAAAAGAGCAGTTGCGGCGCGTTGCCCGGCTTGGAATCCTCCACCGTCAAGCCAGCGACGGAATCGGGCAGTCCGCCCGCCAGATGCCATGTCATCGCGTCGCGGTATGGCTTGCCGGCCGAGCGGTCGCTCGCGCCCAGCCACGTAAGTTTGAACCACGGGTGGCCCTGTAAGAACTGAATAAAATTCTGGCCCACCATGCCGGTCGAGCCGAGGATGCCTACTTCAAGCGTTTGCATAAGTGCCTGACGATTCGTTGATAGATTTCGACTGCTTCCACTAACTCGCGTTTGGACACACGCTCTTCCAGCGTGTGCGCCACATGGATCGACCCGGGGCCGATCAAAAACGGTTCCCCCCATTGGCCTTTGAACGCCGGGATATCGGTGGTGAAAGCCACTACGGTCGACGGGATGCCATCCACCGCACTCAGCCGCAGGGCCGGAATCTCTATCACCTCGCGCAGTTCCGCGAGTCCGTGAACCGCCCTGGCGAGCGCCGCCTTGGTTGCGGAGGAATCGCCCACCAGGCGGATCATGATATCGGCGCGGGCTTCGTCCGCGATGACGTTGGGCGCCCGTCCGCCGGAGATGGTGCCGATGTTGAGAGTGCTGGGCCCGAGCAGTTCGTCGACCGGCAGCGGGATGCGCCGGATGGCGCTGAGTGCGTCGATCAGTTTGTGAATGGCGGAATCGCCCAGCTCCGGGTAGGCCGAGTGCGCCATCTTTCCGGCCGCCGCCACTTCGTAACGCAGCGAGCCCTTCGAACCCAGCGCCAGTTTGTTTCCGGTGGGCTCGCCGTTGACAATGTAGCGCGAGCCGCGCGGATCGGCGGCCGCGCGCGCCGCGCCGGCGCTGTTGCGCTCTTCACCCACCACCAACAGCAGGCCGATGGAGCGCTGGCCCGATTCGAGCAACCCGGCGACGGCCGCAATCATGGCTGCGATGATCCCCTTAGTGTCGCAGGCGCCGCGTCCCCAGATGTTTTCATCATCCTCGCCCGAAGCGAAAAACGGCGGCACCGTATCCATGTGAGTCGACAGAGTGACGTCCAGGCGCTCGCCCCACTGGGCGAAGAGATTGAAGCGCCGGGGCTCCACTTCCACGCGCTCCACGCGGCCGTCATACTTCGCGGCCAGCGGGGCCAGGCATTCGAACAGAAAGTTGCCGATCCGTTCCTCGTTGTTGGTAATCGATTCGATATCGATCAGCGCGCGCGTGAGTTCGATGACATTCATTCCGTGAACCTTGGGGGAGACTAAAGAGTAAGGATAGAACGGCCGGGCGCCCGGCGCGTCTTCAATCCCGATAGCGCTCCACCCGCCAGAGAAACGAGTGACAGTGGGCAGGTATTGGCCTGACCCCCCAACCGAAAAGGATTGAGCTTCCCTACCGGTTTCGGCGGAAACTGCCGGCCCCTTTGGTCCGGGCTTCCGAAGCGCAATCGGAATACCAGCCCGGCCACTTATGGCCGCCGCACCTCTACCAGAAGCTTCAGAATAGCGGGGGCCGGCGGGCGAAGTCAACTTTCAGCGAGGACGCGGGGACACGGCAGGTGGGACGTTCCCGGCGGTTGCGGCAGTTCCACATGATTACGGCGCGCTACCGGCGCTTCTGAAGTTCCGTCTCTGAGCCGATGAACCCCCAGGTGATCCACACGTGTCCCTTCAGGACGCGGCGAAAGTACTCCTCGGCTTTGGCGGGTTCGCCGTTGTAGAGGTGCCAGTTGCCGATGCCGTATGCCACCGTGTCGAACGGTAGTTCGACCTCGCTGTCGGTATTGCCGGCCGGCGGCTCGGGAGGGAGGGCTTCGGTTTCGCTCACCCGGCCCTGAAAGAAACGGACCAGGTTGAGATAGAACCTGGTGTGCGGTTCCGTATTGGTCATTTCCGGCGGGATGGCCTCGAGTGCTTTGGCCGCCTCGCCGGTTCGCCCGGCGCGGCGCAGCGCGGCATACAGCCAGTTGGTGGAGTTGATGCGCTCATCGGTGTTGGGTGCGGTATCGACAGCGTGGCGGAAGGCGTCGGCGGCTTGCGGAAACTCGCCCAGGAAATAATGCGCCAGGCCGAGATGATAGTACGCCGCCATGTTCTTGGGATCGAGAGCCGCGGCTTGGGTCAGGTCGGCGCGCGCCCGCGCGAACTCACGCAAGGGGAGTTCGCGGTGGCCGCGCTCGGTGTAGAGACCGGCGTCCCGCGGTGAAATCGCCAGGGCGCGAGTCAGCGTCTCGACTGCTTCCCTGTCTTCCCATACGGAAATTTGCGCCTGCGCCAGTTTGAGCAGCAAGTCGGGGCTTTGGGGGTCGGCGGCCAGGTTCTTCTGCGCGGCCGCCACCGCGCCCTTTTCGTCGGCCAGCGATTGGAACTTCGTGCCGGGTCCGGAAGTGACTTCGAGCTTGGTCTGGGCGGTCGCGGCGGCAGCCAGCGTCAGCGCCAAGGCCAGCAGATAGAGAGGACGTGCAGTAGCCATAGCTGCCGAGATTATAACCGACTCCGCCCGCAACGGCGCGTAAGTCCTTGCTCCGCCCCGGCACCCTTCCTACAGCGGGATTCTCACGCCCAGCACTGTCCCTTCATTCGGCCGGCTTTGTATGCTAAAGGTGCCTTTCACCAGGCGCGTGCGTTCCTTGATGCTCACCAGGCCGAGGCTGGCGGGCAGGCCGGCGCGGTTGGCGGGCATGCCCGCCCCGCGATCGGAAACCGTAAGGCGGAGCGATCCGTCCGTGCGTGTCAATTCGACCTCGGCTTCGCCCACTCGCGCGTGTTTGGCCACGTTCTGCAGCGCTTCCTGGGTGATGCGGTAGACGCACAGCGCCACGGCCGGCGGCACGCTCTCGAAGGAGCCCTCGGTCTTGCACGTGACCCGGATGCCGGTCAATATGCCGAATTCCGAACAGTAGTCGCGAAGCGCGGCGCCCAGGCCGGAGTGTTCCAGCACCGCGGGGTGAAGTTCATGCGAAAGGCGGCGGATGCTCTCCGCCACCTGGACCAGCTTCTGCTGGATTCGTGCGCTCTGCTCGCGAGCTTCCGCTTGTTCCGGCGGGATCTGCCTCTTCAGATGGCTCACGCCAATGCTCAGCGCCGCGATTTGCTGGCTCAGATCGTCGTGCAATTCCCGGGCCAGCAGAGCCCGCTCTTCCTCATGCGCGTTGATCAGGCGCTCGCTCAACGCCATGATTTCCCGCTCCGCTTCCCGCGATTGGACCACGCTCCTCTTGAGATTGCGCGCCAGCAGCCCGGCCGCAACCGCCGTGGTGAGGAGGATGTTCACCAGGTTAAAGACCGTGTGGTACGCCGCATGAACGCCGCGCGCCGCCAGAATCAACCCCACGCACGTGACGGAAACAACCACCAGGCCGGCAAACTTGAGGAAGGCGCGCCAATCCAGCAGGATCGCGGCCGTCACCAGGATCAACGGGAAAAGCAGCATCCCTTCGTCCTTGAACCCGATCCCGAACAGCGAGGTTACCACCAGGCCGCAGCCCAGTTCACTCAGACAGATGATCTTTGTGGCCCATTCGAGTTCGCCCCGGCGGTTGAACCAGACAGCGGCCATCAAACACAAATCCTCCACACCCAGCGTCCAGGCGGCGCCGGTCCAACCGTACATCCAGGCCTGAGCCAGCGAAAAAGTGGCCATCGCGATCAGGCAGAGGGAAAGGACAAAAAGCGTTCGGCTGGCGCGGGCCTTGTCCTCGTCGGTGGATTGGGGAGGCGTCCCCCAGGCCAGTAGCGCTGCCATCGCTGTCCGCGTTCTCCGCATCGCCGGTTACTCCGTTACCAGCTTGAGGCGTACCGCGTACTGGATCAGCGCAGCGGTGGTATCGACGCCCAGCACCTGCATGATTTCGTATTTGTGCGATTCGGCGGTTCGCGGCGAGATTTTCAAAATCGCGGCCACTTCCTTCATGGTGCGGCCTTCGGCGACCAGTTGCAGAACTTCGCGCTGGCGCGGGGTCAGCGGTGATTCGGCGGAGCCTTCGCCCGCTGCCTCCATGAGCAGTGTGATGAGGTCCTTGGCCAGCAGCGTCGTGACAAATGCTCGTCCCAGCGCCACCTGCTCGATCGCCAAGATGAGTTCTTCGCCCGGAGAAACCTTGAGCACGTAGCCCGAAGCCCCGGCTCGAAAAGCGTCCACCGCCAACTGCGTCTCTTTGTGCATGGTCAGGACCACAATCTTGACGTTCGGACGGCGCGCGTGGATCTGCCGGATGGCGTCGAGCCCGTTGAGCAAGGGCATCGAGATGTCGGTTACCACTACGTCGGGCCGCAGGCTCTCGGCCGCTTCCACCAGGGCGCGCCCGTCATATACCACGCCAACCAGGTCAAAGCTGTCCTTGAGGAGCGCTTCCAGAGCCTGCGCGACCACGGCGTGATCGTCCGCCAGCAGAACTCTCGTTCTAGGCATGACCGGTACGGCTCCTGGTTTATGATATCCTGCTTCGCCGCGGCCAACCGCGGGAATCGCCGGCAGCTTCACAATCCCGCAGGCCGGTCGGGACGCCGCGCGAGAGATACGTGCCGCCGCCGGCCACGGTCTCGATGGCCAGCGCGAGTTCTTCGCCTGCGTCCACTTTCAGCACATACCCGCGAATGCCGGATTCGAGTGCGCTCTGAACCAGGCGCCGGTCGTTGTACATGGTGAGGAGGATCACGGCGGCGCAAACGCCCTCTCGCAAGATTCTCCGGCCGGCTTCGATGCCGTCCACCAGCGGCATCTTGATGTCGCTGACAACCGCATCCGGCCTGAGTTGCTCGACCGCCGAGAGCAACGCCTGGCCGTCGCCTGCCGATCCCACGATTTCGAATTGGCGCTCCAGAAGGCCGCGTACCTCTTCCAGCACTTCCCGGTGATCGTCCGCCAGCAACAACCGAATCCTTCTGGCGGCCCTGCTTTGCAAATCCAATTCCTCCACCCCGCTAGATTTCCCCATGTCTCAATTAACTGCTCGATGGGCCGCCGCGGCCATCCGTAAAACTACGGTGCGGCAGGCCTGGAATCCACCGGGCGCCGGAAAAGACGCCTGAATCGATTGAGCTTTCACTCCCGGCCCATTCTGCCCTCCCGGGGGACGGCCCGTATTCTCCGCGCCACATACCCGAAGAAGTACGGATAGGACCCGGCAGAGCACTGCGCCACAATTGAAGCATTGCGGGTGCCCGCAATTTGCTGGCATCCGGGCCAATCAGGCCGGGGCGTGGCTGTGCCGGAGTCCAAACATCAACTTGCGAATCGCGCTCGTATGGAAGCGCGTCTGGTGGAGGAAGCGGCTGCCTTGACCGCGACCTGCGCGAGTCTCGAAGCCAACAAGGCCGAGTTCCACCGGTCGAATCGGCTTTCCGCCCCTTCGTTACGACCCCGGCACAACAAGAATAATGAATCCAAAAGAGCTCGCCGACTTTCTTGAACAGCTTCTGTCCAAACGCCTGGTGGATGCGCCGGTAACAGAATCGGTAGGTCCACTGGGAGCGGTTCGCAAGCTCATCCACCGCCTTCGCAAGTGCCTTTTCGGGGAACCGGGCGTGCACTCGCAGGTTGCGCAGCAGGACCAGCGCATCGCCAGAATCCGATGTTTGCCCCCGCATGTACACGAATTGCTCCGGCGCTATTACGTGTTTCTGGAGGCGGAAGAGAACATCTGCTCCTCCATGGGCATGAGCTCCGGCGAATTTCACCGTCTGCGGCGGGAAGCCAGCGACTACATCCTCAGTCTCCACGAGCGAAAGCCCGACTTTGAACCGTTGCGGGCGCCCCCCGGAGACCGGACCTGAACCCTTCCTGCCGCCTTCGCCATGCCATTCCCGGCCAGTTAGTTTCTTTGCTGGGCAAAGACGTCGACCTGGGGCTGTTCCGCAACTTTAAGTTCAAGGAGCGGTTCACGCTTGCAGGCGCGCAGCGAATTCACCAACGCCTTCAACTTCGTCAACCTGAGTAGCCCCACCGTGACTCTTAGTTCGGCGGCCTTTGGGACAATCCGCACCGCCGGCACCATGCGGCAAGTGCAGTTGGGGCTGCGGCTGACCTTCTAACACAAACCCCGGTTGCTATCTCGGCGGAGCATTCCTCCGGACTTGCTCCGCCATCATCCTCACCAACTCTCCATTGGTCATGGGCTGCCACCCGTGTCCCTTCATCGGCCGCCCATATTCGAAGGTCGCGCCCGCATCCGTGGTCTTCAGATACTCCTCCAACTGGTAAACCGCCAGGTTGAGATAGTAATTATCCATGTCGCCGACATACACGTGGATCTTCCCCTTCAACTGCGGCCCGATCTTAGCCCAATTCGCCTTTAAGTAGGCGTTCAGATCATACCCGTGGTCGCGCATGTAGCCGGCCACCGGCTTGTCGATCTTGCCCGTCTTCTTGTCCCAGAGCGGTTGCGGGTAGCCGTCCTCGCCCACCGGCCCATAGACCGCCTCCCACGCTTCAAACTGCTGCGTGGAGCGGCCGTGGCTCCCCAGCACGTCCTCCAGTTGGCTCATCTGCCGCATGGTCTGGGTCACTTGTCCTTCCGCCGTCCGCATCATCGGCCGCTCCGGAGTCATGTAGTCATATCCCGGCGCCCGAAAGGCGTTGTCGTCGTCGTAGATATTCACCAGTTGGTCGCGCCGGAAATCCACCGGGTCGGGATACATGGTCCACGTTCCGCCGAAGAACTCCGGGTGGTAGACCTCGAGGGCCAGTGACTCCCAACCCCCCGTGGAACCGCCCGTCAGCATGCGCGCATACCCCGCCCGAATCAACCGGAAGTGCTCCTCCAGGTAGGGAACCAACTCCTGGAGCAGCGCATCGCCGTAGGGCCCGTTGTTGGCGGAATTCACCGCGTAAGAATCGTCGAAGTATGGCGTAGGATGCTGGAACGTGATCGCAATCATGCGCGGGAAATTATCGCTGGTCCAATCCTGGTAGAACTGGTAGCCTGCCTGCCCGCGCCCGCCGCCGTTCGCCGGTGGCCTCTCGCTGAACCGGAACGGCGCGTTCAACTCGAAATGGTCCTGAATATAGATCCCCGGATAACTCTCGCCGGGATGCTCGTCGTATCCCTTCGGCAACAGCACGGTCGCGCCCAAGTAGATCGGATGTCCCCAAAACTTCGTGAGCATGGGGCTCTGTATCTTGATGTGCTTCACCCACGCGGTGTCGGCCGGCGGTTGGATCGCCGGAATCACTTTGCCTGCCTCCAGCTTTACGTCGTACCCGGCGGCCGGGTCCAGGTGGACCTTACGAATATCACTGTACAGATTGCCCGGCGATCGCGTGAAGTGCTGGCCCTCCCACTGGTCCATGTGGGCCCACACCACGTGGCCGTCCGAACGGTGGAATTGCGTGTAGACATTGATCACGGCCTCGATATAGTAATCGCCTGCCGGGATCTCCTTCAGGCTGGCCGCCGGGTATCCCGGCGCGGCGCCATCGACTACCGCTGAAACCCCCGGCTTGAGCTCATCCACGTCGCATCCGAAGAAAGGCGTCTGTCCCGTCCAGGAGCCGATCTGCTGGATGGGTTCCGGCGTCTCGGTCCTGGAGAGCGCGACGAACACGCGGCCGGTTATGGGTCCGGAGTGCGCCGAGGCCGCGAATGAAATCTCAAATCGGGGCTGCGCCGTCGCCGGCGCCAGGCACAGCAACGCAAGAATTGCGGTCAGACACAGGTAGCGTTTCATGTTTTCCTATTATGATAGCCGATGCCCCGCCACTTACCGGACCACGATGGCTTCATCTCTTTCGGGGTGCGCCGCCTCGCCGGCGAAGCCCGTTATCGCCAGGCCCGACACGTTCTCGGTCTCCAGCGCGTGCGTGAAATACTCGGGCTTGTTCCGGCCCCAGGCCAGTTTGCAGTTCTTGAGCGTCACGTTGTCGGCATAGCGGATGCTGTAGCCGGGAGTCGGGTGCGGCTCCAGGTCGGGCACCGCCGTGGTCGGGCGGTTGTCGAAAACCGGGCCGGGGTAGGCCGTCCAGCGGTCGAGTGTCAAGTCTACATTGTCGAGCGTCACATCCGCGATGCGGCTCACCGCGCTTCCGTTGACGCGCGCGCTGTTTTCGGCGCGCCCGGTCACGTTGCGAATCCGCACGCCGGTAATTCTGCCCACCTTGGTTTCTTGCGTCCGCGGAATGGCCGTCAGGGAAATCGCCTCCCCGCGGCCCCACCACGGAGCCGCCTGGTATTGCGTCACGAATTGGATATCGCTGAACCGGATATCGCGCACGTTGCCTTCGTCGCGTAGCTGGATGGTCAGAGCGCGGCAGCTCGAGCGGATCTCGCACTGCTCGAATCGGATGCCCGAGATATCCTGCACCGTCTCGGTGCCGATCTTGAGCCCGGAATCTTTGGTGGTCATCGCGCAATCGTGCACCCAAACGTTGGTGGACGCGCCGTAGTCCACCGGTTGCCGCGTCGACTTGATGACAATGGCGTCGTCGCCGCACACAATGTCGCAATTGCGGATTTCCACGTCGCGGCAGTGATCCGGATCGATGCCGTCGCAGTTCGGCACGTCCAGCAGGTTGCGGACCTTCACGTGGTCCACCAGCACGCGCTCGCAGCCGATCATGTGCAGGCCCCAGAATGGCGCATCGCTGAAACTGAGATCGCGCACTTCCAGGTCTTTACAACCGGTCAATACGAAAATCTTCGGGCGGAACGTGCCGAACCGCCAGATCTCGCCCGCCTGGTCATAGCCCGTCATGAACTCCCTGGCCCGCCCGTTGATGTTGCCCGTCCCGGAGATCTTCAAGCCGGTGGCTTGGTGCGCCGTCAGAATGCCGTCGGCGGCGCCGGGGTAATCGGCGCGATTGGTGCTGGCCAGCAACTCGGCGTCGTCGGCCAGGTGGAAATCGATCGCGCCCTTCAAGACCAGCGTGCTCACCAGGTACTTCCTGCCGCCCCGCAGCAGCACCTGGCCGCCGGCGGCCGCCGCGGCGTCGATGGCTTTCTGGATAGCCGCCGTGTCCAGCGTGACGCCATCGCCCTTGGCGCCATAATCGCGGGCGTCAAACACGCGCTGTTGCGCTCTCAGCCGAAGCGTGGCGCCCAGCGCCGCCGCGCCGGCCAGCTTCAGGGCCTGGCGTCGAGTGGAGTGTGGTGTGGTCATAGTCATCGGCACCAAAACATTTTTCGATTCCTTCCCCATATCATTACACCCGCTTCGATGCATCGCTACACTGTGGGATAGTTTCACATGGAAGGAGTGCTAATGAGCCGCCTGATCTCAATCATTCTTCTCGCCCTGGCCAGTTGTCCCAGCTTCGCCTTGGACCGCCCCGGCACCATTTTCAAGATCTTTCAGTTTCCTCCCAACATGATTCCCCGCATCGATGGCGATCCGGACGATTGGAAAATCGTGCCCGACGATTACTCGATCGGCATGGACCAGTTGGTCGACGACACCAACAAAGACCATAAGCCCGACCCCAAGGACCTCGACGTGCGCGTTAAGGTCGGATGGGTGAAAGGCCTGAACCGTCTCTATTTCCTCTACGAAGCCTACGACAACTACTGGGATTTCGCAAAACCCGGTCTCCACAACGACACCTTCGAGTTGGTGGTCGATGGCGACCTCTCCGGCGGGCCGCTCATCGAGCGCTTCCAGCCCACCAAGGAGTTGAGCGAACGCGACGCGCACTTCTCCATGCACGGCGTTCAGGCTCAGAACTACCACATCATGACTCCGGCCGTCGGCAAGGATTGGGCCCTCGCCTGGGGCTGTAACGCGTATGTCAAGTCACTGCCCTATGCCAACGCCGCCTATTCTTACAACTTCAAGCCCGGCGAAGCCGGCAAACTCGTGCTCGAGTTCTGGATCACGCCGTTCGACTACGCCGGATGCGAAGGGCCCCAGCGCGCCGTTGAATCCGTGCTCACCGAGAACAAGCTTATCGGCATCTCGTGGGCCGTTCTGGATTACGACGACGCCAACAGCGAAGCCCACGCCTTCTGGAATCTCTCGCGCCAGCACACCATGTACGGCAAGGCCGACGAACTGGTCGGCTTCCGCCTGATGCCGCTGGAACCCAAGTTCGTCAAGTTTGACGCCAACTGGTCCTTCCAGGTCATCGACATGAATCGCCGCCTGGTGGCGTTCCGCGACGAATCCACCGGCAAAGCCACGTCCTGGAAATGGACTTTCGGCGACGGCTCCACTTCCACCGAACGCAATCCCATCCACCAGTACGCCGCCGGCGCGGACTACACGGTGGTTCTCGAAATCGAAGGTCCCGAAGGTAAATCGCGCCGCGAAAAAATCTGGGACGTGGCGGTGAGGTAAACGCCACAGTCTGTCGGGAGCGAGCGCCGGCCCGAGTGCCGACGCGGCACGCACGAGTGCGTGCGCTACGACAGGCGGCCGTGAGAGATGCAAGGCTTAGAAGGGCGGCAGCCACGCGTCCGCCAGGCGCGTGATTACCCTTTGCTCCTCGGCGGAAAAGCGCGCCTTGAACGCCGGACTGTTCAAGAACCGGTCCCGGTCCGCGTCCGGCAGATTCTGCAACCGCGCCAGCGCCTGCCGAACCTGTGCCCGCCGGTCCGCAGGCAGCTCCTGGGCCTCTTTCAGCAATCCTCGCACTTCCGCCCGCTGTTCGGGCGGCAGTTGCTCAAACCGCTCCAACCGCTGCAACTGGATGGCTTGTTGCGGCTTCGGCAGCCCGTCGAACCAGCCGACCAGCTTGCGCGCGTTCTCCTGCTGTTGCGGAGTCATTTGCTCGAAGGCGCGCTCGCGCTGTTCCGGAGTCATGCGAAACAGGCGAGTGGCCGGATTGCCGGGATTCACCAGGCGCTGCGCGGCGCCCTTGGGCACACCGCCCGTGGCCGCGTTCTTTTTGGCCACCACCGGACGCGGCGGAGGCGGCGGTGTTTTCGCCGCCGGCTTCTGGTCGCACAGGCCGGCACCCGCTCCGAGCAGCAGCACTGCTGCCATTTCAAACGCGCGCTTCATGCCCGTCACATCCTCGGTTCGGCGCTATCGGCCCGCACTAGGTGGTTGAAGTCGCGCAGCATTTGCATATCGTCCAGCGCGCTCTGTACTTGTTCGGGGCCCAGCGTCTCCACCTGCGCCGATTCCTGCGGCGGCGCGACCGGCGTTACGGCCGGCCGCTCCAGCATCAACCCCGCCAGAATCATGACGCCCGCGGCCGCCGCCACCGGCACGGCATGGTGCATCACTTGTCCCGTCAGCCGCGCCCACCACGAAAGCGGCGCCTGCTCGATGCGCGCAAACAGACGGCGGTCGAAATCCAGCGAAACCGGCTCCGCCTCCCACGCTTCCAGCGCCTGCCATACCATTTTTTGGCTCCGCGCGAATTCGCGGCAGCGCGCGCAGCTTTCCAGGTGCGCTTCGAGCGCCGCGGCCTCGCCAGGCGCCAGCCTTCCGGCCGTATACTCCAGCAGCAATTCCGATCCTTGCCGTGCTTCCATTGGGCAGTTCATGTCGATCTCTTTTCTTCCCTATGCCATATGGGCCAAGCGGGCGCGCAATGTCTCATACGCCCGGAATAGTAGTGATTTTACCGCCGATTCCGAACAGGTCAACACCTTCGCAATCTGCGAATACTCCATCTCCTCGTACTTGTGCATCAGCACCGCGGCGCGCTGCTTCTCCGGCAGCGTCGCCACAGCCCGGCGCACTTCGTCCAGCCGAACCTGGTACACCATCTTCTGCTCAACCGTCGGCCGCGCGTCCGAAACCTGCCTCGCCGGCATGTCCGGCGATTCGTCGTCCAGTCTCTCCTGGAACTTCTCATTCTTGCCGTCGCGCAGCGCATTCAACGCCAGGTGCGTCGCAATCCGGAACAGCCACGTGGTAAACTTCGCGCTCGCCTCGTAACTCTCTCTGGACCGGTACACGCGCAGGAAAACTTCCTGCGCCAACTCCTCGGCCACCGCATAATTCTGTACCATCCGATACAGGAAGTGAACCACCGACGTGCGATGCTTTTCCAGCAGCACGCCGAAGCTCGCTCCATCCCCGTCCTTGACCCGGAGCATCAACTCCGCGTCGTAATCCAGGGTCACTGCCAAGGCCCCCATATCTCTCTGAACCCGTTTTTCCATGGCAGGTTGCGGTTATTCGCCCTTCAAGGAACGCTCCATCAGCCGCTGGATGGCCACGCGCGGCTCAAGGTCCGAGTGCAGCATTTCGAACATCCGCTCGGCGATCGGCATCTCCACCGAATGGCGTTTCGCGAGATCAACGGCTGCATTTGTAGTTTTAATGCCTTCCGCCACCATTCTCATGGAGTGGACGATCTCATCCAACTTCCTGCCGCGCGCCAGTTCCATCCCCACCATACGGTTCCGGCTCAAATCTCCATTGCAAGTCAAGACCAGATCGCCGAGCCCGGCCAACCCGGCCATAGTCTGTGCGCGCCCGCCCATCGCCACCGCCAGCCGCGTCATTTCCGCCAACCCCCGGGTAATCAGCGCCGCCATGGGATTATCTCCTAACCCCAATCCACGCAATACGCCAGCTCCGATTGCGACGATGTTTTTGATCGATCCACCAATTTCTACACCAATCGTATCTGAAGAGGTATACAGTCGGAACGCCGGCCCGGAAAAGGCCTCCTGAATACGCCCGGCTAAAGCCCCATCGGCAGATGATACTACTAATGCCGTTGGCTGCCCAGCGGCCACCTCTCTTGCGAAGGTCGGCCCCGAGATAACTGCCACCGGGGCTGCCATCCGAGGCGCCAGAACGCTGCCAATGACCTCCGACATCCGGAGCAGCGTGCCGTTCTCCAGCCCCTTGGTCGCGCTCACGAACGCCATCGATTCCGTCAGATGCGGCAGCATCTGCTGGTAAAGGCTCCGCACCAGGTGCGAGGGCACCACGCTCAGGACTATCGAAGCGTCTTCCAGCGCCGCCCCGAGGCTGCTGGTAACTTCCACATTGGAAGGCAGTTGGAATCCAGGAAGATAAACGTCGTTCCCGCGACTGGCGGCCATTCGCGCGGCCAGGTCGGTCTCGTAAACCCACAACCGGACGCGCTCAAACCGCGGCCCTAACGCCATCGCCAGCGCGGTACCCCAACTCCCCGCCCCGATGATGGCGAGGTTCTTCAAGGTTTCGGCGCTCCAAATGTGAATTTGTGCTCCGTACCTGCGTGCAGCCGCTCGATATTGCTTCTATGCTTGTAGATAATGAAGCCCCCTGCCAGCAGACTCGCCACCACCACAACCGGCTCGGGCTTCTGAATCAGCCACACTGCCAGCGGAAAGGTGGCCGCGCCCACAATGGATCCCATCGAAATGTGGCGGGTCCACGCCACCACCACGGCAAACACAACCAGCACCGCCCCCAGCGCCAGCGGCGTCAGGCAGAGGAACGCCCCCACAAAACTGGCTACGGCTTTGCCGCCCTTGAACTTCAGAAACACCGGGTAAGCGTGCCCCGCCATCACAGCCAGGGCCGCCAGGCTCTGGCACGCCGGGCTGCCGGCGGCAAGCCGCCCGGCGATCCACACCGCCAGGTAACCCTTGCCGATATCCAGCAGCAGCGTGGCCACGCCCGCCGCACGGCCGGTGGTGCGGAGGACGTTGGTCGCCCCGATATTGCCGCTTCCCGACGCGCGGACATCGCCGCCCGTCTTCCACTTCACCAGGAGGTAGCCGAACGGGATGGCGCCCAGGACATAGGCGATTACCGCCGCCAAAATTACCATCGTCACGTTGTAAAAGGAAACTCCGCAAGTTTAGTGTACACGGAACCGCCCGGTTGCAAGCGGCTCCGATATAGAAAGAAACGGTGTGCCGCGAAGCGTCCGAATTCCCTGTCGGCCAGCCCGTGAACGGCCGCGGACAGCCGGCCCAAATCCTGGCGCTCCTTGATCCGCGCCAGCGTCAGGTGCGGCGAATAGGCCCGTTTCTCGGGCTCCACTCCCAACCGCCGCGTGGCGTCGTCGGTATCCGCGGCCAGCCGCGCCAATCCCGGCGCTTCCACCCCGCACCAGAACACGCGCGGCGCGCGCGCGTTGGGAAAGAAGCCCACCTTGCGGACGGCTATCTCAATCGCGGCCCGCGCCTCGACCGCTGCCAGCGCCTGCTTCAACTCTTCCAGCCGCTCATCGGGCCACTCCCCGATGAATTTGGTGGTGATGTGCAGATTCGCCGGCGCGCTCCAGCCGATGCGAGCCGCCGGACGCAGTTTCGCGAGCAGCCGATCGAGATTGGCCACAACGTCTTCCGGAAGATCGAGACCCGTGAACAGGCGCATCAGCCGCCATTGTACATTGGGACGAATGGCCTTTGGCTCCGTCTTGCCGCGTTCTTTTTATTCCCGCCCGGCCGTCGATGTCGCGCGCGACCTGCTCGGCAAGGTCCTGGTCCACGGCCGCGCCGCGGGCATCATCGTGGAAACCGAAGCCTACCTCGGCGCCGGCGACCAGGCCGCCCACTCCGCGCGGGGCATCACCCCTCGCACAGAGGTCATCTTCGGACCTCCGGGCCACGCCTACGTCTACTTCATCTACGGGATGTACGAGTGCCTCAACCTGGTCTGCGAACCTGCCGGCACCGCCGGATGCGTCCTCATTCGCGCTCTGGAACCGGTCGCGGGGCTCGACCTGATGCGCCGGCGCAGGCCCGCCGCGCGCAAAGCCGAGGACCTCACGTCGGGCCCCGCCAGACTCACGCTGGCGCTCGGCATCTCGCGCGCCCACAACGGCGCCGATGTCACCCGTGGCAGGCTGGTGGTGCGGGAGGCGCTGCGGCGGGCCGCTTTCGAAATCGAGGCCACTCCGCGTATCGGCATCAAGCAGGCGGCCGAACTGCCGCTGCGCTTTCTGATCCGCGGCAACCGTTTTGTCAGCCGTTGATAATTCGCCTGCCGACGTTTGCAAATGGCCGCCAGGCGCCGGTTGACAACCGGCGCGCAGGATACCATCCTGCCCCACCAAGGCAGGCGACCAGTGTGGCGGCGCGAGGAATTGCGATGGGGGGGTGGGTTAAGGCCGGTCATTCGGATGCCCACGCGATTTGAGGGTCGTAAGGTATGACCGGGCGGCCCATGATGGAGCGGAAGGCGGCGGGATGGAAGTGGCTGAGGGACGGGATCTGGTTGAGTTGACTCGGGTTGACTGGGGGGAATGGGTTCGTTCGGGATTTCTTCCGGTTCTTCCTTTTCGAGCTCGGGACGCAGGGCGCGGAGGCGGTCGAATTCCTGGGTAGCACGGCGATACAGGCGCTCGGCCTGGGCCTGGTAGCGCAGGAACAGAGCCCAGGTGTGGGGCTTCTGGGTGGAGCGGTGGAATCCTTCGCCGAGGGCGAAATTGCGATTCTGGACGCGGGTGATTTTGGGATAAAACGGGATAAAACGGGTCAGCCTGAACCGCGCGATATTTCGTGGGGAGTCTCATCCGTCGGCAATACGGAATTGCCGCAGTTCAGGCTGACCGCTTTTGCCCCGGTCATCAACCGGGTTTGCAATAGGCCCCGCCCGGCAAGGCGGGGTTTTCTTTTGCTGGATTCGATCATATCAAACTTTCGACACAAGTACAATTGCGGTCCTTCTCGATGGGGTAGCAGCGGCAATCACCCACTAGGGGTTGTGGTTGAGCCTGATTCAGGTTGGTCTGGGAATCTTGTAGAAAAGTAGCGCCAATAGCGCGGTGCCAATCAGTTGAAATTGCATCGACCAACTGCGCAGAAATGCTGGACTAAGGAATCGCCTTCTGGCATAAGAAGGAGTCACTCGCAGGACATGGGATGGATTTCGCATGATGGCGTCGGCCTCTTCTTGGTAAAAGATCATGCGCCGCATCTCGGCCTCGTTCGCATTCCACAGCGGCCTTAGCCAGAACCAACCATATACAGCAACGAAACCTGCTATCAACCACCATGGCACCAACTCTGGCTTCTTAACGAAATAAATACCACCGACTTCCAACGTCCACACGGCGACCGTGACTCTCAGTTCATCCGTCCGTCTCCGGTCCCATCGGCCCGCGAAGTACTCGGCCTGCTTCATGCAGGCATCAAATAGGGCCTTCTGATCGTTCTTCATGTTGAACTCGGGTGGCTATTCTTTCCCCGCTTCCTTACTCTCTGTTTTTTCGGCGGCTTCGGCTCCGGCTTGACCTTCAAGATGTTCGCCACCGCTTCGGTAAACGAAAGCGGATGTAGGGAAAGCCTCTTGCTTGATTCTGCGATTTTCATTTTTCCAATCTCCAGCCCCAAAAATGCGGATTTGGGATAAAACGGGTCAGCCTGAACCGCGCGATAAAACGGGTCAGCCTGAACCGCGCGATATTTCGTGGGGAGTCTCATCCGTTGGCAATACGGAATTGCCGCAGTTCAGGCTGACCGCTTTTGCCATACGGAATTGCCGCAGTTCAGGCTGACCGCTTTTGCCCCGAGTTTTCCCGTCCGTCCCCGAGTTTTCCACGATTCGAGAAATGATCCGCTTCGCGTCAGTCCGTCCTCTTGTTCCCGGGCGGGATTGTGCGGCGTTTCCGCCGGAGTGCCGCTGTTCCGAGCAGACCAGCGCCCACCAGGAGGAACGACGCTGGTTCGGGCACCGGTCCGACGCTTGCCTGAAACAACGAGAGCGATCCGCCATTATCGAAGATCAGTTGGCCGGCGTTTGTTTCTTCATTCACCAAAGTCCACTGAGTGAAGTCACCGGTTGTCGGGTCGATCACCGGACCGATCGAAGTGTTCTCGTTCCACCCGACGAGGCTGCTATCGCCCACGTCTACCAAGTTTGCACCAACTATCGTGGCAGGGTTGCCGTTATACGCTCCCAGACCTCCAAAGCCTGCCGAAGTAATCCACCATACCTCGGTTTGGGAGGTAAAGGTGAACGTTCCGAGGCCGCTGATGGTCACGACGGTCGAATTGTCAAGTACCGCCGAGCTGGCACCGCAGCATGGATTAGACACAAGGTCGGCTGTATCGGCGACGGCCGTGATTGTTATGGTCGAGGAGCCGAAGGGAGCGCCCCCTAACGAACCAGAGTCCGTTCCGACGAATGTGAAAGTGATGGGACCGGCGAGTGCGGACGCAGCGGATAGTACAACCGCAAAAGAAACTCCAAGGCTTGCTTTCATCGTTTGCTCCTTTCAGCCTTTAACCGACCGGGATTTCCATTTTGGCACCCGGCGGCATGTAAGTATACACCCGATTCGCCTTCCTTCGATCCCTCGGGTTCGGGTTTTCCTCTTTGGGAGCTGTTCTTGCCTCCCCAAGGCGCAGTTGGCACCCTGCCGGAAATAATCCAAAACCGTGGAAGCTGCTTCTTTTCAGTGACTTCCATAAACGCCTCTCTGACCCCACGTCCTGGTCTGCCTGATTTCGCTGTGTCATCGCGGTGCCGGTGCTGGATTCCATTCACGCATCTCAAGCATCAGGAACGCCGTAGCGCGCGGCCAGCCGCCTGAAGATTGCGACGGTGGATGCCAGGATCAGAACCGGCGATGTGGGCGGCGCTGCTGTCAACCAGGTCTCCGCTGCCGGTGAGAAGGAAGCACCTGTGGAATGGCGATCCATCTTCATCGCTAAATAATCTTTGCCGGGGCAGTTGAAGAAGGAGATCTCCAAAATGAAACGCAGAACGAAAATCACAGCACAACGTATGACGGACGAAGAAAGACAGCAACACCTAGATCGGCGGTGCGACGAACTTGGCAAGCGCAGCACCACCAAAACGGAAGATCGGGCCAGGACGGAAGCCACTGATGAACTGTTGAAACGGGTTATCAATGAGGCCAGAGCATTTCGCAGACCGGCGCCCCTCAAATCAGCATCGAAGAAGATGGAGACCGTATGAACGACCAAATCTACGGCCAGCTTGCCAGGAGCGGCCTATTGCCCGATGACTTGGCACGGGCGATTCTGGCTGGAAGCCTACCGCCGCTCGAAGACATCGTGATGCCTTTGGTAATCTGTGCGATGGACTGCGATGCGATGACTTCAGGAGATTCCAAGAGCACCTGGACGGAAAGGAGACTCGCGCGCCAGTGCCTAGTGATTGCGTTCTTGGCTGCGATTGTGGCAGGTCAAGACCGAACCTAGATCACCCGGCAGCACCTTGGTCGGAGTCCCATCCCGGAATCTTGCCAGAAGGGACCCTTCCCGAAACACGACACCGCGCGGGTCTTTCAGACCAGGTTGGCCGGATGGGACCCGTTCGGAATTCACTGTCCGAATGATTCGTCTCATCTGGTTTGGTGAACGCTAGTCCTCCGTTCGCGAGTGGGCTCCACTGCCAGCAGGCTGCGTGAATACGCTTTGGGCCCACTGTACGAGAAGTCACTTTTTGTCCAGTGGGCAGGAACTGGTAAACGGTTTGGCGCGCGGAAGGCCGATTCTGGAAGCCCCTTCACTTCCGGATGGCGTGATCCAGGAGCAATCCGGACAGAGCACATACACGAGGTGGCGACTTGTCGCTCATGTGGTTGCTTCCGGGTGCCGAGCGTCCGACCTGAACCGGCTGAGACACTTCTCGCCGTCGGCGTTTTGCATCCCGCTGACCTTGGAGAGGACCGACACGGACAGGTATTGGGCTCAATATTGGAAGAACGGCCGGAAATGGCTCTTTCGCTTGTCAGTAGCGGGCTTGTGCCGCGAGGCAATACATAGTGGCCTAACGACTTCCCGTGAGCAGTGTCCTGGCCTCCAATTCGCGATGGATAGAGGTGCGTTGTGACTGGCTGAAGGTGAGCCAGCGCTGGCGCGCGGCAGCCAGCGTCTTTCCGTCCCACACCGCGGTCATGATGCTACCCGCGGAATGCCCGGGGCCTAACATCAGGTGGCCGAGTTCGTGCGCCACCACGTACCCTAGCACTTCAGCCGGATCGGCCTGATGCGCCTTCGCGAATTGTTCGATCGCGCCGTAGTACGCGTCGGCCATGGTGCCAGCCACGCCCTCCTCGGTGAACGCCATTCCCATGACGTCCAGCGAATCGGCCCGCGCGGCGTTCAGCGGCCCTTCCCGCCGCAGCCGAAGCAAAATGTGGGCACCAGGACCCGATTCGTCGCAATTAGTCCAGCTCACTTCCACATGAAGTGGGCTCAATACCGCAGCCACCACTGTTTCGGCGTGCGCCACGGTCTTGTCGGGCACCTCGCCCATGTTACAAACCGAGATGTTCATGCTTTCTCCGGCGAACAGCGTCGCGGCTGAGCACATTACGGCCACCAGCGTTTTCGAGGGCATCGGGGAAACTCCTTGGCGGAAAACTTCAGAGCGTTTTATCCGCTTCTGCCCTGGAAAGCGCTAAACTTGGCGAAGAGACACAGCCCGGCGAGAACGATTTATGGAACCTTCGGGATCCGCGCCGGTCACGGAGTTGCTTCTTCGCTGGAAGGCCGGTGACCGGGAGGGTTTGGACCAGGCGGTCCCCCTCGTTGACCGCGAACTGCGGCGCATCGCCCACCGCGCCATGCGGAGCGAGCGCCCCGGCCACACCCTGCAAACCACCGCCCTGGTGAACGAAGCCTACCTCCGGCTGGTGGATCAATCCCGCGTCAACTGGCAGAATCGGGCGCACTTCGTGGGTATAGCCGCCGGACTCATGCGGCAGATCCTCGTGGACCACGCCCGCCGGGTGTGCCGCGCCAAGCGTGGCGGCGGTGTGCAGCACTTGCCGCTGGACGAGGAGCTGGCCTACTCGCCGGCGGTGTCGGAGTCAGTGTTGGTGCTGGACGAGGCGTTGACGCGCCTGGCGGAGTTCGACGCCCGCAAGGCGCGCGTAGTGGAGTTGCGCTACTTCGCGGGGATGAGCGTGGAAGAGGCCGCGGAAGCGCTCGGCGTTCACCCCAATACCGTGATTCACGATTGGAGCCTGGCCAAAGCCTGGCTCAAGCGCGAACTCGAAAGGAGCGGTCGCGATGAAAGCGGACCTGTGGAAGAAAATCGATGAGTTGTTCGCCGCGGCGCAGGCCCTACCCGCCGGCGAGCGCGCCGCGTTCCTCGATCGCGCCTGCGAGGGCGATCAGGAACTGCGGGCGGAACTCGAGTCGCTGCTGAAGGCGGCCACTTCCGACCAATCTTTCCTGGAGCACCCGCCCGCCGCGCCTTCGGACCGACCCGCGCTCAAGCCGGGCGACAAGTTGGGCGCATTCGAGATCGTTGAGTGCATCGGGCGGGGCGGCATGGGCGAGGTATATCGCGCCCGCGACTCACGCCTGAAGCGCGACGTGGCCATCAAGGTGTTGCCGCCGGATTTCGCGGACGATCCCGGCCGTCGTCGGCGTTTCGAGCACGAGGCGCGGGCGGCCAGTGCGCTGAAGCATCCCAATATCGTTTCCGTGTACGACATCGGCAGCACAGACGGCGTCAGTTGGATGGTGACGGAACTGGTAGAAGGCCGGTCGCTGCGCGAGGTTCTGGCCAAGGGCGCGATGCCGCCGCGCAAAGCCGCGGAGATCGGGGCGCAGATCGCGGACGGGTTGGC
>Ga0181530_10002359_pt1 | contig 22586 bp, 16 predicted proteins | sample PEATcosm2014_Bin_42_FD_119769 | JGI IMG/M metagenome (GOLD analysis project Ga0181530, IMG submission 119769) | Peatland microbial communities from MTU Mesocosm Facility, Houghton, MI, USA - PEATcosm2014_Bin10_60_metaG | ecosystem: Environmental > Terrestrial > Soil > Wetlands > Peat | place... | reverse complement strand
TGCTGCTGCCAGCGTCGAATCGCGCGCCGCTCCCGGGCCAGCCGTTGACGCAGTTCCTGCTCCGTCTCGGTGCGTTGGGGCGAGGCGTTGGCTCGCACCCGGGTGGAGTCAATGGCCACGTGCCCCAAGCGTGACATGCCCAAACCGCGGGCCACTTCCACCACTTGCAGAAACAGATCATTGAGGGCGCGCCGATGCCGAGCGCGAAAGTCATTCAGCGTCCAGTGGTCGGGGGCGCCCCGCCGGCCAAGTACCGAAACCCCAGATCTTCTCGGATGCGCTGTTCCAGGCGCCGCGAAGAGGTTACTTGCAGCGCGTAAGCGTAGAGCCATACCTTGACCATCAGCGCGGGCGCGTAGGCGGGAGGACCCTCCTCCACGTAAGCCTCCTCGAATTTGCTCAGGTCCAGTCCCTCCACCACCCGATGCACGAAAAAACAGAGATGATCCGCTCTCAGCACGTCCTTCACACTGGGCGGCAACAACCAAGCCTGATCCGGTTCGTAGGGCATAAATCTCATCATGGGCCTCCTAGCCCACGTCTTTGCAGGTCGATAACCGCGAGTTATCACACAGACTCTATATGGGTGAAGGCAGGCGAGTCCACCGCCCCCTGCGGCCGACGGCTAATACCGCACGCCCAGCAAATGCGCCGTGATGTAGCGAGTTAACTCCTCATAGTCCCGCTGCTTGACTAACTCGGTGCGCAAGCTTCGATTCAGGCTGCGCACTTTGTCGACCAGCCAGAGAAAGGTTTCCTTGCTGTTAGCGAGGTGTTTTGCGGAGACTTCCTTTCTCTGCGTACGCATGGCCTTGACGTCCAGGCCTACATACTCGCCGTTCCGGCCATAACCGTTCTCTTCCAGAACACGCACTTGATTGAAGGCCCGCCGGAGATCGACCTCTCCGAAGGACTTGTCTTCATCGAACTTCAGTCCGCTCTGATCGTTCAAGTGGACGCTCCACAGCTTGTGGAAGGAGAGCGCGAATCCCATTTCATCCGAAGGGTCGAGACCTGCCAGAATCTGGTGTGCCGTTTCAATGAGAATTCCCATCCGCGACGGGTCGGTGGTGCGGTAACCCAGTGCTAAAGCATGACCTACCGTAGGAATGTAAGCGTGGTCCATCGGTTCGTTGGGTTTGGGTTCCACCAGAATGCGCAGATTCTTGTCGTATTCCAGCATCTTGTTAATCGCTTCCAGCAAATGCTGCATTGCCTCGGGGACAGACTTAGCTTCGCGCACGTAAGTGCCTTCGCGCGCCAGCCAGAGCACCATGAGGTTCGTGCCCAGTTCATGAGCGATATCAATTGCTTTGATTGACCTTTCCATGGCATAGGCACGATCGGTCGCGTCGTTTGCAGTATAAGCCCCGTCAATAGTGTGGGGACTGAACCAGAGGCGCGGTGCCACAAACTCCGCTGCAAGGCCATTGTCAGTGAGGATTTGCTTAGTGGCGCGGGCTTGCTTCGTTATCTCCGCGGGGCTGAGCGAATCGAGCTCGGGCACGGCATCGTCATCGTGAAATTGCAGAGCGTCGAATCCCAGTTTCCGGGCGATCTTTACCTTTTCCACGAATGTAAAGGGGTCGCGCACGGTGGGACCGAAGGGATCAGCCCCTTCGCTGATATTCCACGGCCCAAATGAAAAACGATATGTGGTTAGACCTTCCGGCATGTGTCCTCCTAAGAGATGGTCATGGAGCTTTTCGCAACCAATCCCGCTATCTGTGGTCTATTTCCGTCCGGGGCCGCACGTGAAGCTCAGCCCGCTCCATCCGCACCATTGCTCATAGTCCGGCTTGAAAAAAGTGGTTGCTCCAATCCAATTGATCGGCGGCTCCGTCGTTCGGGGCATTCCCGCCTCGAAGTTGCGGGCGTCATCAATGCTCCCCTTGCCCGAGTAGCGGGCAGCCTGCGGGTAAGGATACACAGGGCGCGTACGGACAGCCTTGGATATATCCGCGGGCGCTCCGAGTTGGACCGTGCCCGGGGCAAAGTACCAACTCAATAGCCTGTTCGGAACAACACCCTCCTCCACCCATCCCATGATAGCGCTCAGAAGGTCGCATACGATGGGGGCTACTCTGTTGCAGTGATATCCGCCCGGGAAGAGGTAGAGCAATGCGAACTGCTTCGTCCGATCCGCACCCATCTGCTTTTGCACCGCGTTATAGTACGCGATCGTATTGACAGGTGGAATTGAACCGTCAGCCCAGCCGTGCCAAAAAATAATCTTGTCGCCAGCCGCGGCAAAATGTGAAAGGTCCGGGTCGAGTGCGTCGTAGATGGCGTGCATGGCGGCTAATCCCCTAAACGTGGATCCATCAAAACGGAAATCCGCCAGCGTGTACTCGAGCGGTCGATTCTCCGGGAAGGCCAAATACTTGCTTGCGAATGTCGCGAGCAAGGTGCTGACGGTCTCGGCGGCCCCGGGCGCCATCGTGACGTACTCGTTCCACTGCAGCTCCGAGCCCGGGAGAGGACCTGTGACCACTAAGGGCTGTCCTTTTTCGTCGTGCGCACCCTGGTAAATTAGTTGAGCGGCATGGACCTGAGCCGGTGTGAGACACGTTGCGGGATCTTGGCCCGCCTGACACTGTGTGACCACCGGATCGAAATGGCAAGATTCGGGCTCGCTAATCAGGCCGTCCTTAAGGCCGTCTTGAGCATCACAGGCAGCCAGCGCCGCGGCGTGCAGGATCGGAAGCTTATCGGCGGTGAGAATTAAATGGCCGTTGGCATCCGAGTTTGAGCGTGAGTTCCAGGCGTGATAAAGAGTAATCTGGGTGAGGATATTTATCGAGGGACAACCAGCGAGGATGCCATTGAAATCCTCCGGGTAACGCTGCGATTCCATGGCAGCTTCGCGTCCGCCCTCGGAGCAACCCGAGAAATAGGAGTACCTGGGCTTCTGCCCGTAGTATGCTTGCATAAGTGCTGTGGCCGCCACGGCTGTCACATGCACGCCCCGATAGGCGAAATCGATGCGCAGTTGGGGATCTGCCGCAGCCCAAGTCCCGTCAAAAAAGTTGCCGGTACAATGACCGGTATCGGTCGCCGCCAGGGCCAACTCCCCGCGCTGAAACAGGGTGTTTTGTTGAAGCACGATCGCCGTTCCAATGGGAGGTCGAATTTGGACCACCCCGCACAGGGCACCACAACCTAGCTGGAGAAAGCGTTGCGTCCAGCGTGTCGTCGGTAGCCGAAGTTCAAAGCCGACGCTGGGTGACACATAGCCCTTTACGTCGCAATACGGCGCAGGCTGTTCGTCGACCACTTCCGCCGACTGAATCTGCATTGGAACCCCAGCCATAACCGAGAGCTTATGCCCCATGAATTTCAACGCGCGGCAATTCGTGGTCGGTTGCACTACCGGAAGATCGGCAAATGCGGTCGCGGCCCTTTTCGTTTCAGCTCTCGCAGTGAGAGTGAACGAAACAACCGACAGCACCCCGGCTACGGCGCGGAAAAGAGGCCTCACAATCCGAGGTGCCTTGAGCACGCGCGTGGTAGTTTCCTTTCCGAAGCTGGAACATCAACCGGACGTTGAGAGGGGGGATAACGGCGCAGATATTATAGATGTCTTGAGCCGTACAAAACCCGTGCCGAGTCGTTTCATACAAATTCGACCGCCCATAGAGGGTCTCGAGTGGGGTGCCGCTAGTTCCCTTCCCGATAAATATCGTTGATATTCCAATACCCCGGCGTGGGTGTCGGCGCGTTTTCCATGGGAACCTGGATCAACGTAGGCACACCGGAGCCCAGAGCTTCCCGCAGCGCCGGACCTAATTCGTCGGCAGCCTGAATCTTGACGCCATGTGCCCCGCACGCCCGCGCCACCGCTGCATAATCGACACTAAACGGATGCCCATCGCGTTCGAACAAGCACCCAAAACTCCATCCGTAATGCATGCTTTCCAGCCCGGCAATTGTGCCGAAGCCGCAATTATCCATCACCACCCATACCACGGGGATATTGGCCTCCATTGCCGTGGCTACAGGAGACATGTTGCTGCTGAACGCGCCGTCGCCAATCAAAGACACCACGGCCCGGTCCGGCTGCGCAACTTTCACCCCCAAGGCTGCCGAAGGGCCGAAGCCCATTGTCGCCAGCCCGCTGGGTGTTATGAAGGTGCCAGGGATCATGATGGGGTACTGTTGCCCGATACCGTTCTTGTTCCAGCCAACGTCCGTCACGATGATCCCATCCTCGGGCATAGCCTTCTTAAGTTCGTTCAGAATGCGCTCCGGCCGCAGAGGATACTGCGCCGAGTTCCATTGATGGTTCCAGTTGGCCGCAAACTGGGACCGCGCCTGCGCGATCCGGCGCCGCAGTTCGCTGCGTTCGCCCGCCTGCTTTCCCCGGGTCGCCGCGAGCAGGGCGCCGAGAGCCAGCTTGGCGTCAGCCACCGCTCCGAGTTCGGTGGGGTAGTTGCGCCCGATCTCGGTGGCGTCGATATCGATGTGGATCAAACGCGTCGGGGGTATCGAGAACGTGAAACGCGGGTCCCAGGAGCTCGAATTGGCTTCGGCCAGGCGCGTACCCACGGCTAGAATCAGGTCTGCCGTGCGGCACATGTCGTTGGCGATCGGGGTACCCCAGAACCCCGTCATCCCCAACAGCAGCGGGTGGTCTTCTCGCAGGCAGCCCTTGCCCATCAACGTGTGGGCCACCGGTATCTCAAGCCGTTCGGCCAGCGCCGCCAGCTCCGAAGTGGCCCGTCCGGAGTGAACTCCTCCACCGGCGTAGATCACCGGCCGATCGGCCGCCGCCAACGCTTGGACGATCCGGGTAGCGGTATCGGTATCAATGGTGGGACGCACGATGGGCGGTGGCTTTTTGTGAAACGCCCCCTCAGGCAGGTCAGCAGAGAAAACGTCCATCGGCACATCCACCAGCACTACGCCGGGCCGCCCCGCCAGCGCCAGATGGAAGGCGCGCTCCACTATGCGCGGCAGATCTTCCACCCGGTCCACCCGGTACACCCGCTTGGCAAAGGGACGATAGATTTCGAACTGATCTGCGTCACTGTGGAGATTGACTTCCTGGTGCGCGTGCCGTCCGTAATAATGCGAAGGCACGTCACCCGCAATCACCACCAAAGGAATTGAGTCCAGCGCCGCGTTGGCGACTCCCGTAACGGCATTGGTCAGTCCGGGCCCCAGGTGCGTCAGCAGCACCCCCGGTTTGCCAGATGCCCGCGCATACCCGTCGGCTGCATGCGCCGCCACCTGCTCGTGCCGCGTGGTAATGAAACGAATACGACTCTTGCCCAGCGCGTCCAGGAAAGCAAGGACCGTGTGGCCGCACAGTCCAAAGATCACCTCGACCCCGAGTTTTTCCAGATATTCAGCCAGTTGATAAGCGGCGATGCGCGTACCCGGCTCGGGAAGCGCGGTCGGCGGTGGTTCGGACCCCGGCTTTAGCACGCCTATCGAACGGTGGTCGTTTTCCTCACGAGTCATAGCGCTCTCATCTTACCTGTTGACATCGCACCGAACAAGGGCTTAACCGTACCGACACTGTAAAACACGGGGAGAATACGGTGGCCGTCCGTAATACTAATAAAGCTTGAGACTACCCTATAAATTTGCTTGCATGTTTGTTGGAGTTGAGCAATTTTCTACGATGATGTTCAAAGCGTACGCCCGTTCGTTTGGCTACTCCTTTACGTACCGATTTGGAGCGATGCCCCAAATCGGTGGAGTAGGGTTGGTCTGAACACGCAGAAAATTGCGAGCGAAAGGCCAGCCCGCTCGGAGTGAGCGGGCTTTTTTGTTTTGCTCGACCGCAAACTCGAGCAGATGTAGTAGCCAGGGGAAACGCGTGAAACCGTGCGTTGAAAGACCAGTCAGTATTCGCGGTCGGGAGTTTGGCGGACCTAAGCCACTCTTCTGCATACCATTGGTGGCAAGCGAGCCGGTCGGACTCGTGGCACAGGCGGAAATCGCGCGTGAGCTGCAGGCGGACTTGGTCGAGTGGCGGGCCGATTTCAGCAAGGACTGGACGCCGGAGGGTTTGGTTTGTGCCGGAAACATACTGCGTGAAATTCTCCCCGACGAACCCATCATTTTTACGCTCCGTGTTAAAGCTGAAGGAGGAGCGCAGGACATGCCTCAAGCGCAGCGCGGAGCCTCCATTGAGGCCGTTTTGCGGTCAAATAGCTTCGATATTGTTGACTTGGAAGTGGACAGTGAACCCGAGTTTCTCGCACCGCTGATGAGACTTGCACAAGAGCAGGGAGTTCGAGTGGTACTGGCACATCACGATTTTGAGGGCACTCCCCAGAATGAGCTGCTATTCGCCAAGATAGCCGCCGTGCACGAAAAGGGCGCGGACATCGCCAAACTCGCCGTCATGCCGAAGGTGCCCGGGGACACCCTGAGATTGCTCCACGTGACTTCCGAAGCCAGAGGGCTCTTTCCGCGTTTGCTGCTAAGCACCATGTCAATGGGGGCGCTCGGCAGTATCACGCGCGTGGCAGGCTTCCTGTACGGATCGGATATCGCTTATTGCGTCGGTAGAGAGATTTCGGCTCCCGGACAAATTCCGATCAAGGACGCCCGCCTGATGACGGGAATGCTGCTTCGCATGCATGGCGAGCGCGACGAATCAGTCCTCAGTTCACTTTTCTGACCTCAGAGACCAAGCAGCCCTTGGAGTGAGGCGTTGTCGGAGGGCGGTTTAGCTCCGGCGAAAAAGGGAAGGAGACAGTCAGCAAAACCAAGCCCGGGAAAGGGATGAAGTCGACGACGATTGAAGGGGGCGGTTGTTCCTTTATCCGACGCAAGACCATTCCAAAGCAGAAGTTTCGGCCTCAGACGCTGAACACATCGCCCGCATCAAAGTATCCAGAGTGTCCGGATTCCGGACTGAATTGAACCTGCAAATCTCGCACCCTTCTTGGACTCGACACGCTCTGCTTGATCCGCACGTCGTACCCAGGGCACACCCGAGTTCATATTTGTACAAAAACGGCTACTCAAGATGGAAACTTGGCGGCGAACTGGCTATTATCGGCGTAAACCGAGTTGGCTGGCGACGGCGGCAAACCTGGGATGATTGCGCATGGCATCAAACCTCGGGTCCACATCAATCGACAGTAATTCGAAGCAGCGGTCTTGGCAGGCGCGATCCAGCCAGTCAAAAGCAGAGTCGGATTGTGCCAAGGCAAAGTGGATGGAGGCAAAGTCGAACGGCGAAACGTACCTCTCAGCGCGTAAATCTTCGAGTTTGCGCAGCGTGTCGAGACAGGGCTTGCGCTGACCCGAGACAGCATATAGATGGGCAAGAGCGGCGCGCATGCGAGCACTATCGGGAGCAAGATGAATTGCCCGCTGAAATGCAGCCGCGGCTTCATGGTAGTCGCCTCGCTGCTCCTGGATAAGGCCGAGTGTCCAGAACGCCGCGGGAAAGTGGGGATTCAATTCGATTGTCTGGTCACACTGCTCGAGCGCCGATTCGAACTCTCGCCGGTCGAAGTAAACGACCGCAACATCGCGCGAAATGATTGCGGAAACAGGATCGAGGGAATGGGCCGTGAGAATCTCATTCAGCGCTTCGTCGAGCCTGCCCAACGGAGCAAGGCAGGACATGGCGTACCAATGGTGCGCCGTGGCATAAGTCGGATCCAGGCTGATGGCCTGCCGAAACTCTCGTTCGGCGCCCGCCCAATCCCAATCCTGCGTCGATTTCACATGGGCGAAAGTGGTTCGCGCTTCTACGCAGCTATCGTCCAGCATCACGGCTGAAGCCGCGCTCGCTGCTGCTTTGGTCCATACCTGGGCGGGCGCGAGCACGCCGTAATGTCCCAGTAGACTATATGCGTCGGCCAGCCCGGAGTGCGCCAGCGCGCACTGAGAATCCTCCGCCAGCGCTCTTTCAAAAAACTCCACCGCCTTGCGCATGCCTTCTTCGGTGCGCTCGTTGAGGTGGTAACGGCCTCGGATACACAAATTGCGGGCGGCAAGGTTCGCCGCCGGCCGGCGGACTAGTGCGCCAGCGGCCGATCCGCCAAGGCCTGCCTGCAATCTGTGCAGGATCGTCTGTGCAACTTGCTTCTGAATTGCGAGAGTGTCGCGCAGTTGCCGATCCACGGTTTCCGACCATAGGTAACAACCACTGGCCCCGTCAATCAGTTGCGCTGTGATACGAACGTCGTGGCCGGCTCTGCGAATGCTGCCGCTGACGATCATTCCGGCACTGAGGCGGTTTCCATCCGGTTGGAGAGTAGGGCTAGCGTGGGACGCGAGGACTCGCAAGTTAGGCAACTTGCTTAGGCTATGGATGATCTCTTGACGCAAACCCTCACAGAAATACTTGAGGTTGCCCTCAGGGCTGTAGTCCGCGAACGGCACCACCACGATCACATTGCTGCTGACAATTGCTACCGACAGCGAATGCTTCGCTGGGAGGCCATCGCGCAACTTGAATGCCGGAACATAGCCGCCTTTCGGCAATTCAATCACCAAGCCATCGCCGCCGCCTTCTTCGCGATAGTAGCGCTCCAGCATGGCACGCAAGCGGCGTGCCTGCACGCGAACAATGGGATCGATACGAGGGTCGAAGGAGGTCTGCTTGTCGAACACCTGCACGCCTACGGTATACTCTTTTAGCTCCTCGCGCCGGCCGCCGAGTGCTTCACCAACGATGTATTCGATGAATCGCTTCAGTCGGTCTGCGTGATGGAACGTGGAGCTGGCAAGGATACGATCAAGCTGATGCCTGACCTTTTGGTCCGAATTCTTGCCGAGCGGTTGGTTGATCCGTACAGCCATTGCACCTATTCTATCATCAGGTACGGCGATTTTCGACGCTTGCGATTATCGCTTGCGATTATCGTCTGTCACGGCTTTGGAGGCGCGGCTTAACCGTTTCGACACCGTTACCCGGTTGCCGCTTCCTTTTAATGCTGCTATCGTGGCGAAGTCGAAAGTGGCGTTTGCGAAAAATGAAGGCGGGGGTAAGACGATGGCAAGACCAGCGAGGATCGCGGTACTAGGCGCGGGCCTGATCGGCAAGAGACACATCCAGCACATTCTGGCCGAACCCGAGGCCGAGCTTGCCGCCATCGCCGATCCCGCACCGGTCGGCAAATGCCTGGCCGAGGAGAAGGGTGTGCCGTGGTTTCCCAGCTTCACCGACCTCCTCGCCGTGCAGAAACCCGATGGCGTAATTGTGGCGACCCCCAACCAGCTTCATCTGCCGCACGGCATGGAAGCGATCGCAGCGGGCTTGCCGGCGCTAATCGAAAAGCCCATCACCGGCGATGTGGCTTCCGGGACGACGTTGGTTGAGGCAGCTGAGGCGGCGGGGGTTCCGCTTCTGGTGGGACACTATCGGCGCCACAACCCCATGATCCGCCGGGCGAAGGAAATTATCGAGTCCGGCCGGCTCGGTCGGATCATCGCCGTCCATACTTCCTGCTGGCTGATGAAGCCGGACGACTATTTTGAGGTGTCCTGGCGGCGCGAAAAGGGTGCAGGGCCGGTCTTTATAAATCTCATCCACGACATGGACCTGCTGCGTCATCTGTGCGGCGAGGTGACCTGCGTGCAGGCGTTCGAATCCAATGCCGTGCGAGGATTCCCTGTGGAAGACACGGCGGTGATCCTCCTGCGTTTCGCGAGTGGCGCGCTGGGAACAGTCACCGTCTCCGACACGATCGTCGCTCCATGGAGTTGGGAGCTGACGACCGGGGAGAATCCGGCTTATCACCAGACGGACCAGTCTTGCTACTTCATCGGCGGTACCCACGGCTCGTTGGCGATTCCGAAGCTCGATTTCTGGTACAACGAGAACAAGCCAAGCTGGTGGGAGCCGATTTACGCCGAGCGTTTACCGTTCCAGTTTGAGGATCCTCTCCGACTGCAGATCCGTCACTTCTGCCGAGTCGTTCGTGGCGAGGAACAGCCGCTGGTTTCTGGGCGCGAAGGGCTAAATTCGCTCAGGCTAACCGGGGCCGTAAAGGACGCGGCACAGACCGGCCAGCGGATCGCGGTTGCGTAAGGCCAATTACACATCACAGAACGAGACTTGCGGCGCCGGCAGCGGGCGCAGAGTCGCGACACCAGATTCCGCTGGCAGTGAATGGTCTCTTACCCCCGGCTCCTCGGGGAGAGGCTTGACTACTTACATTCTCGCCTCTCCCCACTGGGGGGCAAGGGTGGGGGTGAGGGGGTGCACGGCGGAAACCCAACGCGCCTGAGGTTGAGGGCGACCGCACCGAAGAAGAGTGAAATTGCTTATTGAACCGAAAGCGCTCGAGGACCTGGCGATCATTATAAAACCGGGGGAGGATAATGTTGCCGTGGTGATGGCGGACTTTATCGAGCAAGGCACGCCGCTTAAATATGGTGAGCAGTTGCTCAGCTTGTCCGGGCGCGTGCTGCGCGGGCAAAGTTTCGCGATTAACGATATTGCTGAAGGAAAGCCCTTCGTGTCTCTGGGTGATCCCATCGGCTTGGCGGCGGTTGCGCTTAAACCCGGCGATCCTGTGGAGGAAAGCAACATCCAGCGGCGGTTGCCGCGCTTAACGGTGCGCTATCGCGACAATCCTGAGCCAACGCGTCTCGATCCCGAACTGGCCCGCCTGACCTTCGACGGCTATTTGCGCCACGACGGCAGCGCCGGTATCCGCAACATGATTGGCGTGGTGAGTTCGGGGATGTGTTCTTCGACCGAGGTGCGGGAGATTGCTATGAGCGCTATGCGCGAAATCTAGACGCGGGAGAAGTTTCCCAATGCGGATGGCGTAGTCCCCATCGCACATGAATCGGGCTGCGGCACGTCGGACGGGTTTCCTGTGCAGATGGTGAACGAATTGCTCACCAACACCTTGCGCCACCCCAACCTGGGCGCGGCTGTCTACGTTGATCTCGGCTGCGGGAAAAGCTGCGCGGAATGCTCTGCGTCGGTCTTTCAGGTTGCCGTGCCGGAATACAGTCAGCGCGTAGTGAACCTGACGATTCAACACTTGGGCGGCAGCTGCAAAACCGTGGAGCATGGGCAGAAGGTTGTCGAGCAACAGCTTCACTACACAAACCAATTCAAGCGCGAACCGACTTCCATCTCGAAACTGATCGTGGGCACGCAATGCGGCGGTTCGGATCTCTGGTCCGGAGTAACGGCGAATCCCTCATTGGGCGTTGCTTCCGACATGTTCGTGAAGGCGGGAGCGGCGGTGTTGCTTCCGGAAAATCCCGAGCTTCAGGGCGCCGCCATGATCGACCTGGCGCGCCGCGCCCGTACTCGCGCGGTGGGGAAAAGTTGATGCTGGCCCTTAAGCGGTATGAAGCTTACGTCAAGAAGTTCGGTGAGGATTTCCGCGATAACCCGTCGTCCGGCAACATCAAGGGCGGACTGTATTACATTTATCTGAAGTCCAGCGGCGCGAAGGCCAAAGGAGGAACTTCCATCGTTGAAGACTTTATCGAGTACGGAGAGTGGCTGGGCGAGCGAAAGGGTTTGTATGTGCTCTATACACCGGGCTACGACCACCTCTGCACTCCTGCCCTTTTCCTGAGCGGCGCGCAGATCACCCTCTTCACCACCGGCCGCGGGACCAGTATCGGTTCCGCTTTGGGACCGGTCATGAAGATTGGGTCTAATACCCACTTGGCCCGCACTTACGAGGACCTCGACGTTGATGCGGGAACGATCCTGGAGCGCAAAGAGACCATCGACGACGTCGGCCGCCGAATCTTCCAGGCGACCCTGGACGTGGCATCGGGACGCAAGCTAACGCGTATCGAGGAGTGTGGCTTCCACCACGAGTTCAAGATTTGGGAACAACTTTGGCTGGCGTTGTGATTGCACCTTTCGTTTTCCTCCGCTCAGGATTCGCTAAAGTCAATCATCACCGGCCGCTGGCGGAAGCCGCGAGTTTTGATTGCGCAGTAAACTAATCCCGCCAGAAACCAGATTCCACCCACGACTTTAGCGGGCACTTTGAGTCCCAACCATATCCACAGGCAAAACAGGAAGCCAATAAGCGGCATCACCACGTCAGCAAACCATCGCCGCTTCCGGCCGGATTGCCTCACGATCGCAAATTGCCAAAAGGTGGCCAGGTTTACTCCCATGAACGCCAGAAAGGCTCCAAAATTCAGGATCTCGCCTGCTTGTTCAAAAGAAACGAACAGGGTCCCGATATACGCCACAATTCCGATCAACCAGATGTTGCGGGTGGGGGTATTACGCTTGGGATCGAGGTAGGCAAAAAGCTTGCGCGGCAGGACGTTGTCGCGACCCATGCCGAAGAGCAAACGGGCTGCCCCCACTTGACCCGTAAGCCCCGCGCCCAACGTGGCCAGAATCAGCGTAATGCCCAAGGCCTGGAACAGCAACAGCCCTCCCACACGGCGCGTCACATCCATAAAGGCCGTTTCAGCGCTGGGGAAGGACGCGAAATTCGGCCAAACTCGTGCTCCCAAGTAGATCTCCAGTCCGCCAACAATTCCGGTGAAGAGGCAAACCAAAACCGTGGCCAGCATAACGTTGCGCTTGGGGTTCTCCACGTCCTCAGCAAGGGTAGTGACGCCGTCGAAGCCAATATAGGTCAAGGCGGCAAACGAGGTGGCCGTCCAGATCATGCGAGGGTGGAAAGTCTTGGGATCGTAAAAGGGCTGAAGGGAAAAAACCCCATGCCATCCCTGGAAATGGAAAAGGTAGCGGACTGCCAGCACCATGAACACGCCTATTACCGTACACATGACTGTGACAAGAACGATGTTAGCGCGAGCCGTGGTCCGGATGCCGCGCAAATTCAACAAGGTCATGGTTCCTACAAAAACCGCCGCCAGGACTGCGTAGGGTATGAAAGGGAAGAAACGCTGGACGGTCAGCGCCCCATAAATGCCGTTCAGGAGTGGCTGGATCAGGTAATCAAGGAACATGGCCCAGCCCGTGAGGAAGCCCAAGTGGGTGTTGAGGCCGCGGCCCACGTAAGTATATGCCGATCCCGCGGCGGGGTAGAGCGTCGCCATTCGTCCGTAACTGACGGCGGTGATCATCATAGCGAGCATCGCGATCAAGATGGTGGTTACGAAATGGCCGTTGGAAAGTCTCTGGGCGATCCCAAAGAGAGGGATTGGAGCGATAGGCATAATGAGCACGATGCCGTAAAAAATCAGGTCCCGTAGCTTCAGCACGCGTCGCAAGCGGGGTATGCCAACCGTCGAAACTGCTTGCTCACTGATGGACGCCTTGCTCACCGATGCCTCTCCGTCTTCGTTTTTTATCACTGCCCTTTAATCAACGTCAGGCTATAACCAATAAGGTCTACTGCGCAAAAAAGCTGACACGGTGAAATCGCGGGAACCGGACAAAGTCCTTATATCTTTGTCAGACGTGAGGCCAGTCGTGCGGCGGCTGTAGGAGAGATCAAGCTATTGCGAGGCCTGAAGCTCAGCACGCAAGGGTTCTGTCTCACCCTAGTCCTTGATTCAGCTTGAGGTTCTTCCTGGATTCCCCGCCCAACGACCGGCTTGGCTCATACCTGCATTAAGGGCTGTGCACGTGAGTGAGCAGAGAGGTATGTTCTTGCATTCGCCAGGCAACGCCGCGCATGCTCCAGATAGCCCAATTCCTTGGCCCGCTCAAGGTTGGGTACTTCCAGCGAATAGGGCATTTCAGGCAGCCGATCGAGAATAGCACCAATGTCGATGCCTCCCTCACCCAAATCGAGGCGGGCTTCGCGCGCGGTATGCATCAGGCCGTCAGCGGTGAGCGGAATCTCTTTGGGCGCATCGCAGACATGAGCGAAATGGAATAATTCCCGCGGCACGGCGTCCAACTCGTCCAGCCTGACACGCGAGCGGTGGAAGTGCAGCGTGTCAACCAGGATGCCGCAGTTCTCACGATCAACGGCGCGGCACACAGCGATGGCTTCCTGAAGATTAGCGACACACGCCCAGGTGACGAACTCCAGGTTGATCGTCAAGCCAAGCGTTTTGGCCAGATCGCAGAGTTCGGCAAGGCGATCCATTGCGTAACTCCGCTTAGGGGTCCAGATACTACTAATCACGTGGCGCGCGCCTAACTCGGCGGCCGTTTCCAGCCCGGGCAAATACGATCTGACCTCGATGCCATCCGCGATGCGCGCCAATTCAATATCGTGCAGCTTGAGGCCCGTCTCGGCAAGCGCCCTCTTGGTTTGCCGAAGCATCACGTTGTTATGGGCCAGCTCATAGGTTGGCTCGTTGGGCAAACCGAGAGAAATAGTGCGATAACTGACGAAATCATAACCGGCGCGGGCGGCGACGTAAGTCGCCTGCGGAGGTGCGCACCCGAGCACAGTAAGGTGGGCCAAGCTGAATTTGAGTGCCGCGGGTTTCCGCGACTTGCCAGAAGCTTGGCTCTGCAGAGCAAATCCGGATGCTATAGGCGGAGTAGAGTTCAGCATGATTTATTCCGAAGTTAACCCTCGTATCACATCGCGATCGTACTCGTTTCTGCGTGCCTCTTCGAGCAGCGAACTCCAGAGGCACCTTGACATCTCTGGGCGGGATTGTATGCCGGGGCACCGGTAGGCGCAAGGCAGTAACGGTGGCATGACGGTAACACGGTTGCTACTATGGATGAAAGGTTGTATCGTCCGTGCGATGGCAATAAAGCGCCTTGCGCGCCGGTTTCTGGCGGTGCTCGTGACTCTGCTGCGATGTCTCGTCCAGCCTCAGCAACAGGGCTGAGGACCGCACGGCTTGGCGGTGGGCCGACTTTCCTTGCGCTTGCCACTATGGAGAGGCGGTCACGGGATGGCGGCCCTTCAACTCAGAAGCTGGAAGTCAGAAATGAAACCAACCTCAACTGAGATTGACATCCTGGTGAGTGAAGTCGGCCCGCGCGATGGCCTGCAGAGCATCCACCGCCCCATGCCTACAGAGGCAAAACACCGCTGGATCGCCGCGCTGGCGGCTGCCGGATTGCGGGAGATTGAGGTTGGTTCCTTCGTGTCGCCGAGGTTGCTGCCACAGATGGCCGATGCGGAGGATGTGGTCCGTGAGGCGCTGAAGATCCCAGGCCTCACTGTGCTGGCGCTGGCGCCTAATTTGAAAGGCGCGGAGCGCGCCATTTCGGCCGGCGTGCACAAGGTGACCATGCCGGTTTCGGCCTCGCGAGCGCATAGTATGGCCAACATCCATAAAACTCCGGAGGAGGCCATCGAGGAAGTGCGCGGCGTCATCCAGTTGCGCGCCAGCCTGCCGCAGGGTGGTCAGTTGTCGATCGAGGTCGGCATTTCCACGGCTTTCGGCTGTTCGATCGAAGGGCCGATACCGGAGGACTGGGTCTTCCGGATGGTTGGCCTGTTGTTGGAAGCGGGCGCAGACTCGGTGGGTCTTTCGGACACGACGGGCTATGCCAACCCGGTTCAGGTCAAGCGCATGTTCCGGCGGCTGCGGCTGGAAGCCGGGGAGAAAGCGGGGGCGGCGCATTTCCACAACACGCGCGGGCAAGGGCTTGCCAACGTGGTCGCGGCTCTCGATGTCGGCGTCACCACCTTCGATGCGTCGCAAGGTGGGCTTGGGGGATGCCCCTACGCACCCGGCGCCAGCGGGAACATCGTCACCGAGGATTTGGTTTTCTTGTTGGAGTCTATGGGGCTGAGAACCGGAATCGACCTGGAGCGGCTCATGGCGGCCCGCGAGATCATCCGCGAGGCTCTCCCCGGGGAGCCGATCTACGGGAGGGTCCCGGAGGCGGGGCTTCCCAGGGGCTTTGTTTACGCCTCCGGCAAGCACGCTACAACTGCGCCGGGGGCTCCGTGAGAAGGGGATCGGCAGGCGTGGGATGGCCGAACGGCCGGGCAACTCCGGCTGTGCCGTACTAGGTTAAGGAGAAGGGGGAGCTATGGCGAGACCAATTACACCGGAAGAAAAACAATGTGCGCAGGAACTGCTGAGACGGGCGCGCTGCGCGATGGCGCTAATCGCGGAATATGATCCGGCGTGCATCGACCGCCTATGCCAGGCCGTCGGTTGGGCAACAGCCAACGAGAAGACGGCTACCCGGCTCGCCCACATGGGCGTGGATGAAAGCGGTTTGGGCGATCGCCAGGGGCGGCCGAACAAGCGCTTCAAGATCATGGGCATTCTGCGCGATGTCCTGCGCCAGAAGAGCATGGGGGTGATTGAGGAGATCCCGGAGAAGGGCATCGTAAAGTATGCCAAGCCGGCGGGCGTGATCGCTTCCCTTGTCCCGGTAACCAATGCGGCTCTCACCGAACCCGGCAATGGGATCTATGCTCTGAAATGCAAAGATGCCATTATTTTCTCCCCCCACCCTGCCAGCCGCAACACGACTTTCGAGACGGTCCGCATCATGCGCGAAGCCCTCAAACGCCAGGGCGCACCGGAGGACGTGTTTCAATGCATCGAGAAGCCCAGTATTCCCCTGGCGCAAGAGCTGATGAGCATTTGCGACCTGATCATTGCCACAGGCGGCGCGGCCATGGTCAGGGCTGCATACAGTTCCGGCAAGCCCGCTTACGGCGTGGGCGCCGGCAACGCCACCATGGTGATCGACGAAACCGCGGACATTGCCGAAGCCGCGCGCAATACCCGCATCAGCAAGACCTCCGATTTTGGCTCCGGCTGCTCCGCTGACGGCAACCTGATTGTGGAGGAAAGCATCTACGACCGCTTCCTGGAGCAACTGCAGGTGGAAGGTGGTTACCTGGTGACGGCGGAGGAGAGACAACTCCTGCAGAACGTACTGTGGGATGCGGACGGCCACCGGACGCCCGAAACAGTCGCGCGCTCTGCCGGGAGAATCGCCCAAATCGCGGGGTTCTCAATCCCGGCAGGCAAGTGTTTTCTCATCGTCCGGGAAAGCCAGATCGGACGAGAGCACTTGTTCTCGAGCGAGAAGCTTTGCCCGGTACTGGCGATCTTCAAATACGAGGGCGGCTTCGCCCACGCCCTGGAAATGGTGCGGCGAATATACGAGGTCGGGGGTAAAGGCCATTCCTGCGGCATCTACTCCTTCAACGACGATCACATTCATCAGCTAACCCTGATGGCACCGGTCAGCCGGATTATGGTGCGCCAACCGCAGTCGAAAGCTAATGGGGGGGCGTTCAACAATGGAATGCCCATGACCTCCAGCCTGGGTTGCGGCATCTGGGGCGGCAACATCACTAACGAGAACATCTCGCTGAAACATTATATGCAGGTGACGTGGGTGGCGCGTCCGATACCGGAAGACCGTCCTTCGGAGGCCGAGCTGTTCGGCGAGTTCTACAACACCGAGGCGTTTTGATGATTCCTTCCGCCAGCCGATTACTTACCGACGGATGATGAGGCCAGACGTGGGCAGTGCGAAGCAGCAGTGGGGACTCTAGGGAGATATTAGGAGATATCGGAGGTTTCGGATGGACTGTCAGAAGCGACCTTTCCTGTAGCCACGTTTATCGTGCAGCTCGCGCTCTTTATTTTCCGCGTATCTATCTCGATTACCCGCCGCGACTGCTGTCCGTTGCCGTCCGGCAAGGCAATCAGGAAACGGTTGGGAATGTCCCTACCGCATTCGTAGAAGAATTCATATTCCTGCGGGCTTCCCGCTACTGGTTTGACACTGAAAGAAAGCACTCCAAATGCTGTGCGCAGCTTCTTAACGCCCAGGGGTTGGTTGGAAGCAAACCATGCGTCCGGCACACCGTGCAAGAGTTTCACCGAGTCACCCTTTTCCAGGCACAAGGTGTTGAAAATCATCTCGAGGATGCGGCCATTGCCGCTGGCATTCGGCTGCCAGGGAAGAAGCCAGATCAGTTGCGGACAGAATCGTTCACTGGCAAGATGCACATCCCGCGAGGTCGAATACGCCAGCGTCATGTAGAAGTATCTCAAGGCTTTTATAGTTTCGCCACGCTCCATCCACAACCGGTGCCACACCTTTTCGGAACTGTTCACGTAGTAAAGATCGATCTCGCCGCCCGCGGACCCCTCCTGGATTTTCAACAACTCGGCATCTTCCATCTGGGGCATTCGATAGGCAAAAAGGTCACTCATCTGCCCAGATCGTCTGAGTGAAGCCTCGAATTCCTTTACCAGCTCATCATTGGCGTCAATCAGTCTGGCATCCAGAAGTGCGCTATCCGAAAAGAGAACCGGTTTATCTTCATTTTCCCCCTGCTCCGGATTTTGACTTGGATCCAGTGGCTTTTGCTTAAGCACTTTCTTCATGGACTCCAGGATACACTGTCGATAGTCGTCCGCCTCCGCCCGCACCCACCCGGCTTCGGGAAGGTTGGCTGCTTCAAATGCCTGGGCCAACTTGTCTAGGCCGCGCCATGTGTAAGCGTCAGTGAACAAGGAGTAAGCGAAATCCGGCCAATCTGTGGCACGCCCGGGCGGCATGAGTCCAAAGTGGATTGACCTGCTGCCATCCGGCAACACATCTTTCGTGCGGGCCCTCTCGCCTTGTATCCAGCGGGCGGCTTTGAGTAGCGCGCCGAAGTCTCTCCGCAAGCGATCGAGATCTCCACTGAGAAAGGCGTGCTCGGCGAATATCCCCGCAATTGCCCCAGTCTCACACATCCAGTGGATGTAGGGGTGGAAGCACCCTTCGGCCGTTCTTATATCTCCTTCCGGCCCCTTGTGTCCCTGCTGCGTGGTTAGAAAATAGTCGAGCACCCTCTCCACCTCGCTGTGAAACCCTTGGCGATCCATTATGGGAAGATAATTTGACGATTCCCACCCATAAACCGTGGAAAAGTTGCTGAATCCGCCCTGGCCCGGTTGCAGATACGAAACTTCGCGGCCGCTTCCCAGAAACTGAAGATTGTTGCACGTGAGGACATGATAAATGTCTTGCACGATCTTCTCCGGGACTTCGATGGCCGCTGCGTCATCAAACTTGTGATTCCATAAAGCGGCCTGCCGGCGATATTCGTCCTGAAAAGACAGGGAAAGAAGGCGCTCTTCCTCGCCGACGCGAAAAGTTTTTTCCTCTTGATAACACAGGTCCCGGTCATTCGAAGATACGGGGTGGGCGAGCCCTTCATAGGGAATAGCCATGTCGATGAAGGCCCCCTCCTCCTTCCCGAACGACAGGCCAAAAATCAAACTCGAACCCGCCAGACTTCGGGAAACGCGAGGCGAAACATTCCGGCTGTGCTTAAACGCGTCGAACAGGGTGTCGCCGTCTCGCTGCAAGCTGTCCCCCGGTGAGAGTTCGATCCCGGATTCCCAGGCCTGCCCCCAGGGCTCGAACACGATATAGTCTTCGTTCGGGTGTGAGTAGAAACGTGGGTGAGCGCCTCTTACCGTCAGCCACGCTAACTCGAGGGCGCGGGGAGAAGCGCTATCTTGCGGGGTCACACGGAGGCGCACCATGAGCAGCGGGCGGCGAGTTGCGTCGGTCGTGGTAAACGATATCTGCTCGAAAACAAATCCCTCCTGCGATAGGCGTTGGGTCAAAAGCGGCAGTCGGTCTTTCTCGAAATGCTGCTCAGTGTTGCTGTAGTCAAACGATATTGCTTTCGAGTTGCGGATAATGACAAACCCAAAACCGGTCACGAACACGGTTTGTACTGACTTGGGGCTTATCGCGTTGTAGATTTGAAACTTCAAGTCCGGACGTGCGGTCACTATCTTGTAGTCACAGGGCTGCTGGAGGTAAATACGCTTTGTTCCCGGGAGCGGTGTCAAGGCAGCCATGGCGGAATAGGAGGGGGTCTGCTTCTCGTCGAATACAAATTTCTTGACAGGAGGCCGGGGCCAGGGTTTAGCGACTGTCTTGGTCTCTCCGCCGGCATTTTCCAAGCTCGCTTTCGCGGCTTGCGCCAGTTGAGGTCTTTCAGCGGCCAGTAACATCGCGGCGGCGCAACCGCGCATGAATCTTCGACGCTTCATATATTACGTCATCTCCAAGACGAGCAAATCCCAATCCATGAAGTCCTTATGGCTCAGAGGAATACCTGTATCAGGATGGCAATACTCGTCGCGCCACCAACTGTAGGCTAGGCGCGAGTCGTAAAGGTCCGGGCCGTAGCCTTTCGTGAAGCGGCTCAACTCTCGCATCCCGCTCGGATAGGTGATCTCCTCAGACCGGCCTCTTGTTCAGCGAATTCCACAACACGGCAACGTTTTGAGGATTGCTTCCGCCAGTTATGTAGGCGTATCTCCGAGAGCGCGGGCATCCTGCCCGCGTGGGCGGCGGCTGTGCGCACAGTCGGGTCAGGTGGCTCGACGAGGAATCGCATTCTGAAAACAGCAGAGGGCCTGATCAGATGCGCGAGGACTAAGATGCCGCGGCGGCGCGCCCCGCTCGTATTCGTCCCTGCTCTATGGGACGCTCCAGTTTCCCCCGGAACAAGGACTCGATAACCTTCTGTGAGACAAGGCGTGCAGCTCCCAATGCGGCGGCCTCACTCCTCAGGCTGGACACCTTCAGCTCCATTTCATTGGCCGCTTTTTCGAGAGCGCGTTGTTTAATCACCCGCTGTAGTGGCTCCAGCAGCAACTCCGGGGCCTGCTGAAACAATGGTCCCCCGAAAATGACTACATGGGGATTCAGCAAGTTCGCGACGTCAGCCAAGGCAATCCCCATATAGGAAATGGCTTGGCCTAGGGCGCGGAAGGCCAGGCTGTCTTTCTCTCTTGCTGCCTGGACAATCATTTCAATGGTTATGCGATCCAGTTCACCCTTGGCCAGCTCCCAGATCTTGGAATCCACACCTTCCTGGAGCGCCCGTCGAACCGCCTGGATAACCGCCGCACATGAGGCCACCGTTTCCAAGCACCCGTAATTACCGCAAGAACACAACGGACCTTTCTCCTCGACGGTCATGTGGCCGAATTCTCCGGCAAGCCCCCCAGACCCGCGATAGAGCTTCCCGTCAATGAAAATGGCGGCGCCAATTCCGATGCCGACTCTGATGTAGAAAAAGTCACCCAAGTTATACCCAAGCCCGAAATACTTCTCAGCAACGGCTCCCGCCTTGGTACTGTCCTCGATAATCGTGGGAAGGTGAAATCGTTCCTCGAAGATGCCTCGCAAAGGGATGTTCTTCCATTCCGCCGTCTGTCCGGGACGGGGATAGGAGAGAATAACGCCGTTCTCACTGTCGACTACACCAGAGTGTGCCACGCCAATCCCCTTAATAAGAGAGGAGCGCACAGCGGAGGCGCGAATGGCCTTGTGGATGGCGTCAAACGCGTTCTGGAGGACGCGTTGCCTCCCCTCTGCAATTCTCGACTCCATCTCCATCTTATGGATACATCGCCCGAGAAAGTCCGTGACTACCACCCGCAACATCTGTGAACCGATATCCACTCCCACCAGATAGGCAGCGTCGCTGCGGACAACCAGAGAAACGGGTTTGCGCCCCTGCGACGACACGCCCCGTCCCGCTTCTACAAGCAAACCCTTCTGCAAAAGACGATTGACGATTCCGCCGATGCAGGCGGGACTGAGTCCGGTTTGTTTGGCCAACTCAATGCGTGAGATATTCAGGCGCGAATGAACGTGACATAGGACAGTCAATTCATTTTGGTCCGACTTACTGTAGGCTTGGAGGGAGGAGGTCTTTGGGCGACGGTCTCTGCCAGCCGTGGAGTTCGTGATGGTCATAGGCGCATGGTCCTCAGTGGCCTTAATAAAATAACATGAACAAGAGTGGTGATGTAAGTTTTTTTTGTTGGCGCGACGGCAGGGCAGGAATTGCCGCATAAAAGCTATCATTGACGCATTCAACCTGGGCGCTCAAACCGGGCATGAAAATTTCACTTGACAAACATAAAATAATGGTCTAACTCTATTCGTGTTTTCGGTCAGGTTTAATTCAGTATAGAAATAAGTTCGACCGGTGTTATTCAACCCATGCAGCCCGAGCCGAGACAGGGATTACAACCTGGGAACGTTATCGAAAGCGTGCCGATCACCGCAATGTTCTTGAGTCGTCTGTCATACACCGACTCGCCGAGCGTGGGGCTCCGCGTTGTGCAGGACAGGCCCGGGAGCGGCATGGGTTGCGCTCACGACTGCTTCTTTGCCGAGTGATGGCTGCTGCTGCGTCGGGTTAGAGTTATCCGGATTTCTGCAAGTAACGATGGACAATCGAATCACTGATGTTGCGTCGCGGTCTTGGGTCAAAATCCAGAGATGCTTTCAAAGGAGGAAGACATGGGGAGATTTCTTGTACGCTTAGTTCTCATTTTGTGGTTGGGACCAATAGCCCTGTGGGCTCAAGACACGGCCTCGATTGTCGGTACGGTTACCGACCCATCGGGGGCTCTTGTCCCGAATGCGAAAGTCGTGGTGGAGAATCCCCAAAAGGGATTTGTCCGTGAGCTGACGACCAACTCTGTGGGAGCCTATTCGGTCGCTCCCGTGCCCGTGGGAGGCTACACGGTTACGGTCCAAGCGACCGGGTTTAAGCAGAGCATTCGAACCGGCATCACTCTGGCGGTCGGGCAGATTCAACGTATTGACGTGACGCTCAGCGTGGGCAGCGCGAGCCAACAAGTGACCGTGACCGGTAACGTAGTAACCGTGCAAACGGAGTCGAGCGCCCAGTCCTCGGTAATTACCGGCAGGCAGATTGATAATCTCGACCTCAATGGCCGGAACTTCACGGCGCTCG
>Ga0181530_10002357_pt1 | contig 22598 bp, 21 predicted proteins | sample PEATcosm2014_Bin_42_FD_119769 | JGI IMG/M metagenome (GOLD analysis project Ga0181530, IMG submission 119769) | Peatland microbial communities from MTU Mesocosm Facility, Houghton, MI, USA - PEATcosm2014_Bin10_60_metaG | ecosystem: Environmental > Terrestrial > Soil > Wetlands > Peat | place... | reverse complement strand
CGTGGTGAACGTCGCGTTGGGCGTGACGCCGCTGGCGTTTTCGCAAATGAGAATCTTCCCCGATCAGGTTCCCGCCGCCGACGTGCTGGCGACGGATGAATTGAGGGGAAGATATTACCTGCGGCTGATGGTCCGCGACGAGCCGGGGGTGTTGGCGCAGGTCACGCGGATCCTCGGGGAAAAAGGGATAAGCCTGTCGGCCATCCTGCAACACGAGGCGAACGATGGCAACATTGTGCCGGTGGTCATCACGACGCATATCGCGCGGGAAGGCTCGGTGCAGGCGGCATTGAAGGAAATCGACAAGCTTTCGGCCATTCATCCGCCGACGGTTTGTCTGAGGATTCTGGATCAGCCGGAGGAGTTTGGGAATGGGTGAGGCATCGGAATCGCCTTCTGGGCAGGAGCTATTGAGAAGCGTTCTCGATGGCTTGCCGCTTAAGGTTCTAGCCGGTGGCTTGGTCATTGTGCGCCGCAAGAAGCACGAACCAATCGACTTGGCGGGATTGACCGCCGAGAAAATTGTCGAGCGGACTTCCAAGCGGTCAGGGAGCAAATTTACGGCCCGGTGGGATTTGATGCGTTACGCGAACTGGATAGAGGCTAGAACAGGGGAATTGCACTGGACTGCCAAGACTGGTCCTGTAGCGATGGATACGCCGTTTGATGAGGTCGTGGGGATTTCACGCGGGAAGGAAGTGTATACAATAAGGTTAGTAAGCGATGGGCGGCACTTGCATGCCTATCCAGTGGAGTAGCTCCGTGAAAGATGCGATTGAAATCCCGATGGAAAACGAGGAGTTTCCGGTGGAACCTCCGATCGTCGATTTTCTGTATTTGAATGCGGAATCGAGCAGCTACGTAATCACGTTTATTCCCGCAGACCGCGCGTCTCGTCAGGAAAAGGAAATTGTCCAGATACCGGAGAATTCCGTGGATGGGCGCCGAATACAGGTGCGGATTAATGAAATTGAGAAAGCGCTGGGTGGGCATATCAACCGACTGTTTCACGCTGGCGACGGCGATTTCGGATTTGTGTTTGCGGACGGGCGTCAGAAGCAGTTGTCCGATGTCCAGAGCACCGCAGCTAATTCTCAATATATATATATTCAGCTTCAGGACTTGGGGATGATTGCCCAAATCGCGTTCCACGAGAATCAACTCCTCAAGAATCAGGCCGGTTGAGGGCTTAACTTCTTGAAATACGCCATCATCATCCCCGACGGGGCGGCCGATGAGCCGCTGAAGGAACTCGGAGGGAAAACTCCGCTGGAGGCGGCGGACATTCCGAACATGGATCGCATTGCCATGGAAGGCCGGTTGGGGCTTGTCCGAACGGTGCCCGAGGGGTTCGAGAGCGGCAGCGACGTGGCGACCATGTGTTTGCTCGGATATGACCCGAAGGTTTATCACACGGGCCGGGCGCCGCTGGAGGCGGCGGCCCAGCGAATTCCGCTCACCGCCAGCGATTGGGTGTTTCGCTGTAATCTTGTGACGGTCATCAACGGGGTGATGAAAGATCACTCGGCGGGGGGGATCAGCGATGGCGAGGCAAAGCGGCTGATCGGGGATTTGTCCCGGCAATTGAAATTGCCGGGCTTTGAGTTTTATACCGGCGTGAGCTATCGCAATCTGCTGGTGTATCGGGGGCCGGAGGAGTTTGAGCTGAAAACAAGGCCGCCGCATGAAGTGCCGGAAGAACCGATCGCGGGCAATCTGCCGAAGGGAAAGGGGAGCGAAATCCTTCGGCGGATCATGGAAGAATCGGCGCAGGTTTTCGCCGACCACGAGATCAACCAGGCGCGCCGCCGTGCCGGGCGCAATCCGGCGACGCAGGTTTGGCTGTGGGGACAGGGGCATGCCCCGGATATGCCGAAGTTCAGGGAGAAATTCGGCGTCAGCGGCGGGTGCATGATCACGGGGGTGGACCTATTGCGCGGCTTGGCGGCGCTGTTGGGCTGGGACGTTCATGAAGTGGAGGGGATGACGAGCTTTCACGACACGAATTACGCGGGCCAGGGCAGGGAAACCGCGCGGATGCTGGACCAATACGATCTTGTGTTCAGCCACGTGGAGGCCCCGGACGAGGCCAGCCACCAGGCGGATTGGAAAACGAAAGTGGAAGCGATCGAACATATCGACAAATTCGTCGTCGGGCCGGTGTTGGAAAAGCTCAAGACGTTCAAGGATTGGCGCATCCTGGTCATGCCGGACCATCCGACGAACATCGCGACGCGCAAACATGGATATGCGCCGACGCTGTTTGCGATGGCGGGGTCGAACGTGAAGCGGGGTGCGGCGGCGGCGTATAGCGAAAAGAACGCGGCGGCGGGGGGATTGTTCATCGAGCGGGGGCATGAGTTGATGGAGTATTTCCTGCGAGGCGGAAACGTGTGAATACTGAAGGCGAGGGCCGCATTGATGCGGTTCGCGCCCGGGCGCCGAGATGCCCGAACTGCAATTATCTGCTGCTGATGCTTCAGAGCGACCGATGTCCGGAATGCGGAGCGGCGGTCGCCAGGCCGGAGGTTCCGGCGACGGCGGGTGCGGCGCCTAATCTGGGCACGAGCACCGAAGAACCCTCACCCCAGCCCTCTCCCTGAGTACAGGGCGAGGGGGAAGAGGCTGCGCGTTGAGTGTTTCCCGTCCATCTCTATAATTCGCATTCCCGTTTACAAAGGCGGAGAAGCAGCGAATAGGGCATGGCGTTGATCGTTCAAAAATTCGGCGGCAGCAGCGTCGCCGATGCGGAGAAAATCCACCGGGCGGCCCGGCGCGTCATTGCGGCCAAGGAAAAGGGAAACCAGGTCTGCGTGGTCGTGTCGGCGATGGGGGATACCACCGATCATTTGATCGAGTTGGCCAGGCACGTCTGCGAGAATCCGCCCAAGCGGGAGTTGGATCAGCTTCTGGCGACCGGAGAACAGGTGACGATCGCGCTGATGGCCATGGCCATCCACGCGCAGGGCCACGAGGCGATCAGCTTCACCGGCGGGCAGATCGGGCTGGTGACGGACAACTCGTTCAGCAAGGCGAGAATCCAATCGATCAATCAGAAGCGGATATTCGATCAGCTATCGGCTGGGAAGATCGTCATCATCGCCGGCTTCCAGGGCGTGACGGCGGAGGGGGATTACACCACTCTGGGCCGGGGCGGAAGCAACGCGACCCTGGTGGCGATCGGCGCGGTGCTGAAGGCGGACGTGTGCGAAAATTACACGGACGTTGACGGGATATTCACGGCGGACCCGCGGATCGTGAAAAATGCCCGGAAGATCGATCGGATCAGCTACGATGAGATGCTGGAATTGGCCGGCCTGGGCGCGAGCGTATTGCAGACCCGGGCGGTGGAGTTTGCCAAGAAATACAGCGTACCGATCCACGTGCGGAACAGTCAGAATGAGAACGAAGGCACGTGGATAGTCGCGGAGACCCCCCACATGTTGGAACACATCGTCGTATCGGGCGCCGCCTTGAAAAAGGAACTCGTGCGCGTGACGGTCAAGCACGTCCCCGACCACCCTGGGGTCGCGGCCAAGATCTTCGGCGACATCGCCGCCGCCAACATCGTGGTGGACGACATCATCCAGAACGTCATGGACGACAACACGGCCAACATCAGCTTCACCGTCGAGCACGGCGACCTGCACGAAATCAAGCCGGTCGTGGATCGTCTGGTCAGGGAACTGGGGGGTACAACGGCGCCCATTTACCAGGACGGCCTGGCCAAGGTCAGCGCCGTCGGGGTGGGAATGAGAGTCCACACGGGCGTGGCCGCGAGGATGTTCAAGGCGCTGGCCGATGGCAAAATCAATATTCAGAACATCACCACCAGCGAGATCAAGATCAGTTGCATCATCGGCAAGGAGGACGCAAATCGGGCGTTGCAAATCGTGCATGATGCGTTCGATCTGGGCGGGGGGAAGTAGGGGGCTCGACCAAAAGAACCCGATGGCCATCCGTGGGCTTTGGGGGGGTATAATCCACCGCCAGGGCCATCGCATTTGAGTGTGCGGCTTGAGTTCAAAGGTTCAAGGGTTCAAGAGTTCAAGGGAAAAGACGTTCATCTTGAACTTTTGAACCCTTGAACCCTTGAACGCCATCGCCAAATGCGATGGCCCTGGATCCACCGCCCCCCTGTCCGATAAGGTTAAAGTTATCAAAGCCAGCATCCCGATAAATAAGCGGGATACGCTCGGGTGCGCAGGCGGTAATCGGGCGTCTGCGCCACCATTGGGCCGAGGGAATGGCCCGGATCGGATCCTCAGACGGCTACCAAGGAAGGTCGCACATGCGGACCATTGCCATCATCAATCAAAAGGGCGGCTGCGGAAAAACGACAACAAGCATCAACCTGGCGGCGTGCCTGGCGCGCCTCGGTCAAAAGACGCTGCTGGTTGACATGGACCCCCAGGGACATTGCGCCATCGGGCTGGCGGTGCCGGAAGAACAGATCGAACGCACCATCTACGAATGCCTGCTGGAAGAACGGGACGGCAAACCCGTGCGTCTGGCCGACACGATCTGGCAAATCGCGACCGATTTCGATCTGGCGCCGTCGAACCTGAAGCTGGCGGCGTTCGAGCAGACGTTCGCCGGGCGCATGGGCCGGGAAGACCGGCTCAGAAAGGCGATCGAACCCGTTCAACCGACGTACAAGTGGTGCATCATCGACTGCCCGCCGAGCGTCGGGCTGATCACCTTCAACGCGCTTCGCGCTTGTGATGAGGCCATCGTCCCGGTCGAAACCGGCTATTTCAGCCTGCACGGTTTGGCCAAGATGATGGAGACCCTGGAACTGCTTCGCGACAAATGCGACAAGGAAATCCTCATCCGGGTGCTTCCGACGCTGTACGACACGCGAACGAAGCTGGCGCGCGAGGTTCTGTCGGAGCTTCGCAATAAATTCCGGGAATACCTGATGGAGAGCACGGTGAATTTCAACACCAAGCTCAAGGAAGCCGCCAGCTTTGGCCAGCCGATCACGGAATACGATCCTGGAAGCCGGGGCTACAAGGATTTCGTGAACCTGGCGCGTGAGCTGATGGGCCATACGCCGGTGGATTTGGAGCCGACGCCGATGGACAAGCTTTCGCGACCGGCGGAATTGGTTCAGCGTGCCAAGCAGTTGGCGCAGTTGACGAACCTGCAATTCGGGCGGAACGCGATCCCGGCGGCGCCCCCGGCGCCGGTGGAGCCGGCGGCGTTCGCTGCGGCGATGGGTTCAAGCGGTTCGGTGGCGCTGTCGATCTCGCGCGGGCAGATGCAACTTGGCGGTAGATTGGCCGAGGAACCCGTGGCGCAGGCCGTTTCCGCGCCGATTTCGTTGTCGTCCGCCGAGGAGGAAATCGCCGATTCCGCCCCCGCCAGTTATCCCCGGGCCGTCGGGCCCAACGCCAATAGGCAACCGAGCGGAAACGGCAACGGGCATGGAAACGGAAATGGGAGTGGAAATGGAAATGGCAACGGAAATGGGAATGGCAACGGCGTATCGGCCAAGAGCACCGCTCAAAAGATCGACGATTTCTACGGAGTAAGGAAAGTCGGAGACGAAGTGATCTTCTCCGCCCGGTTTGACAAGGCCAGGAAGGTGCTGATCGCGGGCGACTTCAACAACTGGTCGCCTATGTCCACGCCGATGATCAACCGCGGTCGGCCCGGCGAGTTTTACATGGGCCTGCCGCTGCCGCCGGGACGATACCGTTATCGCTTCGTCGTGGATGGGAAATGGATGACCGATCCGAACAACAAGTACGTTGAAGTGAACCAGTTCGGCGAATTGAACAACGTGATCGAGGTCGATTGACCCTTTGGCGAGATGCGGTGCCCCATGGACCCCAAGCGGCCGCTGAGCGAGATCAGCCATCTGTTTCTGAGCGAGTTGCGCGCACGCCAGCCGGCGGGATCGCGTCCGACGCGCATCGGGCCAAAGCCCGTCGATGTCAGCCCGGAAGGCTTCGCCTCCGGGGTGGACATGACGCCGGAGGAATTCGCCGCGTCGCCGGAACCCGGTCCCATGGCGCCCGAAGCCGAGCCCGCATCCGCGCCGGCAACTTCGATTCCCCATTCCGGACACATCAGCGCTTCGGTGGTTCTCTCGTCGCATTTGATCGACCACCCGGGGCAAAGCGTTCGGCAATATGCCCGTTACCTTGCGGCCGAAGCGAAACACGTCGGCCTCATCGAGACCGATGGCGCGGAGCTTATGCTGAGTTGCTTTGAATTGAACGGCGGTGGGGCGGAATTGCCCGTGTCCATCGAGGGCCTCGACGGCCGCAAACTATCCGAAACTTTGACCGAACTGGCGGTGGACGTCGATCGCTGGTTGATTTCACTGCCGCATGCCCGCACGCCCGAGGCCCGGGAAATGCTCCGCACGGCGCCGCACTGGGTGCTGCTGAGCACCGCCGATCACGAAGGGGTGGTCGCCACGTATCGCGCGCTCAAGGGCCTGTCGGATTTGGGCCGGCACCGCATCTCGCTGGTGGTTCTGGACGCCCGGGATGATGCCCATGCCGACGCGATCTTCCGCAAGCTCGACGCCGTGAGCCGGCAGTTCCTTCATTGCGGCCTGGAAGCCGGTTCGCCGCTTCGCCCCGTGCAGAACGTCACCGAACATGCCGTGCTGAGTTGCCGCGCGGAAGGCAAAGCCTCCGCTGCGGAAGGCAAAGCCTCCGCTGCGGAAGGCAAAGCCTCCGCTCAAGCGGCAGAGCAATCCGGCCCGGCCTCGGCCGAGCATTGGCAGATCATCCGGCAATTTTTGACCTCCGCCGTCGCCCCGAAACCACAACACCACATTCAAGAATCACAGCCCATGAAACTCAATACCACTGAAACAGCGAGAATGTCCGTTGTCGATGATTCGATCCCAGAAGTGATCGAGCTGCCTGCTGAGGCGAACGAGAGGTCCATTTTGGACGCGGTGGTTCGTCAGGGCGGCGCCGACGGGCGCTGGGTGCTTTGTCCAATTCACCCGCCGATGTGTCCCGATGCCCTGCTGGCAGTGGGGCGGGACCAGCGGCTGATGCTCCTGGCCGTCGCCGGCCGCGGATTGGGCCAACTGATGTCGATCGGCCAGGCCTTCCGTTGGATGACCGAGAATACGGAGCTGATCCGCATGGCGCTACCGCAACTGGCGATCGACGCCTCCGCCACGCCGTGCGTGCGCGTTCTGGTGGATCACAACGATCTGGCCGCCGACGTTCTGCAACCGCTGCTGCAAAGCGGCACCGTCACGGTGCAGGCGTATCGCAGAGTCAAATGGGGTCGCAAGGCGGGGCTGCTGGTGGAAGCGGCGTAATGAGAGGGGTTGCGGTTTGAGTACGCGTTACATTCCCCGAAGCCCCGCATGTACATGCGGGGCTGCGGTATAATTGGGGGAGAAGGCTGACTCGCCATTGGGGCTGGGGTTTCGTAAACTAGCGGCATTCACACCGGAGCCGCTATGGATTTTCCAACGCTCATGCGCTTCGCGGCGGGACGCGATGCGTCGGACATTCATCTTCAAACCGGACTCTCGCCAAAGGTGCGCATCCAAGGGATCCTGCACACGGTGGATCAACCGGCGCTGGGCGATGAGGATATCCGCCAGTTTATCGCGTCGATCGCTCCGCCACGGATGCGGGACAAAATCGATGACCGGCTGAGGGAGGGGATGGATTTTTCCTACGCCGCACCGGGGATTTGCCGATTCCGCTGCTCGGGGTATCAGGTGCTGGGCAACCCCGGCATCGCCATGCGCCTTATCAAAGGGAAGATTCCCACCATCGCGGAACTGCATTTGCCCGCCGTCACCAGCGACATCGCGATGTCCGGCCGGGGACTGACACTGGTCACCGGAACCACCGGTTCGGGCAAATCCACCACCCTGGCGGCGATGATCGAATTAATCAACATGGGACGGCCGACGAAAATCATCAGCATCGAAGACCCGGTTGAATATCTGCATACGCCGAAGAACGCACTCATCGCACAACTGGAAGTGGGGATGGATACGCCCAGCTTCGAGCAGGCGCTTCGGCAATCGCTGCGGCAAGACCCGGACGTGGTGCTGGTGGGCGAACTGCGCGACATGGATACCTTGCGTATCGCGCTGCGCGCGGCGGACACCGGGCACCAGGTGTTCTCGACCGTCCACTCCGCCAGCGCGCCGCAGACGATCGAACGCATCATCGCCATGTTTCCGCCGTCGGAGCACAAGCTGCTGCTGACGCAACTGGCGGGGAACCTGGAGGCGATCATGTCGCAGCGATTGGTGATCGCCCGCGACGGCACGCGCCGGCCGGCGGTGGAAATCCTCCTCGGCGGTCCCGTGACGCAGAAATACATCCTGGAAGGCCGAGCATTGGAATTGGGCGATTACATCAAGAGCGCCGGCGGCGGACAGCAGACGTTCGATCAGGACCTGCTCTCGCTGTTCCGGCAGGAATTGATCACCCACGGCGAGGCCATCCGCAATGCCACCAATCGCGAGTCGCTGGAAATGTCCGTTCGCGGGATCGGCGCGTCAAAGAGCACGGCCGAAGCCAACAGCGCGCCAGCGCGGCCAAAAGGAATATCGCCGAGCCGGCCGAGTTAGGAGCGGGCTTCTAGTTCGAAGAAATAGCTCACGCAGAGGCGCAAAGGCGCAGAGAAGAAAATGCCTTGATTTCTCTGCGCCTTTGCGCCTCTGCGTGAGACATTTTTTTCAGTGGAGTTGGAATCGGATCGAGCCGCGGTGACTGGAGTCGGTGTTGGGAAAATGAAACTGACGGGAGTCAATTTCGATCGGAGATTCGCGCCGCTTTGAATCTATTTCGGTAGCTTTCTGTCTGCGACAAATTACCGCACCCATTTTAACGATTTCTTAATTGATTTTGCGGTGCTGGCGGCATAGGTTATCGGCTAGTTCCGATGAGGGTGTTTCATCTCGGATTGTAATTATCGCAAATAGAACCACTTCGAGCCCGAGAAGGCAAGGAGAATTGCCTTGCTCACGTCGGTTGTCTCTGGAATCGGGTTTGGATTGAGGCTGGTGGAATGCAAATAGATCCCATTTACTTCCAATACAAGGAGAACACGTGCATTGTTCAAGACGACTTCGGTCCTTAACGATCCTAGGCTTTATTCTGTTTCTGGGCGCGTCTATTACTGGCTGTGTGAATATCGGAGATGAACGGCTCACATTGAAGGAAGACGTTTTCGCGACAAAATACTCGACGATCAAGCAGATCGTGGTTGAGGAGGCGGCAAACAATGGGTTCAGTGACCTGACTTCCGAGGTTAAGCCGTCTCAATATAACGATTGGAAAGGTAGTTTGTTCTTTCAGTTGAAAACCGCGAACGGCACGGATCAGCTTTTTGTGGACTTTCAGAAAGAGGCTGATGGCGTTTCTGTCCGTGTTCACGGAGCTGGAACCCGAGGGAACGCAAATAGTGCCGCGAAGGCAATAGCCGCTCGCCTCAGCCAGTTATAGATCGACGAAGCCCGCTTTGAATGAAATCGTGGACGGAATCGGAAACGGTTGATTGTTCATGGTCCGGCGAAATTCGGAGCCGCCTCGTTTTCCACCCGCCGCGTTGTTTCCGTTCGTACGAAGGGAGGCAAGGCAAAATGTCCCGCTAACATCGGTCGCTGCGCGGTGTCGTAGTGACTGGATTGGCAACCGGTGAGTCGGTTACGGAATCTAAGAAATGGCGACTCGCGATTGGCATTCCTTCGCATCGCGTTCGGCTTGCCAGAATCTATAAAGTTTCACGAGGAGAAATGGTATACAAAGAGTCGCAAAAGCGGTTGTCTTGATCGGCGCGTTGATTTGCCTGGCGGCATGCGCTTCAACGCAACAGCTTACGGTTCAGGCGAATGCCCCCTTTAAGAACGTGTGGCAAGCGTGCATTGATGCGTTGCCGGACGCGGGCTTCGTAGCGACGTCAACCGACCTGAGTTCCGGACTTATCATTGCCGAGAAACCAGTTGGGGCACTTGATCTTGAGATGGATCCAGGGGAGAAGCACAAGTTGAATATCAGCGTTTTTGATAAGACGACCGGCACGCAGGTGGTGGTAAGGTTCATCCCGGCCTCCGGAGCAACGGGGGGTCAAGGTTCCGCCCAGGAATATATTGCCGCGCTCAAAAAGCGGATACCGGGCATCGAACCGGTGATAGCGCAGTAGGGGCGAACTATAAGTGATGCAATCCATTTGCCGGGGAAGCCCTGCCGACTGAAGTCGGCAGGCCGCGAAAGAATCGGGGGTTTGCCGTAGTTTTTGTATGGTTCTCACGTCCAACCTGGCCGTGAGGATTTTATCGCGTCGGGCTTGTCACCTGTTGATCCTTTTTGAGTACTAATACAGGGATATGATAGATGCCAGAGAAATGCGGGTAGTGGAATGCACTGATTCGGAGCTGGTGGCCCAGAGTTTGGCGGGCCGGCGAGATGCCTTCCGGCAGATTGTTGAGCGCTATCAAATCCTGATTTGTTCCCTGGCGTACAGTGCGACCGGCAGCGTCGGCCGGAGCGAGGACCTGGCCCAGGAGACATTCGTGACGGCGTGGAAGGAACTGGCCCAACTGCGCGAACCGGCGAAGCTGCGGCCGTGGTTGTGCACCATGGTCCGTTTTCTTATCGGCAAGGAACTGAGGCGCCAAGGACGTGAGCTGACCAATACCGCCGAACCGTTGGACACGGTGGGCGAAGTGGCGGCGCCGGGACCGCTGCCGCCCGAGCAGGCGATCAGCGAAGAGGAAAAGTCGATTCTCTGGCGCTCGCTGGAAAATATTCCGAAAGTTTACCGCGAACCTTTGGTCCTGTTTTACCGCGAACATCAGTCCGTAGAGCGGGTCGCGGCCGCGCTGGAATTAACTGAAGACGCGGTGAAGCAGCGGCTTTCGCGCGGGCGCAATCTTTTGCGCGAGCAAATGATGGCCTTTGTGGAAGGGGCGTTGTCGAAAACTACTCCGGGCAAGGCATTCACGGTTGGGGTGGTGGCGGCGCTGCCGTTGCTGGCGACTTCGGCCAAAGCCGCGGCGGCGGGCGCTGCCATTAAGGGCGCATCAACCGGCAAGGCCGCAAGCGGGCTGGGAACGCTGGTGGAGGCAATTCTTATGACAAGCACGACAAAACTTATCGTTGGCGCGGCGGTCGCCGTCGCGGCGATCGTTCTTGCGGCGGTCGCTACTATTGACGTAATTCAAGATCAAACTCCGGTTGCAATTCAGAATCCCACTCCTGTTGCGGGGCAGAATCAGCAGGCTCCGGCCGCAAGGCGCCTGGCCAGCATCCACATCCGGGGTCGCCTGCGCGGGGCTGCAAACGACAACTTCCAGGCGATCACAGCGGAAGACGACTTTGTCACCGTCGAGTTATGGAAGCAGTTAGAGCCGAAGTTGAAATGGCGGGTCGAGAGGCCGGGACGCGTGGCGGTCATGGACGGGCAATCGACGGTGCTCTACCTCAAGGATGCCAAGGTGGCGTGGAAGTTGGCGCAGGCGGCGCCAAGCGCTTTCGATACCGACTGGATTCAGAAGATTGCGAACATAAGCAACTCGCTCACGAGCGAAATCCGAACCGCGCGTGCCAAAGGCTGGAAAGTGGACCAGGCGGAAGAACATGCCAAGGATGGCCACGCCGAATCCGTGGTGACGATCGAGAGCAAAGCCGGATTGGCGGACAACAACTATCTCAAGAACAAGTCGTTCGACACCGCGGATCTGCGGCGGGTGTACCGTTTTGACGCACAGACGAATCAGTTGGAAGCAGTGCAGGTTTATCTGGAAGCCAATTCCGGCGAGGTGCTGGTTTTCGAGTCCAGCCAGATTGACTACGACCAGCCCATTGATTCCGCCGAGTTTCATCTTGATCTGCCGGCGGACGTGAGTTGGCTCCAAGAGCCGCAAAGACTGCCGGACAACGCGAAATACGCCGCCATGACGCCGCAGCAGGCCGCCCGCGCCTTCTTCGAGGCTTGCGGACGTGGAGATTGGACGGAGGCCCAAAAGTTCAATCCAATCCCACTGAACGATCGCGATAAACAATTGCTGGGAGGTCTTGAGATCGTCAGCCTGGGCAACGCTTTCAGGTCCAAACCGTACCCAGGCTGGTTCGTACCCTACGAAATCAAACTTCCACCGCAAAAGATGAACGTGCGGCTGTCCAACGCGAATTCCGCGAAACGGTACGTGATCACGGGAATTTGTGACAGCAAGTTGCAAGTTCAAGAGGAACTGAAATGGGCGAACGAGCCTGAAGTCTTGGCCAATAACGATGTGTACGCCAGGATGTCGCCGGTCGAGGTCGTAAAGGCATACTTCCAGGCCGCTCTAAAGTCCGACTGGGCCGAGATGCGGAAGTTCACTCCGGAAACTGACGTTGAGAAAGCAAAGGCACAATTGGAAGAAGCGAAAAAGCAAGGTCTGGATTTGCGCAATCTAATCCCCGTGGTGGAGGAAGGTGAAGCTTTCTGGTCGGCGGAGCAATCGGCGTATTTCGTGAGGTGTTCCCAATCACAAGCCAATCAGAAGAACAACCTGGCCTTGCGGAAGGACAATGCGGCAGCCCGATGGCAAGTTGATGGCGGGCTCTGATTGCGGGCTGATTTCGCCAATTAACGGAATCTAAACCGAGCGGCCGAGGGAGGAACAACATTCGCATCGCATTTTGCGACAACATTATGCACGGAAATGAATTTCGCCAAACGAGCTGATCAACGCATTATGATCGCACGGCATTGGTGCAACAGACATAAATTAATATTTCAAAACAATTTATAACTATCCGAATATTCCAACAGTTACGCCTGTATCGGTCGTGCTGAATTTGCAGCTTTTTTTCTTGCAATTTTGCATGACTCAAGTCATACTCATTTTAACCGGTCGTGGTCATCATTGTACAGGGCATTGGTGACTCAAGTCGGGATACTCATTTCATTGGAAGGTGAGATCATGAAGCGTTCAAGTCTTCTCGTATTCGGAGCGGCCGTTCTTGCTGCGGCGTCAGTTTCTCAAGCCGCGTATCCGTACGGCGATAACAGCCAGATCAACGGAAGCACAGCCGCGGATGACTACGCCGGTGCGTCGGTTACACCGGATTCCAACGGCAATCCGCGGGCGCCCCAGGCTTGTGCGCCCACCGCAACGGTGAATTCATTCGAAATGCTACAAAATGAATACGGTGTCACCGGCTTGGTCGGCTCCGATCCCTACGACGCGATTAATGACCTTGCCAGTGACATGTCGACGCAAGGCGATGCGTACTACAACCCGGCAAGCCCAGGCTATCACGCGCATGACGCAGAGGGCAATGAAATCCACACCGGTGGAACTTCGGCGCAAAATCTGGTCAACGGAAAGGTCCAGTACATTCAAGACAATCAAACCGGGGGCCCGGAGATCGAAGTACATGGGCAAGGGATTTTTGGCACTTTCAACGCTGACGGCACCGTAGACGCCGCCGCGAACGGGGCGAGCACCGTTCCCACCGATGAGTACCTTCAGGAGCAGATGGCGGCTGGACAAGACGTCGAGGTGTGGGAGGCCTGGGTTGATCCCAATCTTCCAGGGGGTGACGCTGGTGCTCACATTATCACGATTACCGGCATAGACTCCGAAGCAGGGACGATAGATTTCGTCGACCCGTGGGGCGGCGTGGACGTTAACGCGACCTTCGATCTGGTGAATACCACCAATTATGGCGTCAATGGCGATTACATGCGGATCACCTATCCGGGCCCGGATGACGGTGGCGACGATGCCGCGAATCCCGATGATCCTGCGGATGAGATGTCGGCTGACATCGCCATGGTGGTCGCCGAGAGCCCTGTCCCCGAACCGGCGATGATAGGCATGCTGGTGATTGGATGCGGGATGCTGGCCTTCCGTCGCACGCGCCGCACAGCGACAAACTAGGGGCGACGCAAGCGATTGCCCAAGGCAGATGGCGGGGACCGATGCACCGGTCTGGGGACATAAGGGAGTCATGGGGATTTTTCGCGCGGAGGTTGGCGGGCTTAAACGGGGGCGAATTGCCGGGGAATCCCCGCCGACTGAAAGTCGGCAGGCCGCGAAAGAGCTTCTGAAAATGGGCTAGCGGAAGAGCCTCACGCCAACCCTCGCCCGCCGTATCGGGGCGAGGGGGCAAAGGGACCGGGTCCCACAGAATGTGGCCACGCCCCGGAGCGTTTTCAAAAAACCCGCCAACTTGCCAACCCCATGCGAATTGATATACTCACCAATTCGCAATAATTTATGGTTTCTGGAGATGGTTCATGGCTGTGAAGTTAAGACTGAAGCGGATGGGGCGGAGCAATCGGGCGTATTTTCGGCTCAATGCGATCGATTCGCGCGCGCCGCGGGATGGGCGGGTGATCGAGGAACTCGGATTCTACGATCCGCGGGCGACGGAAGCGGCCAAGCAATTCGTGGCCAAGCTGGATCGTTGCAAGCATTGGCTGGACGTGGGGGCGGTGCCGTCAGAGACGGTTTCATCGCTGCTGAAGCGAAGCGGGTTGGATCATAAGCATTTGCGGCTGCCCAAGCCGGGCAAGCCAAAGGCGGTGGCGGCGGAGCCGGCGAAGAAAGAGGCGAAGAAAGAAGCGCCGAAGGAATCGCCAAAGGAAGCGCCGGCCCCCGCAGCGGAAGAAAAGAAGGAAGTAGCGAAGTAGTTTAACGGGCGGAGGCAAGTCCTCCGTGGCGCGGAGGCAAGTCCTCCGTGGCGGCGAGGGTGTCGTGCGAATTGACATTCTCACGCTGTTTCCGGAGATGTTTGACGCGGTGCTGGGAACCAGCATTCCCAAGCGGGCCGCGGAGAAAGGACTGGTCAGCTATCACCTGACAAACATCCGCGATTTTGCGACTGATGCGCACAAATCGGTGGATGACAAACCCTTCGGCGGCGGTCCCGGCATGGTCATGATGTGCCAGACCCTGTTCGACGCCGTCGAGTCGGTCGAGCGGCAGGATGCGGAAAGGGCTTCGCCCTCCGCCGCGGAAAGGGCTTCGCCCTCCGCCGCGGAAAGGGCTTCGCCCTCCGCCGCGGAAAGGGCTTCGCCCTCCGCGGCTTCCAAGAGCGTTCGCATTCTGCTGACCCCGCAAGGACGCTTGTTCGATCAGTCGGTGGCCGAGGAGTTGGCCGCGAAGGATCGATTGTTGCTCATTGCGGGCCATTACGAAGGTTTCGATGACCGGATCGCGCGGGGTTTGCAGCCGATGGAATTGAGCATTGGCGATTACGTATTGAGCGGCGGAGAATTGGCGGCGATGGTGGTGTTGGACGCGGTGGTGCGGCTTTTGCCGGGCGCGCTGGGGGCGGAGGAAGGCGCGGCGGATGAGTCGTTCGCCGATGGATTGCTGGAGTATCCGCAGTACACCCGGCCGCGGGAATTCCGGGGAATGACGGCGCCCCAGGTCTTGCTCGGCGGCAACCATGCCGAGATCGCCAAGTGGAGGCTGGAACAGAAAAAGCAAAGGACCAAGGAGCGCCGGCCGGATTTGTGGCAGGCCTATTTGCGGAAGATATCCGGCGGCGTAGCCGATAAACCGGACGGCGTAGCCGATAAGTGATGAATCGAATACCGTAGTATAATTGCGTATCCCGCCGAAAGACGGTGGATCGGAGCAGGTCATGACAAACAAACTCGTACAATACGTTGAGCAGCCGCATTTGAAGAAGGACGTCCCGCAGTTTGCGGTGGGGGACACGGTGGACGTGGCCACTCGGATCATCGAAGGCGAGAAGGAGCGCATCCAGGTCTTCAGCGGGGTGGTGATCATGAAAAAGGGCGCGGGGATCAACGAGACGTTCACGGTGAGGCGAATCGTGAACAACGAAGGCGTGGAGCGGATTTTCCCGCTGCATTCGCCGTTTATCTCGCGCGTGACGGTGAAGCGGAGCGGCGAGGCGAGGCGCGCCAAGCTCTTTTACCTGCGCGATCGCGTGGGCAAGGCGACCCGGCTTACCGAGAAGCGCAAAGAAAAGAAGGGCGAGGGGCCGGAGACCACGGAGAAGCCCGAATTGGCCGCGTCGGGAGCGTGAGAGCAAATTCGAAATTCGAAGCTCGAAATTCGAATCAAATTCGAAGTCCAAAATTCGAAACGGGATCTTGGTTGGCATTTCAAGTTTTGAATTTCGAATTTGATTCGTCATTCGAATTTCGAGTTTCGAATTTTCCCATTGGGGTTGCAGCCGAACGGCCGCAGGGCATAATCCTCCATCATGTTTGAATGGTTGACCAGTTGGTTCAAGCCCGCGTCGCCGCGCGATGCGCTGGGCCAGCGCGGGGAGAACGTGGCCGCGCGGTTTCTTCGCAATCAGGGCTACAAAATCATCGAGCGGAATTTCAGGTGCGAAGTGGGTGAGGTGGACATCATCGCGCGGGATGGGAAAACGCTGGTTTTCGTGGAGGTCAAAACCCGGGCGTACGATGATCCCACGCCGGAGGATCAGATCAATCAGCCCAAGCGGCACCAGTTGACCAAGGCGGCGACGTTTTACCTGTCGCGTTACGGCACTCCGCAGCCGCCGGCCAGGTTCGACGTGGTCGCCATCGTCTGGCCGAGCGGGCGCGATCCGCAGATTCGGCACACGACCGACGCGTTCGAGGCGACGTTTTAGAACACAATTGATAATTGACAATTGCAATGATCGATACGCATTGCCATCTGACCGATCCAAGGCTCGTCGAGCAACTCGATGCGGTTTTGGCGAGGGCTGCGGCGGCGGGCGTCGGGAATATCGTCACCATCGGCACGCATCCGGCGGATTGGGATGCGGTGCTGGGGGTGACGAAACGGCGCCCAAACGTCCGCTGCGCGGTGGGCGCGCATCCCAACTATTGCCATGAAATTCAGTTTGAGCAGCTTGCGCGGCTGCGGGATTTCTGCCCCGACCCGGCTGTCGTCGCGCTGGGGGAGATGGGATTGGACTATCATTACGATTCGTCGCCCCGGCCCAAACAGGCGGAGTATTTTGAGGCGCAGTTGGACCTGGCGCGGGAAGTGGGATTGCCGGTGGTGATTCATTGCCGGGACGCGGTCCAGGATTGCCTGGCTATGCTTCAACGGTTTTCCGGGGTGAGGGCGGTGTTCCATTGTTTTACCGGAACGGCGGAGGAAGCGCGGCGGATTTGGGACGCGGGACATTTGACCGGATTCACCGGTGTCGTGACGTTTGGCAACGGCCAGGCGCTGCGCGAAATCGCCGCCGATGCGCCGCAGGATCGAATCCTCGTCGAGACCGATGCCCCGTATCTCACGCCCGAGCCCATGCGCAAACAAAAGGTCAATGAGCCGGCGATGGTGGTTCACACCGCGGCGGTGGTGGCGGCGGCGCGGGGGATCAGCCTGGAAAAACTGGATCAGATCACGACCGCCAATGCGATGGGGTTTTATCGGTGGGGTTAATGGGGGATGACCCGGCCAAAGGCCGGGGCTAATGGAGAGAGAATTTTAGCCTTGCATGCTGATGCTGGCTTCCATCCGGCCGTCGGGGGCGGGGATGTCGAGCTTGGCGGCGGCGGCGGCGGCCTTCTGCTTGCCCAGGCTCTCCATCAGCATCGCCCACGTCTGACGCTGGAATTTCAGCACGTTGAGCGCTTCGTCCAACGATTCGACGTGGTGATTCAGATTCGCATCGACCAGGCGGCGATAGGCGAAGGTGTAAAGACCCTTGAGCCGTTTGCAAAGTTCGGGCAAGACATCGGGCTTCAGGGCGCAGATAAGTTGATTGACGATGGCCTGGGCTTTGGTCAGCGCCTGGTAGCTTTGCTCGAAGTTCTTTTTTTCAAGCGCGATCCGGGCCTGTTCGCAAAAGCGGATCGCGCCGTCGAACAACATCATCTGCAACTGCTCGGCCGTCGCGGTCAACACCTTCGTTCGCAGATATTTTTGCGCGGCTTGTGGATTCATATCGCTCTACAAAACTCCAACTATGAGCTGGAGGACGAGCTGCTCGCCGATGATCCGATCGAGGTGCCGCCGGTGCTTGTGGTCGAGAGCTTGATGCTGCTTAACGCGGTCAACAGAGTGCCCTGAGTTTGAAGCGTCGCCAGCGTGCTTTCCATGTTGTTGAACTCGTTCTCCAATTGCGTTTTCTTCTCGGCAAGAATGGAGTTCAGGCTGTTAATCTGGTCGTTGTATTGTTGTATTTCGGTGGTCAGGGTGTTGTTTTGAAGCGTGAGCGTTCCGCTGACCGGATCGGTGAGGGCGGTCATGGCGTTGTTGATGACGTTGCCCAGGCCGATGGATGCGGTGCTGAAAAGGTCCTGAACGGCATTGGGATCGTTGGCGAAGGCGGTCTGGAACGTGCTGGGGTCGAAGTTCAGGGTCGCGCCGCTGTTGACGTTGCCGTTGGTGTTGACCGTAATGCCGATTTGGGCGAGGTCTTTGTATTGGCCGGCGCCCTGCACCACGGTGTTGATCATGTTGTAGATGGATTCCTGGACTTGCTGGGTTGCGCCGTCGCCGAGCAGGATGCCGCCGGTGTTGTTCGTGGTGTCGTATTGAGTGTCGGTCGTGATGGTGCCGACCAGGGAGTTGAAATCGGTGACGAAGTTCTGAAGTTGGGCGGAGACGTTGGTGGGATCGGGGGTGACGCTGAGGCTCACGGGGCTGCTGCTGGCGCTGACGAGGCTGACGGTGACGCCCTTGATGACATTGGACAATTGATTGGTGTTTGAGGTGATGAGCAGGGGTTGGGAGCCGCCGGATCCGCCATAGAAAACCGCGGCATCCTGGGCATTGACGAGGTTGCGAATGCCCAGGTTGGTGGTTCCGCTGTCGATGACGACGCGGCCGGCCTCGCCGGAATTGACGGCCGTGAGCGACAGCCGATAGGGCGCGCTGCTGGAGCCGTCGTTGATGATATTGGCGGTGACGCCGAAGCCGAGTTTGTTGATCTTGGATTGCAGGGACGCCAGGGTATCGGTGCTGGTGACGGTGATGGTTTTTTGCTCCGCGCCGTCGAGGGTGGTTCCGGTGGCGGCGCCGGCGATGTTGAGATTCGCGGCGGTGGCGCCGCCGTTGACATCGGTGACCGTCAACTTTCCAGTGCCGCCGGCGGTGTCGGTCAGGAGGATGCCGTTGCCGGTGGAATTGATCGAAGCGGTGACGCCGATTTTCTTGGCGTTGATCGCGTTGATCACGTCGCCGATGGTGTTGTAGGTTCCCTGCGTGAGATCGACGGTGGCGACCGCGCCGGTGGAATTCTGGATTTGGAACTGGCCGAGGCTCACCCCGGCGCCGCCGTTGTAATTGCTGAGCAGCGTGTTGAGAGAGACGTATTGCCGCTGAAGATTTGTGCCGTCGACGGCGCCGGTATCGGAAGTTCCGGCGATTCCCAGGGCGGTGGCAGTGGTGGTCGAACCGACGTTGCCGATGACGAGATTTCCGTTTGCGGCGGCGCCGCTGGTGTCGGTGATTTGCAGGCCGGTTCCGGATGAGTTCAGGGCTGCGGTGACGTCGATGCCCAGGGTGTTGGTATTGATGTCGTTGATGACGTCGCTGAGGGAGGTTGCGCCGGACAGGTCGATCTGGCCGGAGTGTCCGCTACGGTCGGTAATGGAAATGGCGCCAAGGGTCAACCCCGATCCGCCGTTGAGGGATCGCACGAGGACGGAATCCAGCCCGGCGATGAGTGGCGCGCCCTGGATGGTGTTGCCGGAGGCGGCCGCGGTGAGGCCGAGGTCGGAGGCGGCTTGCGAGCCGTTCTTGGGCGCGATGGTGAACGTGCCGCTTCCACCGCTGGTATCGGTGAGGGTAATGCCGTTGCCCGCGGAATTGATCGATGCCTTGAGCTTCGTTCCGCCGGCGGTGTTGATGTCGTTGAGCAAGTCGCCGACCGTGGTTGCGCCGTTGAGCGACACGTTGACGTTCGTCCCATCGCTCACGGTGACGGTGAAGTCGGTCTGCCCGGCGGTGGTGGTGGCGATGCCGTTGCCGTCGTTGAGTTGCGAAATGGACGTGGCGGTGGAGATGTAATTGATGTCGGACCCGGTGAGTGTGTTACCGGAAGCGGCGCCGGCGATGCCGAGGTTCGCCGCCGTCGTCCCGCCGTTGAGGTCCTCGATGGAAAGGGTGCCGGTTCCGCCGGTTTGATCGGTGATTTGCAGGCCGTCATTCGTGACGGCGGCGTGGACGCTGATGCCGGTGGCGTTGTTGATCTGGCTGACCACGTCGTCGAGGTTGATATCGTTCGAGGTATTAATGACGGTGGAGTTGCCGCCACGGTCGGTGATCCGGAATTGGCCCTGGGCGACGCCCGAGCCGCCGTTGAGTTGGGAGAGCGGGGTTTGGGAATAGGCCTCGCCGCCGCCGGCTTCCAGCGTGATGGTCCCGGCGCCGACGGGGGCGGAACTGGTGTTGGCGAATCCGTTGCTGATGCTCTGCTGGGTGGAGACGAGCTGGGCGACCTGAAACTGATAGTTGCCGACGGCCGCCCCGACGCCGGCCGTGGCCGTCAGGACGTTGGGATTGCTGCTGTTGGTCGTGGCTGCCTGAAAAGTCTGCGGCAAGGCCAGGTTCTGCCCGATCTGCTGCATGGCGGTCAATTGCGTTTCGAGCGATGAATACGCCTGCTGCTGATCCTTCGCGGAGGTGATCTGCGTTTGCAGAAGAGTGACGGGCTGTGAATCGATGGAGATCAGCCCATCAATAATGGCCCCGGTGTTGATCCCGCTGATGATGCCAATGTTGGAAGTGATCTGCGCCATGGAAGTGAGCTATCTAACTAATCGTCCAAAACGCTTCCGCGATATAAAACCGACCAATCCCGGTTGGCCGGATCGGCAATGGCGGCGTCGGTCTTGGCCTGGACATCGCCGGCTACCCGATCGAGGGCGGGCACGTCGTTCAGCAGTTGTCCAATAGCCCAGCGATCCAGAAACAGTAAACAAGCCCGGCGAACGTCGCGAAGCCTTCGCGCGGTGTCCACCCATTGCGGGTCCCGATTTTTGGGGCGATCCATAGGCTATTTATCGGAACCAGCGGGTTGGAAACATGAACGGCGGGGCGTTGCACGACCCGAGTCGGCAAACCTCGGCACAGAATCGGCATGGCCTGCGAATCCTCCAATAAACTTGACCCGGCAATGCCCGCGCGCAGGATGGGCGACGGGGCCGTACCAATGTCCTAACCAATGCCTAACTCGGTTTTGATTTGCAAGGGGAAATTTGGCAGTGGGTCATTTTGAGATATTCTGTTTTTGCGGCGACGTTTGGATCAATACGGCGGGCAAAGATCGCCGGCTACGCGCGGAAATTGTCGTCGTAATAAAGGGGACATTCAAGATTTCGTTGTTCTTGGCTCGCAAGTTCGGAAATCTTGAATGTCCCCTTAAAAAGCCCAAGCAACAGGGGACGCGGGCTCGCATGTACATCCTGCGCCGGCGGCGGTAGCCTCTGGGAATGCGATCTGACGGACGAAAAGCCAATCAGCTTCGGGAGATTTCGATCACGCGGGGGTTTACGCAGACGCCGGCGGGGTCGGTGCTTTGGCAGCAGGGGAAGACCGTGGTGCTGTGCACGGTTTCGGAGGCGGTGGATTTGCCGCCGTGGTTTGATGAGCGGAGAGCGGGGGGATGGGTGACGGCGGAATACGTGATGTTGCCGGGGTCTACGCCGCAGAGGAAACCTTGGCCGAAGATCGGGCATACGGATTCGCGGGGGACGGAGATTCAGCGGCTCATCGGGCGGTCGTTGCGGGCGGCGGTGGATTTGAGCAAGATCGGGCCGCATACGCTGGCGGTGGATTGCCAGGTGCTTCAGGCGGATGGGGGGACGCGGACGGCGTGTATATCGGCGGCGTACGTGGCGCTGCGGGATGCGGTGGGGAAGTTGCCGGAACTGATGCCGACGCCGAAGGTGATTTCCAAAAGTACGATCGATCCGATCAATGGGGAGACGCTGCCCAGATATGATCCTTCGCTGTATGAGCCGAAGGCGGCGCTGGTGGATCAGCTTGCGGCCGTGAGCGTGGGGCTGGTGGATGGGGAGGTTTTGCTCGATCTGGATTATGAGGATGACTCGCGGGCGCAGGTGGATATGAACGTCGCATATACGGCCAGCGGGAAATTCGTCGAGATTCAGGCGAGCGCGGAAAATGGGGTGGGGTTTAGCCGGGTGGAGATGGATCGGATGTTGGATATGGCGGCGAAGGGATGTATGGAAATCATGGAGCGGATGAAGGGGGCGGGGGAAATTCGAAATTCGAAATTCGAATGACGAATCAAATTCGAAGTCTGAAATTCGAATTTTGAATTTCGAAATTGATTCGTCATTCGAATTTCGAGTTTCCGCGCAGCGGCTTGATTCGTCATTCGAGTTTCGAGTTTCGAATTTCCTTCTCCAGGAACTCCACGCGCATCGAGCCGTAATCGCGGATGGCCGTGGGGCGGAGCATCGGCAGTTCGAGGACGTCGCGGCGGTCGTGGCGGAAAAGGATCCGGCCGGTGGGCGACAAATGGGCGGAGACGATTTTTTCGGCAAGGGTTTGAAGATCGCCGGGCCGGTCGGTCAGGAAGCGGTAGGGCGGATCGAGGAAGACCAGGTCGGCGGGCTGGGCGGGTTTGGCGGAGGATGCGAACCAGGCGAAGATGTCGCCGCGAATGGTGGTGGCGCGATTGGCCACGCCG
>Ga0181530_10002351_pt1 | contig 22649 bp, 25 predicted proteins | sample PEATcosm2014_Bin_42_FD_119769 | JGI IMG/M metagenome (GOLD analysis project Ga0181530, IMG submission 119769) | Peatland microbial communities from MTU Mesocosm Facility, Houghton, MI, USA - PEATcosm2014_Bin10_60_metaG | ecosystem: Environmental > Terrestrial > Soil > Wetlands > Peat | place... | reverse complement strand
AGATCGAAAATCGCCGCGCGGGCGATTTCGTAGCCCGCTTTATGGACGAGAAATCCGACATCCCGCGCCTGGGTCGACGGATTGCAGGATACGTAGAGCGCCATCGCCGGCTTGAGCGTCGCGATCGACTCCCGCACCGTGCGCGTCAACCCTGGCCGGGGCGGATCGACGACAAGGCAGGAAACCGGCTTTACGCCGGCAAAGGATGACAGCCGTTCCGCCGTTCCTTCCTCCGCTTTGACATTGTGGATCGAGTTCAGGACGAAATTTTTCCGGGCCGCCTCGACCTGGGCGCCGACCGATTCGACAAGCAGCCCTTCCGCGAAGCGGTCGGCAAGCATCACCGAGAAAAATCCCGTGCCGCCGTAGAGGTCGATGAACCGGTCGCCGCCCGCGTGCGGACGCGCCCAGTTTCCGAGCGGTTCGAGCAGGGGTTTGTTGCTCTGGAAGAAGGAGTTTCCCGCGACGCGGAAACGCGCCGTCCCCGCCGAAATCGTGACGCTTTCTACCGTTAAGCCGTCGATACGGGGAAACGAAGCGACCTCGCCGCCGTCTCCCGCGATGGCCATGAGATTCGGCATCGGCAGGGGAGGCGTCGGCAGCCTGCCGGGGAGGGCGGCCAGGAGCCGGTTGAGCGGGTCGACAAGAAGCGGGCAGCGGTCGATCGGGACCACCTCGTTGGTTCGCTTCGCGAAGAAGCCCGCCTTGCCCCGCGTGTCGATTTTTATCTGCACCCGGTGGCGGTAGCCGAACTCATCCGCGGAAAAAATTTCAACGCCGGGAAGTTCCCGGATGCGGCCAATCCGTCTCATGCAGTCGTCGAAGATCGCGGCCTTGGCCGATAACTGCGTTTTGTAAACAATGTGCTGCCAGTCGCACCCGCCGCAGACGCCGGCGACCGGGCAGGGCGGAGCGCGGCGGTCGGGTGACGGCGTGAGGAGTTCGACCGTCCGCGCCGTGACGACGCCGCCTCTTTTCCCGGTCGGCTCGATTCGCACGCGCTCGCCCCCAAGCGCGTCCGCGACCAGCATGACGCCGTCGGCGGTCCGGGCCAGACCCGTGCCGCCGAAGACAAGTTTCTCTATGGTAACGACCGATTGCATGGCGGGAGCGCGGGCGCGGTCAATACGACTTTGCAAAGATCACCCGCCGCCGCGACGGCTCGCCCGAGATGATGCACTTCCCCTCCTCCTCGTCGGCGTCGAGCGGGATGCACCGGATGGTGACCCCGAGGTCGCACTGCACCTGCTCCTCGACGAACGACTGGCCGCTCCAGTGGCAGAGGGCGAATCCGCCGTGGATCTCGGGCTTCGCGCTGTTTTTCGGCGTAAAGTAGGAGTAGAGCTCCTCCTTCGTCTCCAGCTTCGTGATGTTGTCGTCGCGGAAACCCAGCGCGCGTTTGAACAGGTTCGCCTGGATGTCGTCGAGGATCGACGGGACCTTCGCGATGAATTCGCCGCGCGGGAGAGTAAACCGCTCCTTGCGCGATTTGTCGCGGCGGCCGACGAATACCCCGTTTGCCGCGATGTCGCGCGGACCGATTTCGCAGTAGAGCGGAATTCCTTTTTTGATCCACCCCCACACCTTTTCCCCGCCCCGCCCTTCACTTCGGTCAACAATCGCCTCAATCGGCCGGCCGTCATAGTTCACGGCGGCAAGCTCGCGGCAGAGCCTGTCGCAGTAGTCGAGCACCGCGGTTTTCGTGTCGTCGCCGTGGATGACCGGCAGGATCGCCACGTGCGCCGGGGCGAGCCGCGGCGGCATGATGATCCCGTCGTCGTCGCCGTGGGTCATGATGATGCCGCCGATGAGGCGGGTGGAAACCCCCCACGAGGTGGTCCAGGCGAACTCCTCCCTGCCCGAGACGTCGAGGAATTTTATGCCGGACGCTTTTGAAAAGTTCTGGCCCAGGAAATGGGAGGTGCCGGCCTGCAGCGCCTTGCGGTCCTGCATCATGGCCTCGATGCAGTAGGTGGAGATGGCGCCGGGGAACCGTTCCCGTTCGGTTTTCTCACCCTTGATAACCGGCATGGCCATGTACTCTTCAGCGAACCGGGCGTAGACCTCGAGCATGCGCGCCGTTTCCGCGCGCGCCTCGTCGAGCGTGGCGTGGGCGGTATGCCCCTCCTGCCACAGGAACTCGGTGGTGCGCAGAAACAGGCGGGTGCGCATCTCCCATCGGACGATGTTGGCCCACTGGTTGATGAGCAGGGGAAGGTCGCGGTACGACTGCACCCATTTCGCGAACATGGCGCCGATGATGGTCTCGGAGGTCGGCCGTACAATGAGCGGCTCTTCGAGCTCCCCGGCGGGAACGAGCGCGCCGTCGGGCCCGGCTTCGAGCCGGTGATGGGTGACTACCGCGCACTCCTTTGCAAATCCTTCCACGTGCGCCGCCTCCTTTTCGAGGAAGCTCTTGGGAATGAAGAGGGGGAAGTAGGCGTTCTGATGGCCGGTATCCTTGAACATCTTGTCAAGCACCCGCTGGATGTTCTCCCACAGGCGATACCCCCACGGCTTTATTACCATGCACCCCCGGACCGGTGAATTTTCGGCCAGGTCGGCGGCCTTTATGACCTGCTGGTACCATTCCGGGTAGTCATCGGCCCGGCAGGGCGTTATCGCGGTTTTCGGTTGCTGCGCCATGGTCAATCGTATCCTTTCGTCGGTTCCGGCGACCGTATTTTTCTAAAGTCAATTTCCCGGACGGTTCAGCCGCGTCAATGGTGAAACAGGCGGATGCCGCTCATGGCCATCACCATGCCGTACTCGTTGCACGCCTCGATGACCAGATCGTCCCGCACCGAGCCGCCGGGCTGAACGATGTAGCGAACGCCGCTTTTCTGCGCGCGGTCGATGTTGTCGCGGAACGGGAAAAACGCGTCCGAGGCGAGCGACGCGCCGAAAAACAGGTTGATCCACTCGGCGCGCTGCGCGGCGCTCAACATATCCGGGGCCTCCATGAAATCGTCCTGCCAGGCGTACTTTTCAGCCGGGGTGACGCTCTCTTCGAGCAGCGTATCGATGGCGTTGTCCCGTTCGGGCCGGCCGATGCCCTCCCTGAACGTCAAATGTGCGAAGAGCGGGTGCTGCCGGAGGAACCACTTGTCGGCCTTGGAGGCCGCCAGACGGGTGCAGTGGACCCGCGACTGCTGGCCCGCGCCCACGCCGATGACCTGGCCGCCCAGCGCGAAACAGACGGAATTGGACTGGGTAAATTTCAGGGTGATCTGGGCGAGGATGAGGTCGCGCGCCACCTCGGGCGGAAAGGTTTTCTCTCCAGTGACGATATTTTTCAGGGTATCTCCGGTTATTTTTACGGTATTTCGCTTTTGTTCAAACCGCAGGCCGAACACGTCGCGCGTTTCAATTGGCGGGGGAGCATAGGCGGGATCGATCTCGACCACCGCGTAGGCGCCTTTCTTCTTCTTCCGCAGGATCTCGAGCGCGCCCGCTTCGTAGCCCGGCGCGATCACGCCGTCGGATACCTCGCGTTTCAGGAGCAGCGCGGTTGACACGTCGCAGGGTTCCGAAAGCGCGGCCCAGTCGCCGAAACTGGACATGCGGTCGGCACCGCGCGCGCGGGCGTAGGCCGTGGCGAGCGGCGAAAGCTCCATGTCGTCCACGAAGTAAATGCGCCTGAGTTCGCGGGTAAGCGGAGCGCCGAGGGCGGCGCCGGAAGGGCTCACGTGCTTGAACGAAGCTGCGGCAGGCAGGCCGAGCGCCTCCCGCAGCTCGCTCACGAGCTGCCATGAGTTAAGCGCATCGAGCAGGTTGATGTAGCCGGGGTTCCCGTTCAGGATTCGAAGGGGAAGCGCGCCGTCGGCCGCGTATACCCGCGCCGGCGACTGGTACGGGTTGCACCCGTAGCGAAGGGGTATCTCCTGGTTACTCACGGCAGGCTCCTTTATCGTGACGGCGGATGGCGGGAGAGGTCGGCATGGCTTGTTATTTCCCGGTGAAGAATTCGTCGAGCCTGGAAAAATCGAGCGTCGCGAAATAATCGTCGACCGTTTCGGCCCGGCGGATCAGCGCCACGTCGCCGTTTTTGCGCAGCAGAAGCTCGGCCGACCGGAGCTTGCCGTTGTAGTTGAACCCCATGGCGTGGCCGTGCGCTCCCGCGTCGTGGATGACCACGATATCGCCGATGTCGATTCCCGGAAGAGCGCGGTCGATCGCGAACTTATCGTTGTTCTCGCAGAGCGACCCGGTGACGTCGTACACGCCGGTGCAGGGCGCCCGCTCCTTCCCGAGCACCGTGATGTGGTGATAGGCGCCGTAGAGCGCCGGCCGCATCAGGTTCGCCATGCATGCGTCAAGGCCGACATAGCGCTTGTAGGTGTGTTTCAGGTGCAGCACGGTGGAGACCAGGTAGCCGTACGGTCCGGTCATGATCCTGCCGCACTCCATGGAGAGCCGCAGCGGGTGCAGGCCGGCGGCGCGGATGGTCCGATCGTAGGCCTCACGGATGCCCGCCGAAACCGCTCCCAGATCGACCGCGGATTCTTCCGGCCGGTACGGAATCCCGATGCCGCCGCCCATATTAACAAATTCAAATCGTATGCCGGTCTCGCGGGAGATCTCGGCGGCCAGCTCGAACAGCATGGCGGCTGTGGCGATGAAATAACGCGGGTCGAGCTCGTTGGACGCGACCATGGCATGAAGTCCGAACCGCCGCACCCCCCGCCCCTTCAGCGTCCGATACCCTTCGAAAAGCTGGTCCCGCGTGAAGCCGTACTTGGCGTCCTGCGGGGCGCCGATGATCGGGTTGCCGCTCCGCCGGGGACCGGGATTATACCGGAAGCAGATGAGCGGCGGCAGCCCGGCGTGGCGGTCGAGGTAATCGATATGCGATATATCGTCGAGGTTGATCACCGCGCCAAGCTCCCGCGCCTTGACAAACTCATTGGCGGGCGTGTCGTTCGACGTGAACATGATGAAGTCGCCCGTGATGCCGCATCGCTCGGCCAGGAGAAGCTCCGGCAGGGAGCTGCAATCGGCCCCGATTCCCTCCTCGCGGAAAAGCTTCAGGAGATAGGGGTTCGGCGCGGCCTTGACCGCGAAATACTCCCTGAACCCTTCCGCCCATGAAAACGCCTCGCGAAGGGCCCGGGCATTCCGCCGGATCGCCTCCTCGTCGTAAATGTGGAAAGGGGTCGGGTAGCTGTCGATGATCCGCGCGATCTGGTCTTTTGTGAATGGCAGCGTTTTTGAGTTCACAGCGTTCATGCCCCTCATCTCCGGGCCGTCGGTGAAATAAAGCTATAAAAAATACGATTTTCCGGAGGCGAATGCCCCGGCCGCGCGGATTCAGGGGCGGCGCGGGTCAGCGGTTCCCGACCGCCCGGAGACTATGCATCAATATCGCCCCGGCCGCGGCCACGTTCAGCGATTCGACCTTGTCCCGATTCATGGGAATGGTAACTTGAGCGTCGGCTATTTCGAGGAGCGATGCGGCGAGGCCGCTTCCTTCGCTCCCGAGCATGATGACCGCGGGACCGTCAACGTGACAATCGGTTATTGAATCGCCGTCCAGTGCGGCGGCGAAAAGCGTATAGCCCCGATCCTTCAAGCTGCGGGCGTGGTCGAGATGCCGGTCGGTCCGGCAGAACCAGACGGAAAGGATCGATCCTGCCGATGCCTGGACCGCTTTGGGAGAGAGCGGATCGGCGCACGCGGGGCTCAGGATGACGCCGCCGTAGTCGAGCGCCGCCGCGGTCCGGATGAGGGTCCCCACGTTTCCGGGATCCTGGATATCGTCAAGGAGAAGGAGCCTTTCCCCCGGCTCATCCGGCAGTTGGTCTTCACGGCAAAGGGTCGGAATCCGTACGACGGCGGCGATTCCCTGCGGCGTCTTGACCGTGGCGATCGATGAAAACTGCCGGTCGGACAGGCGGCGGACAGGGCAGCGGGCGCTCGCCACATACCCCGCAACCCCTTCGGCCATGAGCAGTTCCTCGATGGCGAGGGGGGCGGTCGCGAGGATCTGTTCGACGGCGCGAGGTCCTTCGACGAGAAAACAGCCGTACAGTCCGCGTTTGCGCGGGTCGCTCAGTTCGCGATACCAGGAGAGAGGTTTCATCGGTGGTCTCGATCGACAGAGGGGAATGCCCTGACGAATCCGGCCTCCCGGAGCCTTGATGAAGAAACCTATTTACGTTCCTGGATGCGCGTCGATTTCCCGGTGCGCTTGCGAAGGTAGAAGAGCTTCGCCCGGCGGACGCGGCCGCGCTTCACTACTTTGATTTCGGAAATAAGCGGCGAATGGACCGGGAAAATACGCTCGACGTAAATGTTGCCGGATGACTTCCGTACGGTGACGGTCGCGCCGGTGCCGGCGCCGCGTATCTGGATAACCGTGCCCTGATACTGTTGAACGCGTTCCTTGTCACCCTCCTTGATACGCAGGGAAATGGCGATGGTATCGCCCGGCGCATACTCGGTAGCGCGCGTCGACAGTTGTTTTCGCTCCACTGCTTTGATGATCTCTTGCACGGCACCCTCCTCTAAAACTTTGTATGGTATATGTGTATTCTATCCGCGTCTACTCGCACCGGCGTTCGCCCGTTTTCTCTTGAAACGCTTTCCATAAATCGGGCCGCCGCTCTTTTGTTATCCTGACCGCCTGTTCTTTTTTCCACGCGGTAATATTGCCATGATGCCCGCTCAGCAGGATTTCCGGCACCCGCATGCCTTCGAACTCCTCGGGCCGGGTATATTGCGGATGGCTGAGAAGTCCGCCATAGTGCGAATCCGCCTCCGCGCTTTCACGATTGTTCAAGGCTCCGGGAATGAGCCGCGTTACGGCGTCCACGAGAAGCATCGCCGGGACCTCGCCGCCGGAAACGACATAGTCGCCGATCGACAACTCCCGATCGACGTACCGGTCGCGAATGCGCTGATCGATTCCCTTGTACCTGCCGCACAGGATGATGAGCGACCGTTCGACGAGCAGCGATTCAACGATCCCCTGGTTGAGGAGTTCTCCCTGCGGGGTCAAAAAAATGACCTTCGGCTGCAACCCCTCGCGCCGGATCCGGGCGTCATGTATGGCGGCCGCGAGCGGTCCCGGTTTCAACAGCATCCCCGCGTCGCCGCCATAGGGGTAATCGTCAACGGTTTTATGGCGCGCGTCATCGGAATAATCGCGGATGTTGCGTATGGCAATCGAAACGAGTCCCCGCTCCTGCGCCCGCAGGAGAATGCTGTCGGTAAACGCCCCCTCGAACATCGCGGGAAACAGGGTCAGGATATCAAAGAACATGCGCAAACCTCAATCGATAAGTTCTTCTATGAATGACTCCCGCGCCGTAATGCGTCCCGCCGCGCTGTCGATCGCGACGATCGCCAGGTTCATAAGCGGCAGCAGGACGGTTCCGCCTCTCTCCAGTTTCACTTCGAGCGTGTCCACGGAAGGGAAATTATGCACCTCAATGACCGTCCCGATTCGCTCGCCTCCCCGATCCCCGAACACCGACAGGCCCTTGAGCTCGAAGTGGTAGAACCGGCCCGCTTTCCGCTCCGGCAGCCCCTCCTGCTCGATGAAGAGCTGCTGGCCGCGAAAGGCTTCCGCCGCCGTGCGGTCGAGCGCTCCGGCGAACCGGCAGCGATACTCTCGGGGAAGCGCCACAATCTCGGTAATCGTCGCGGCTCGGGCGTGATCGAGATCCTTGCCGAGTCGAACGCCACAGGGAGCGGGCAGGGCTGAAAAGGTTTCGCCGAAGGGTTCGACGGCGCAGAAACCCTCAAGCCCGACCGGTCGCTTCACAACGGCGATGGCAATCCATTCTCCTTGCATGAGCGAAGCTCTTCACCTGATCCGCGATGATCGGTCGCGGCGCATTCCGCTCAGGCGCTCTTTTTCACGTATTTCGGCTTGGCCTTGCGCTTACGTTCGGGAAGCCGTTCGATCACGGGCGCCTCTTCCTTGGACGCCGCCTCGATCTTTTCGTAGGCGCGATCCTGCTTGAAGAGGTTATCGACGGTCTCGCTCGGCGTTGCGCCCTGGCTCAGCCAGTAGGCGACGCGATCCAGTTTATACAGGAATTTCTTCGGATTCGCCTGCGGATCATAGTTTCCGAGATTCTCGAGAAAACGGCCATCTCGCGGCATACGGCTGTCGGCTACCACGATGCGGTAGCGCACGATCTTTTTCCTGCCCGTCCGGGCTAATCGGATTTTTACTGACAAGCATCACCCCTCTGGCAAAATGTGGTAGTCACCTATTGACCTTATTCATTACCTAAAAAGGGGAAAGGCTGCGCATCGCGGCGGCCTGTCCCCGCTTACCGGCAATTTTATTCATCCGCTTCATCATGGTCTTTATCGTATCGAACTGCTTGAGCAGCTTATTGACATCTTGAACGGTTACGCCGCTGCCGGTCGCGATCCGGCGTCTCCTCTGCCCGTCGATGAGAAACGGCTTTTCCCGTTCCGTCTTTGTCATGGAGCAGATAATGGCTTCTATCTTATCGACATTTTTATGATCGAATTCAGCATTGGAAAGTTTACCGCCCATGCCCGGTATCATGGCAATGAGATCGCCGATGGGCCCCATTTTCTTGATCTGACGGAGCTGCTCGAGAAAATCCTGGAGCGTGAAGAGGTTCCTGCGGATTTTCTTTTCGACCTTCTCCGCGTTCTCGGCGTCAACCGTCTCCTGCGCCCGCTCCACCAGCGACACGATATCGCCCATGCCGAGAATGCGCGAAGCCATGCGATCGGGATAGAACTGCTCGATCCCGTCCGGCTTTTCACTGACGCCGATGAACCGCACTGGAACGCCGGTAACATCGAGAATCGACAATGCCGCGCCGCCGCGGGCATCGCCGTCCATCTTGGTCAGGAAAACGCCGGTAAAATGGATCTCCCGGTAGAATTCGGTCGCTACGTTGATCGCATCCTGCCCGGTCATCGCGTCGGCGGCGAAAAAAATCTCATCCGGTTTTACCGATTCGCAGATCGATCGCAACTCGGTCATCATATCGACATCGATATGGAGTCGTCCGGCCGTGTCGATGATCACGAGGGTGTGGCCTTCGCGCCTGGCTTTTTCGACCGCCGCCCTGGCAATGGCAATCGGCTGTGCCGACCGGTCGGCATATACCGGAATGGCCAGCGCCTTGCCCAGCGTTTCCAGCTGGTCGATGGCCGCGGGACGATAGGTGTCGCACGCCGCCAGAAGCGGTCGGTGGCCCTGCTTGCGATAGAAAAGCCCGAGCTTCGCGCAGGCCGTGGTCTTGCCCGACCCCTGAAGGCCGGCGAGGACAATGATATTGGTGCGGTTCGTGTGAAACCGGAGCGGGGGGCTGGCAACGCCGCCCATGAGGGCGGAGAGTTCATCGTACACCAGCTTGATGAACTGTTGCCCGGGCGTGATGCTTTCCAGAACTTGGGCGCCGAGGGCCCTCTCCTGAACCGTCTGCGTGAACTTCTTCACTGCGCGGTAGTTTACATCGGCCTCCAGCAGTGCGCGTTTTACCTCGCGCACCGCCTCGGCGATGTTCTCTTCGGAGAGTTTGCCTCTGCCGCGAATCTTCTTGAAAATCGCGTCGAATCTGTTGGACAGTTCTTCAAACATGGCGTCGGATAGCCGCGTTTCTTTCACGGATGCATGGAAAACAGGTAAATTTAAATAATCTTTCTAAAATATGTTGCGGATGGAACCTCAAACAAGCAATCAAGCAATAGAGAGAAAAGCATGGGTACCCCCTCCACGGTGAAAAAAGCGATTATTACGGGCGCCAGCAGCGGTCTCGGTTATGCGGTCGCCGCGCTGCTGCTCAAAAGCGGTTCCACGGTGGTGAATGCCTCCAGGACCGGATGCGATCTCGGCTGCGAAAACATCCCTGCCGACCTCGCCGACAACGATTCCATTGCCGGGATGATCGAAACCGTGCGGGAGAGGCATCAGGATTGCGACCTGCTCGTCTCCTGCGCCGGTCTCATGCACTGGGCCGAGGTTGGTAAAAATCCTATTTCTCAGATTGACAACGACCTGGCGGTAAATCTCGCCGGTATGATTAAAGTCGTGGATGGCATCATGCCCATCATAAAAAAGAACCGCGGCGATGTCGTGATCGTGGGTTCCACGAGCTCCTTCACCACGTCGGCGGGAAGTTCGCTCTATTGCGCCGCCAAGCACGGCGTGCTCGGCTACATCAAGGCGCTGCAAACCGAATTCGCAAACGAGGATGTGCGGATTCACGGCATCCACCCCGGCGGGTTCAAGTCCCAGTTTCATATCAAGGCGCAGAGCAAACTGAAGCAGGAGGTCCTCATGGACCCGGATGAACTTGCCGCCATGATTCTCTTTTTTGTCGCGCTGCCGAGAAACATGCAGGTTTCGGAGATCATCATCAACCGGAAAAATCCGCCCTCCGCCTGAGAAGCCCTGCCCGAAACGGTTTAATCCGCCGGATCGGCGGCCTGCGCAGCGATCAATGATCGCGCGCCGGTTACATGCTATTTTTACCCTCCATGAACCAGATGCCCCCTTTGTCGCGCGAACCGGTTTACTTCTTGCAGGCGGCCTATCAGGAGGCGCTCAAGGCGCTTGACGAGGGCGAAGTACCCATCGGCGCCGTGATCGAAAAAAACGGTTCGATCATCGGCCGCGGCTACAACCGGATCGAACAGCTCGGCGACGCCACCGCCCACGCCGAAATCATCGCCATCACCGCGGCCGCGTCGAGCCTTTCGACCTGGAGGCTCAACGACTGCACCCTCTACGTCACGCTCGAACCATGCATCATGTGCTTGGGCGCCCTTCTGCACTCCCGTATCGGCGCGATTGTTTTCGGCGCGCACGATCCCCGTTTCGGCGCGATCGATACGCACTGCTTCCAGGCCGAACTCGAACGGTCGTACGGTTTTTTCCCGGAGATTACCCGCGGCCTTCTGGCGACCGAGTGTTCACGGGTGTTAAGCGCCTTTTTCAGGAAAGTCAGGGTGGAAAAGCCATAAAAGCCGTTGGGCTATTTTTTAGACCTTGTTTACTGCATGTTCATCCCATCCATTGAAGCATCCGTCGTAGAGGTTGGATTTATTTTGAAACTTATTTTTTTTCCATTAACAACGACCGGAACGATATATTGGCCGTCGGCAATTACAACGTTGTTACCATAATGGGTTGATTGAACGCCTTTGCCTATAGCTTGCATAATAACAACTGGCACTTCCATTACATTTCCATATGCTCTTCCTGAACTGTCAAGGTGCTGATAACTCATTTTGACCTTTGCATTCGTATAGGCTTTGCCTGTTTTCACATCAAAAAGGTGAATTACAAGATGATGGTTCGGGTGTGGTTCCGCATCAAGCGCTAAAGGCTTCTCTCCTCCCATTGCCAACATTCCCTGAGTCACTTTTCCAGCGGTAACCTCGTTCTTTGTAAAGAATGGTTCCGCCGGTAATACCCGTAATTCCATCCGTAGTCCGCCAATGGTTGTATCGGTCATGGGCTGCCCGTTCTTGGCAAAACTCCACGCAAAAGCGGAAACAATCGCTAACTGAAATAAAATTGAGATCCTGCGCATGCTTACCCCCCTTTAAAGGTTTTGCACTCTCCGACCATAAAAATAGACACACTCGATATTCACGTCCGCTTTGATTCGCATGACCCGTATCAAACCCAGAGACCTTGCACGATGAGCGACGCAAGCACTCCGGCATGAAGAAGGTACATGCACCGGAACAGGGCGATATAACGAGTATTCAATTTTTGACGAACCATTGAAAAATAAAAATATACCCATAATGCCCCATTGCCGCATATGAGCGCAAATAGCAACGCCGGGTTCGAAATGACGCCGAGGAGCGGAAAAAACAAGGTAATTGACGAAGTGGCAATGAGCCAGATATAGACGATGCCCCGGAGGCCCGCGGCGTCAATTGACGCCGCGGGAGAAGGAAATCCCGCATATTCATACTCCTTTCCAAATTTCAGAAGCAGCAGAAGAAAATGGGCGACCTGCCAGAGAAACACGTAGAAAACGATGCACAGCGCCTTTTTGTCAAAACGCACGCCGGCGGCGGCCCATCCGATGAGCAGCGCGCATGCGCCGGCAGCGGCTCCGATGATCGGCGCAAAAACGGTTTTGCGCTTGATCGGCGTATAGACGCCATTATACCAGAAAAGCGCCGCAAGGCCGAAAAGGGCGGCTGATGGCCGCGCCCCGCGATACAAAGTAATCAACCCGAGGAGCCCGAGAAAACCCGCCGCGATGACGGCAAGACAGGGGGTAATACGACCCGATGGCAGGGGTCGATCGCGGGTCCTCTCCATGAGCCCGTCGGCATGCCGTTCCTGCAATTGGTTGAACGCCGACGCGGACGCCGACAGCGACGCCGTTCCCAGGAAAACGAAGAGCGCGTTCCACGACACGCCGTGGTGAAAGTAAACGTAGCCGGCAGAGGCCGAAAAGGCCGCAAAGAGGGAGAGACCGCCGCGGAAAAGCGTCGAATACCCATTGATGCGCATTGCAAAGGAGTTCATGACCGGTCGCTCGGCGCTACTTGAGGGACTTAAGGTAGGTGACGACGCGGCCGATCTCTTCGTCCGAAAGCATGTCCCTGCTTGGCGGCATGGTATTGGGAAAGCCGTCGACGATATCCGCCGAAGGATCGATGATGGATTTGCGGATATAGAGGCTGTCCACCAGCACCGAGCGTTTTTGACTATTGGTCATAACGGTAATCGTCGTTCCCATGATGCCTTTCAAGGTCGGCCCCACCATTTGTGCGCCGGTAAGAGAGTGGCACGACATGCATCCCCGTTCGTATAAGAGCGCTTCTCCCGCGGGCATATCCGCATAGGCGTTTCCTTCGAGCGGGATGCTTTTTCCGCTCATCCAGGTGTCGAACTGGTCGGGCATCACGGCGATGATCTTCGCCGTCATGGCCGAATGCCGGAGCCCGCAATATTGCGAACAAAGAATGTAATTGCTGCCCGGCGTGTTGACGTTGAACCATACTTTCGTCGTGAGCCCGGGAACCACGTCCTGCTGGATGCGAAAAGCGGGAATGTAGAACCCGTGAATCACATCCTGGGAGATCAGTTCGCAGGTGACGTTTTTCCCCATGGGGACGATCAGGTCCGCGCTCTTTTTGCCGTTATCGTATTGAAACAGCCACGACCATTGGCGCGCATAGACCTTTACATGAATGGAATCGGGAGGCGCGTTACGGAGAAACCGGAAGCTCGTCAACCCGTATATGAACATCGTCGTCACCAGGAGCGTCGGCACGACGATCCAGACGACTTCCAGCAGCGGAGAGGCCTTGAGTTCCTGCGGGACCGGATTGCGGTTTTTCCGGTAGCGAACGAGGAAAAAAACCATTAAAAAAACGACGAGGAAAAACAGGAGCGCGCAGAAGGCGAGTATGTAAATCAGGGGCCCGTTGACGATTGCCGTTGAGGTGGACATGCGCGGACCGTTCCTTACCTGGTAACGACGTCGGAAAAAGTCAGCCCGATGAAAATCGCCAGGAGCGTTATCACGATCGGAACCACCAGTTTTATGACCATGCTTTTTTCAAAGCACAGATTCATGAAGAACAGGAACACGAGCGTTGCCTGAATACACGAGATCCCCAGGCATATATAAAGCGCCGCCCGCCCTGCATGCAGGCTTGCCGTCAAAACCGTCGCCCCGGTAAGCGCCATAAGCGCGAACCACACGGCCGCATACCCTTTACCGGTCACGTGTTTCAACGGGGGCTTTTTCTCGGGTATATGGCGGGTATCCATTGCCGGCCTTTACGAAACAAGATAGAAAAGGGGAAACAGAAAGAGCCATATCGCGTCGACGACGCTCCAGTAGAGTATGGCGTTCTCTAGAAGAATCGGGCGCTTCGCCGTTACCTTTCCCCGCAGAATCCAGGCGCAGATAACCGACAGTATGCCTATCCCGATTATCACATGCAGGGCATGGAGCCCGGTCATGGTGAAATAGAGCCCGAAGTAAAGTATTACGCCCTTTGGTTTGAGCAGAAGCTCCGGGGAGTTCGGATAGAGCCCATGATGGAATTTTGCCGCCCATTCACAACCCTTGACCGCCAGGAAAGCCGCCGCCAGGCCGATCGTCGCGAGCAGATAGAACCCGGCATGCGTCCGATTGTCACGCCGTAACGACAGGACGGAGAGCGCGGCCATGAAGCTGCTGGTCAGAAGAATGCAGGTATTGAGCGAACCCAAGGGTCGCGAAAGCTCGGCGGATGCCGCGTGAAAACTTGCGGGGTTTTTGAATCGATACATTGCGTACAATAAGAACAGCCCGCCGAACAGGATCATTTCCGTGGCGCAAAAGAGCCACATCCCCATTTTCCCGCCGGAGTATCCCTCCGAAGCGGCGTTCATGCCGACGCCCCGCTATTCCTAAAATCATAGGGGCCTCTGGTGATAACCGGGATTTCCTCGAAATTTTCGGTACCGGGCGGCGAGGGAAGCGTCCATTCCAGGGTCGCCCCGCCCCAGGGATTTCCCGGGGCTTTTTCCCCGAAAAACGCGCCGCGAATCAGGTTTGCCATCATGAGGAACAGCCCGGCAACCATGACAAACGATCCGTAGCTTATAATCTGATGCAATTGGGCGTACTGCGGCAGATACTCGTAGAACCGGCGGGGCATGCCTTGCCATCCAAGAATAAACATGGGAAAATAAAACAGATTGAATCCGACGAACAGAATGAACCACGCGGTAATCGCCATCCGCTTCCCGTACATTCTTCCGGTCATTTTTGGAAGCCAGTAATGAAACGCCGCGAAAAGGCCGAAACCCATTCCACCGAAAATGACATAGTGGAAATGCCCGACCACGAAATACGTATTGTGAAGCTGAACGTTCGGAGCGAGCGCTCCGAGCATCAGCCCGGTGAGACCGCCGATCGAAAATAAGAATATGAACGACAGCGCGTAGAGAAACGGCGGCTCGACCTGGATGGAGCCTTTGTACATGGTGGCAAGCCAGTTGAAAACCTTGATGGCGCTGGGCACCGCCACCAGAAACGTAAGGAGCGAAAAAATGATGCCGGCGGTGTCGCTCTGTCCGCTGACATACATGTGGTGGCCCCACACCAGCGACCCGACGCTCGCGATCGCCACGCTGGAAAAGGCGATCATTTTGTAGCCGTAAATATTTTTCCGCGAAAAAACCGGGAAAATATCGGAAATGACGCCCATCGCCGGAAGTATCATTATGTAAACGGCGGGATGGGAATAAATCCAGAAAAGGTGCTGATACAGGAGCGGATCGCCGCCTTTGAGCGGGTCGAATACGCCGACGCCGAACAGCCGCTCCATGATGACTAAAAGTAAGGTAATGCCGATAATGGGCGTCGCCAGTATCTGCACCCAGGCGGTGGAATAAAAACCCCACACCGAAAGCGGCATTTTAAAAAACGTCATCCCCGGCGCGCGCAACTGATGCACGGTGGTGACGATATTGATGCCGGTCAGTATCGACGACATGCCCAGAATAAACACCGCGAAAACCGCGAGCGGCACGTTGACCGTGCTCTTGAGGCTGAAGGGAACGTAAAAAGTCCACCCGGTGTCAACGGCGCCGCCGCCGAAAAAAATCGACACTAAGGCCAGAATCGCGCCGCTCATGAAAAGATACCATGAGAACAAATTGAGCCGGGGAAACGACATGTCGCGCGCGCCGATAAGAATAGGCAGGAAAAAGTTTCCGAAAATCGTCGGCACCGCCGGAATGACTACCAGAAATACCTGAATGATTCCGTGAAGGGTGAAGAACGCGTTGTATTGCTGCCCCGTTAAAATTTTATGTCCGGGAAGCATGTTTATCCGCATGATAACGCCAAGCACCACCGCGGACGTAAAAAAAACGAGAATTGCCATGAGATAGAGAATGCCGATACGTTTATGGTCCGTCGAGAGAACCCACCCTAAAATACCGGGATATTTTCCCTTATCCGCGAAATAGGGCGCGTATTCGCGGCCTTGAACGGCGAGGTCAGCCATTACCCGGCTCCTTGACCGTGTTTTTTTCTCGTGGAAAATATCAAGTACGCGATGAATATCCCTAAAAGGGAAAAAATCACGGTCGCGCTCACCCGGAGGATATTGAAAACAAAGGCGCGGCTTTTCGGGTCGTAGCTGAAGCAGAAACGCAGGACGCGGGCGATGCTCGGCTGAACCGTTCCCTTTGCCGCTTCCATGAGCGACAGGGAGATATCCATGGGAAGGAAGTCCGTGCCGTTGATATAGCGCATCACCCTGCCCCGGGGAGAGAGGATGATAAGGCCCAGGGGATGATCGTAGTCGTCGCCCTTTTTGACAAAGCGAAACCCGACGGCATCGGTGATTTTTTTGATGTTCTGCGCCGATCCGGTCAGAAAATGCCACCGGTCGACGGGATAGGGCCTTTGAATGGATTCAAAGCAGATGGCGTGCGTTTTCATGGCGATGGCCGGAGTTTCGCGGTCGCTGACGCTGATAAAAATCACGTTCGGCGCGCTCGCGGGTTTGTCGGCAAACGACCGCAGGACGGTTGCCGTACCCATCAATAAGGTGCCGCAGGCATCCGAACATCCGTAGTACAGGAACGAGAGGATGGTAGGACCTTTAACCAGGTCGCCGAGTTTGACGCTGTCGCCGGTTTCCGTCGCGAATGTCAAATCAAGAGGGACCTGGCTCCCGAGTTTCTCATCGATGCCTATCGAACCGGCGCTCCTGTCGGGAGGAAGCGAAATTTTTTCCAGCGCGGGAGTATCGATTGAATCGACCTTTGCCGCATGCCCGTGATGTCCCGGATGCGCAGAAACAGAACCCGCGCAACAGCAAAAAATGACGGAGGTAAGTGAACGCAATATTTTTTTGTCAAGCATAGCGATTATTTTATACGTGAAGTATCCGCATTGGACCCGGCATGATTATTCGTAACGACAGCGGTCTTTTTCGGCATTTTAACCGCCAATCCGCGGCCATAAATTATTCCCGCGCCAAAATAGCCGAGTCCGATCATACACACGACGATCAGTGCGTAAATAATGGCCATGGAAATGGCGTGCAATTTAATTTCGCTGCCGACGATGATCCCCGCGCCTATCAGTATCAGGGCAAACGAAGCCAGCCACATCTTTATTATGATAGGGACATACAGCGTCGCATGGTAAAAATGAATCCAGTCAAAAACGCCAAAGATGATCGTGGGAAAAATGAAAACAAATGCAAGGATCGATGCGTGGCGGGCGGTAACTACCAGTTGTTTTCGTTTAAAAACAATGGCAGCCAAAAAGAAAATCAGGGCGCCGACGGAAAGGCCGATAGGCATATGGGTTATCGGGGAGTGCAGGGGCTCGTTATAGCCAAGCTTTGCCAAGAATTCATAAAATGCATCAAGCATTGAGCGTCCTCTTGTTAAAACTGGTGAAAAAATAAATGAATTTCATCGGGTGATTTCATTATTTCTTTAAATGCCCCCGGTGGAAGGCGAGCAATGAATGGATTGAAAAATCTCTGATAGTAGAGGACGATTTTAGTTGTTTTTGTAATGAATATTGGTTATATTTCCTTACAACAATCAGCCTGGATTAATTATGCAAGATATTGAAAAATCGATTATTAACCGCATACGAGGAAATGGTAGAGGGTGGTGTTTCACTCCCAAGGATTTTGCAAACCTTGGCGGAACATCCGCAGTCTGGACATCGTTGCATCGTTTGGCAAAACGTGGATATATACGACGATTGTCAAAGGGGCTTTACGATTTTCCCCGGACTCATCCTGAACTGGGAATACTTTCACCGGACCCCGATACCGTTACCAAAGCTCTCTCAAGGGGCGCGAGCATCCGCATTCAGCCTACCGGAGCGTACGCCGCTAATCTTCTTGGCTTGTCTGAACAGGTGCCGGCGCGCGTGGTTTTTCTTACCGATGGGGCTCCTCGTCGAATTCGTATTGGAAAGTCGGAGATTATCTTGCGACGAACGACGCCTCGAAATATGGTACCTGCGGGACGCATCAGCGGTATCGCTATTCAGGCATTACGGTTTATCGGAAAGGAGCATATCAACTCCGCTCAAAGGAGCATGCTCATGAATCGTCTGAGCGAATCCGAGAAATGGCAACTTTGCGCGGACCTGCTTTACGCACCCGGCTGGATGCGTTCATTCTTGAAAGAAATCTGTGTTCAGGAGAAGCCGGATGTTTGATTTTGCCCGAAGATCTTCAGTCGATCGGCAACGAATATTCCGCGAAGTCGGCATGCAAAAGGCCATTGGTTCCCATATTATAGAGAAAGACTTCTGGGTCTGTTGGCTCCTGCTGTTGATCTTTGACGATAAGGAATTCGGCAATCACCTGATATTCAAGGGTGGAACATCTCTGTCAAAGGTATTCGGAATCATAAACCGGTTCTCAGAAGATATTGACCTTTCGGTAGATCCTGACTGGCTTGGATTCAGCGGCAACGACCGGCCGGATGCGGCCCCCAGCAGGTCACAGTTTGATAAGCGCGTCAATGCTCTGGAGGATGCATGTATCGAAAAGGTCCGCGATCATTTCCTCCCGGAATTGAACCATTATGTGCAAACGACCCTGCCTGGTCATGTGGAATCCTCCCTGTCCTTTGAGGTTGATGAGGCAGCTCATTCGCCGGTGCTGCTGTTTGCTTATCCGCGTGAAGGTCAAACCGGGTCGCTGCGTCCGCAAATCAAGCTTGAGTTCGGATCGCTCTACGATCAGCGACCTGCCGGCTCACATACAATAAGATCGATTACCGCTGAAATATTTCCTGACTTGTTTCATGAACCCTTCGTGCAGGTCGTGGCCCTCGAAGCCGAGCGGACATTCTGGGAAAAAGCGACTCTCTTGCACGCCGAATATCATCGGCCGCCCGATAAGCCATCTCCGATCGGAATCTCGCGCCATTACTCCGATCTTGCTGCTCTGGGAAGGCATTTTGCGAGTCAACGGGCCCTTTCTGATTTTGATCTGTTAAACCAGGTACGGATGCATAAACAAACCTACTTTCGTTCCAGCTGGGCTCACTATGAGACCGCCAAGCCTGGCAGTTTTCATCTGGCGCCGGCGCCGAAGCGAATGGTTTTTATTGAACGTGATTACCATGATATGGCGGATATGTTCATGACACCACCGCCATCCTTCAATACCATTCAGAAAGAATTGATTAAACTGGAGAATCGGATCAATGGTGGGCAGGCGGCCTGAAATTACCTTTTGGTGATGTTTAAAGCATTATAAACCTTTTAAAAGCTATGGTTCTTTGACCAGCTGCAATGAGTGAGATGCTATGCCAAATGATCGCGAATTACGTATCGCGAGGTTTCAAACCATCTCCCCTTTCCTTCCCGCCTCTCTTTCAACGTTATCAAACTGCCTCACCTCGTCGGTCACGCTCCGCGTATAGACGCGCGGATCGAAACCCCCATATTTCCATTGAACCTCCGTATTTCTGCTGTATATTGTTAAAGAGGGCGGCTGCCACGTACATGCTTGGATGAACCGGCAGAAAATATGAATGTTTTCTTTATCTGTCGGGGAGCGGTTGTCGTAGTATGAGTAAGTTGTCTGTTTCTTCACAACATAAAGTGAGGTGACACATGGCTATACTACGAATTGACGAAAAATCGCTGTTTGCGGTTATCAGCGCGGAGGAAAAGAATCCAGAGAAGGTCGATAGAATCGCAGAGGCCATTAAGAATTTTGCAAAAGCTGAGCCGGAACAAAAACCGGTGGTAGTGCCAGAAAGCTGTACACGTCATGATTGCCCCGTAACCAGGGAGTGTCTCCTGCAGCACGGCCATGATCTTACCCGCGGTTCGCGGCCATGCCGAGATCTCCTGAAACGAGCGGGTAATGCAGGCGGATTCCAGTCCGAAGATCGGGGCAGACGGGGGGGAGATCGAGAGGTGAAATCCCTTGGTCGAAAAGCGAGAAATTAATTCCGTTTCTGGCAATTAAAGCCGGTATAATGCCCCCTTAATTGCCTTTTAAAGAACGTTTTACCGGCCTATTTTTAAGGTAACGACTGAATTTTCGCCATTCGATACTTCCCGGTCTTTTCTATCGTTTGGCACCATTAAGTACAAACCTACGGCGGGTTCATCGGCGGTCTATTTGCGTCCACCTGCAACCGTCTGCGTCGATAGCACGTCGATCTGCATGAAATATGCCTTCCCATAACATAAGCCGTATATGGCGATTTCTGGCGCGGGGGCTGGAAAAAGCAAAAAGAATCTTCTCCAAAAAATTCTTTGCCGATTTTGGACCGATAACTATATTATAGAACCCAATTATAGAACCCAAGCAGCTATTTAAAAAGCGAAAAGACTTCATCCTATAGAGGGTAGTTGATGAGCAAGAAGAGTAAGCAACCCGGTTTCTGCGTATTTTGTGGGCGTACAGGTGTAACTAAACAACATATGTGGCCTGATTGGCTAAATGGGGTTATTCCAAGAGATCCAAGAGAAGAACAAGGGCACACGCAATCCCTCACGAAAATTAATTTGAGTTCGCCTAGTGGTGCCGTTATACAGCCAGAATTGCAGCATCATCGCGGTCCACCTAGGGCACGAAAAATCCGTAAAATCTGTGCAACCTGTAACTCCGGCTGGATGAGCAGGCTTGAATCCGCCGCGAAACCTACGCTGTCTGCACTTATTCTCAGAAAGACACAGTGTCTTTCTCAAATAGATCAACAATCGTTAGCTGCTTGGACAGTGATGATTTCTATTGTTGCAGAGTACACAGATATACCAACGCAATCTATACCCGATGAGCAACGACAATATTTAAAAGATAACGGTGTTCCACCTGACGGATGGAACATTTGGATTGGCACTTATGTCGGGGATAAATGGAGGCAACGCTACCGCCATCTTGGACATGTCGTAATTTCCAAAAACGCTTTGAATGCACTGAGTGCAACTCTTCCACACTATAATACACAATTTTCAACTTTTGTGATTGGATCTCTCTTGATTCATGCTGCAAGCACAACCGTGAGAAACCTGATCCCTGTCTTCAAAGCCTCAGTAGACCGACGCCTCGAACAGATTTGGCCACTGAACAAACAATTCGTAACTTTTCCAACGGCGACAGTTTTATCTGATGATGATGCTGACTACATTGCTAACGCCCTCTCATATCGATTACTGTCCAAAGCATGAGCAGAAAAGGCAACTGCTGGGATAATGCCGTTGCGAAATCATTCTTCAGATCGATCAAAGTTGAGTCGCTCTGTCACGAAAGGTTTGAGGAAGTGAGGATTGCAGAGCAGAAAATCTTTGAGTATATTGCCTGGTACAACCTAGTGCGGGTACATAACTTCTACGAGGGAATCTCGCCGAACAAATTCGAAAATGTCAAACTACATTGTGCCTAAACCGTATTCATATTTTCGGGACCATATCAAAATGGGGATATAAATATGTTGAAGCGGATTCTTTATCCAGGCATTCTCCTTACGCTAATTGCATGTTGTAATATTTTTAATTTTGGAGAAAAACAATCTTCAAATAGTTGCCCTAACCTTGCTAATTTATCAGGCCTGGCGGACCAAAGTTATATTGTACATGGAAAAATTGCGGTGGATACTTTGACTGATTCATTCTGCCCCTTATCTGTTGGGAATATCTGGGAGTATGAGTATACAATCTATCAAACTGACATAGAATCAGGTTCTCTCACATCAACGTGCGGGAATCTATCTTTTCAGGTTATTGAAAACAGTAGCGTAATGGCAATTATTAAGGTGGGAACCGGCCCAGCCGCACTATTTGATACCCTGCAAATAACGGATGATAGCATTGTCAATAGAGATCCAATTACCACTCTAATTTTCGTTACAAATCCATTTCCAATTCAACTTCCATATCTGGTACCGGTTTTAATTGGGCCTCGCAAAAATTTGTACCCCTGCTTTAAATTTGACGATAGTAGCGGTTATTCGTATGCAAATAATGCTGTTGCTGTATATTTTAATAAATATGGATTGACTTATTTAGATTATTATCCATCCAAACTTATTGATGAAACAACTTATGAATACAGTCTTCTACTTCAATCTTTTAATGGAACTGCGCTAAATCCTATACAACATGTGTATGAATGTCTTGCAAAATCTAACTATTTTTTTATAAATCCCGACTCCATCATCACTTCCAGCCTCAACGAAACTTCTCCCGCAAAATTATTCGAAGGAGTTATATTTCCCTTCGACTTAAGGTCCGGTTTCGCCTTTTGGAATCAAAGCTGTCCTAAAACACCAAGTTTATCGATAGTCCAGAAAAAAAGCTGATAACCCTGGCAACTTTGAAAAGCAAAACTCCGCTGTTAATATCAATTTTTCTTGTTGCGACACTCCTCGCCCAGACCCAATTCCATCCTCCTAAAATAGTCCGGAAGCCTGATACCGCCGCCCAGGCGCAAAGTCAGTCGCCGGCGGTGGCGCTGGATTCTGAATCTTCTTCGCCCGCCGCAGTGATATGGTCCCGAAAATATTGACGCGATTCAGGCGCGGTTTAATCTGGCATTTTCAAATTATCAAAAACGACGCTGAAGACCACGGGCGTAAGCCCGTGGATGAAAGCGTTTCGTATTTTTAATGCATGGAGACACGATATAGCGCCCATGGTTGTTACCGACATGAAAATCACATTGTT
>Ga0181530_10002349_pt1 | contig 22667 bp, 11 predicted proteins | sample PEATcosm2014_Bin_42_FD_119769 | JGI IMG/M metagenome (GOLD analysis project Ga0181530, IMG submission 119769) | Peatland microbial communities from MTU Mesocosm Facility, Houghton, MI, USA - PEATcosm2014_Bin10_60_metaG | ecosystem: Environmental > Terrestrial > Soil > Wetlands > Peat | place... | reverse complement strand
TGACACCGAGAGTCTCCGCAATCTGCCGCGTGCCGATGCCCTGGCCGAGCATGCCGAAGACGGCGAGTTCGCGGTTGCTGAGTTGCTCGGTCGGGGAGCAGTTGGCGAGGGTTTTGCCTTCGACAAACTCGGCGGTGACGGCCTCCGCCACGGCCTCGCTGATATAGAATTTGCCCTGGAGGATTTTGCGAAGCGCCTCAATGACCTTCCGGGTGGACTCGCGCTTCATGATGTAGCCTTTTGCCCCGGCGCGCAGGCAGCGTTTGGCGTAGAGGGACTCGTCATGCACCGAAAGAACCAGCACTTCGAGGCCGGGGCAGGCCCTCTTCAGTTCCCCGATCAATTCAATTCCAAAGGAATCTTTCAACGAGATGTCCACGATGGCCGCCTCGGGCTTCGACGCGGGGGCGTTCCGAATTGCGTCCGCGGCCGTTGCGGCTTCCCCGCATACGGCGAGGTCGGGTTGCCGGTTGATCAAGGTGGAGAGGCCCTCGCGCACCAGCGGGTAATCGTCCACGATGAAGATTCGCCTTTTCGGGCTGTCGGCGTCGGGTGTCATTTCTATTCCCTCTCGACCGGTGTTCCTGACTTCTGATTGGTCAGATCAGCGCGGTTCCACCATCCACCGCCCAGAGCCTCAAAGAGCGCCGCGGTATCGGCATAGCGATTGGCCTGGGCCTGGGCAGTGGCGATGACGGCTTGGTTATAGGTTTCCTCGGCGGCAAGGAGTGTGAGGAGGCTGGCATAGCCGGTTTGGTACTGCCGCGTGGTCAAGTCGAAGGCGTGTTTGGCGGTGTGTTCGGCGGCGGCAGCGGCCTTGAGCGCATCGGCGTCGGATTCCAGCGCATGAAGGGTGTCGGCCACATTCTGACACGCGCTGATCACCGTGCTCCGATACTGCGCCGCCGCCTGGATAAAGGCCTGGTCCGCGGCGCGCTGCCGGTGCAGCAGGGTGAATCCTTGAAACAGGGGCTGCGAAACGTCGGCCGCAACGCTCCACCCGGGGCCGCCATAGCTGAAGATCTGGGACAACACTGTGGCCGTGCCCGAGAAGCTGCCGTTGAGGGCGAGCTGTGGCAGGCGGTTGGCAATGGCGGCGCCGACCAGCGCGTTGGCCGAACGCATCTGCTCTTCGGCGGCGCGCACATCGGGGCGTTGCCGGATTATCGTGGACGGCAGGCTGAGCGGAAGGTCTGTGGGCAAATGCAACGAGGAGAGTTGGAACGTTTCCTCCACATCCTGGCTGGGCAAATTGTCCGCCAGCGCCCGGATCAGGTCCCGGGTTTGTTCCAACTGCTTTTGCAGCGGGGGCAGCTCTTGCTGGGCTTGCTCCAAGGCGGCCTCCTGTCCGTCCACGTCGAGGTCCGACGCATAACCCAACTTGCGCTGAGCGCGCAGGATGTCCAACGCCTTGACATTGGCGGCGATGATTTTTTCCGTCGCCTCAATCTGGGACCGCGTGGACGCCTCCTGGATGGCCGCTCCAACGACCGTCGAGGCCAGTGTTATATAAGCCGCGTCCAGTCCAAAACGCTGGACCGCCGTTTGCGCGTCCAAGGACTCCACCGTGCGGCGGTTCAGGCCGAAGACATCCGGCGTGTAGCCGACGGTAAGTTGGGCGAGGTGCATGGTCCATGTGATGGGGGAAGTGTAGGGCGGGTTGGGACTTTGCAGGGGCAAGATATAGGTGCCGTTGCCTTGGTAGCCGGGAGAACTGGTGTTGGCCGTGTTACCCGCAATCTGTTGGCGCGTCACACTGTAGTCCGCGTTGACCGCGGGATAGTAATTGCCCTGCTGGGCATAGACAAATTCCTGCGCCTGGCGCACTGCCGCCCAGGCCGCGGTGATGGAGTCATTCCTGCGAAGGGCTGTCTCAACCAGCGTATTCAGTGCGGGACAATCAAAGGCCTTCCACCAGTCGAAAGGGATGTCCTGGCCCGAAAGAAACCGCTGTGGTTCACCGCCCTGTATGTTGGTCGCGCTGGCGGTGGCGGGGGAAAGCGGAGCCGGCGCATACTGATCGGCCTGTGGAGCTTCAGGCTTCTTGAAGTTCGGCCCCATCGCGCAGCCGGTCAGAAGCGCCGCGGCGGCGAACATGGTCAAGCCTATTATGCGCGACTGGCGGGAGGGTATCGTGTCGCCACATTGGCTAAGGCCGGCGTTTGATCCCGGCAGCCTCAATGTGAAGTCTGGGAGGAATGGGATGGATGAGATCATGTTGGTTAGGGCTTGAGTTTGATGGCGGCGCGATTGAGCGCCGCTGCGGAGTTTTTTGAGGTGACGCCCAACGCCGCGCCGACGAGCGCCGCGGTGACGCCCCGGTTCCGCACACCGGCCGGCACTGGCGCGGGGGTTGCGCGGCCTGGTGGCAAGGTGGTGGCCGGCGCTGTGCCGGGTGTCTTGTTCACAGTGGAACCAGCCATCGTCAATCCAGCCTTCGCGGAGGGGACAGCCGTTTTGAGGGCGGATTGGGGAGGCTTGTTTGCCGGTGTGCTCCCGGCCACTTGCTCCCACCAGCCCCGCACCTTGCCGGGTTGAGGAAGCTTCGTTGCCAGCGCAGTCTTGATCTGGTGATTGATTGGGCCAGCGTGACCGCTCTTTGCGGAGAGGTGATCGCCGTCTTTGGGGACGGCAGGCTCTGTGTCCTTCGGATTTATTTTTTCGGGCGTCTGTTTGCCATCCGCCGGGCCGGCGGGACGAACGGCGGCGGCATGATTCTCAGGGGACTCCGGCTCGGAGGGTTGTTTGGCCGGTTCGCCGGCATAACCCGCCCCGAGCGCGAACGAGGCAAAGGCAATCATTGTGAAAAGGAAATTTGTTGTTTTCATCTTGATTCTAGGCGGACAGGCCCCGTTGTTTGGTCTTCTCCTCTCCACGGCCCAGAAACACCATGGTCAGCGCCGGCACAACGACGAGCAGCATGATGGGTCCGAGCAGCATGCCGCCCACGATCACGGTGGCCAGCGGGCGCTGCACCTGACTGCCAATGCCATGGGAAATCGCGGCGGGAAACAGGCCGATGCACGCCGAGAGGCTCGTCATCAACAGGGGCCGCATACGGGTGGAGGCGGCGTGAAACATGGATTCCCCGGGCGTCCCGCCGCGAAGCCTGGCTTGGTTGTAGTAGGTGATTAACAGAATGCCATTCATCACCGACACGCCAAACAAGGAGACGAAACCGACGGCGGCGGAGATGCTCAAAGCCAGACCGGAGACATATAGGGCGAGGACGCCACCGGCGATCGCGAAGGGAATTCCCAAAAGGGGCAGGATGCACTGCAGCATCGAATTGAACAGGCAATAGAGCAACCCGAAGATGAGGAAAAGGCTGATCGGCACGACGACCTCGAGGCGTTGCTTGGCAAGCTGGAGGTCTTCAAACTCGCCGGCCCAGATAATTCGATAGCCGGGCGGCAGCCCGACATTTTTCTTGATCCGCGCCTGCGCCTCGGCCACGGCGCTGCCGAGGTCGCGATCCCGCACGCTGAACTTGACCGGGATGAAGCGATCCATAGTTTCGTGGTAAATCCAGGACCCCCCGGTGGAGAGGTTGACGTCGGCCAGTTCACTCAAAGGGATGTAGGCATTGGCGCCGCCGGCGGTCGCATAGCCCACCTTGATGTTGCGAATCTTTTCGACGCTGTCCCGATATTCGGGCGGATAACGGACGACCAAGTTCCACTCCCGGTCGCCCTCGAGGATGGTGCTGGCTATCGTGCCGCCCAGCGCCGCCTGGACGACGGTGTTGACGTCGCCGGTATTGAGGCCGTAGCGGGCCGCCCTGGCACGGTCTATCTTGATATCCAGGTTGGGCTGGCCAAAGACCGGGAAGATTCCCAGATCGCATATCCCCTTGACTTGGTTCATCTGGTCCTGGACTTGATGAGCCAGCTTCTCCAGCATCTCAAGATTATGACCGAGTATCTTGACAGAATTGGCGCCTTTGACTCCTGAGATTGCCTCTTCAATATTGTCCTGGATATATTGGGAGAAGTTGAAAGTGACGCCGGGCAATTCCCTCGTGAAATCCGCCTGGATCTGGGCCGTCAGTTTTTCCTTGGTCATGCCTTTGGTCCATTGGTCCAACGGCTTGAGCGGCGCAAAGAGTTCGACATTGGAGAAAGGCGAAGCGTCGGTCCCGTTGTCGGGCCGGCCATGCTGGGAGGTTACGAGGATGACCTCCGGATGTTTCAGGAGAATGAGCCGCATTTTTCTCGTCGCCGTTTCGCCGTCCTGCAGGGAAAGCGTGGTCGGCATCGAGGCGCGAATCCAATAATTATTCTCCTCCAGCGCCGGGAGAAACTCGCTGCCGAGCCGCAACGAGAGGAGAGCGGTTGCGGCGAGAAAGAGCAATCCGATGCCGACCATGAGGGCGCGGTTTTTTAGCGCGAAACGCAACGTGGGATCATAGACACGGTGCAAGAGGCGGACGATAATCGTTTCGGTTTCCTTCAAGTTTTTCGGAAGCAGGAACGAGGCGAGCACGGGCGTGACGGTGAAGGTGGCGATCAAGGCCCCGGCCAGGGCGTATCCGTAAGTGCGCGCCATGGGGCCAAAGATCTGGCCTTCGACCCCTTGCATGGTGAACAGCGGCACGAAGGCGGCCACGGTAATGAGGGCCGAGAAGAAGACCGCATTGTCCACCTGGAGCGCGCTGATCAGAATCAACCGCAGGCGGTCCGTCCATTTGTGGCCGGGCGAGCCATGCAACGTCTGGGTCGGGTCCGGCCCATAAAAGCCGTCCTTCAGACGTCCAAACAGGCGCTGTCTTTCGTCCGATGGCCTTTGGAAATTGCGGAAGATATTCTCCATCAGGATCACCGCCGAATCCACAATAATGCCAAAATCCACAGCGCCGACGGAGAGCAGGTTGCCGCTTTCGCCCTGAATGACGAGGAGCATGATGGCAAAAAACAGCGCAAAGGGGATATTGATTCCCACGATGATCGCGCTGCGGAGGTCGCCCAGGAAAATCCACTGAATGAGGAACACGAGAACGCATCCAAAAATGAGATTGTGCAGAACGGTGTGGGTGGTCAGTTGGATGAGATCGCTGCGATCATAAAAGCGCTTCACCTGGACGCCCTGCGGCAGGCTTCCATCGCTGTTCATTTTGGCGACTTCGGCCTGCACCTTGGGCAGCATTTCAGAGGTTTTCTTCGTGCGGGTCATCACCACAATGGACCCCACCGCGTCATCATTGGTGTTCAGGCCGAAAATGCCGAGCCTGGGGGTATTGGTCACCACCACGTTGGCTACATCTTTAATCTGCACGGGAACGCCGTTGCTCTGGCCAAGCACAATATTCTCGATGTCGTCCACCTTGTTGCCCTGCGTCAAATCCTCGTTGCCGCCATCATCAATCACCCCTTCGCCCCGGATGTTGATGGACTGCTGGCCGATGACGATTTCCCGTCCGCCGACGTTGATGTTGGCGTTGCCCACGGCGGTCAGGATTTGCGGTATGGTGACGCTGTAGGCCTCCAGTTTCCGGGGGTCGGCCTGAATCTCGAATTCCTTGGTCGTGCCGCCCCAACTGTTGATGTTAATGATGCCGTTAATGGTTGACAGCCGGCGCAACACGATCCAATCCTGGATGGTGCGCAGATCGGTCACCGAATAACGCTTTGGCCCCTGCACCGTGTAACGATAAATTTCCCCGCTGCCGCTGTTCTGGTTGACGGACGGTATCTGGCCCCCCGGCAGGGTGACATTCTGTTGCAGCGCCAGAGTCGCCTGCGCGTAGGCGAAGTCATAGTCAACCCCCCAATCGAACACGACCCGGATAAAGGCCAGCCCGTAAAACGAAGTGGAGCGGATGACTTTGACTTTCGGCGTCGCGTAGAGTCCAATTTCCATTGGAATGGTGTAGTAACGCTCTATTTCCTCGGCCGAGAGACCCGGTCCCTCGGCGGTGATTTCCAGGATGACCGGCGTCGGGTTTGGATAGGACTCGATGTTGAGAACATGGAAGGCGAAGAGGCCCGCAGCGGCAAAGGCCAGCAAGGCGAAGACAATAATCGCCCGGCGGCTGAGACAGGCTGCAACAATGGACTTGATCATGACGGGCCTTTGCGGAGTCGTTTAGTCGCTCGGCGGGGCGTAGAGGATGTTGCTCAGGAATACGGCCCCTTCGGTGACGGCCAGTTCGCCGCGCTGAAGGCCGTCCAGGACCTGGTATTGGCCGTCGCGTTGCAGGCCGACCTTGACGATGCGCTCCACAAAGCGGCGGCGATCGGTGGTGACCCATGCCGCAAGACTGCCATCGCCGTTGCGAACCACCCCCTTCATCGGCAGGGCGACCGACTCGACCGGCTCCTTGACTCGAATGACGAAACTGGCAAGCATCCCGGGACGCAGTTCATGGTTCGGGTCCGCGATCTGGCAGCGGACGGTCACCCGATGGGTGTTGGGATCCACGGTCGCGTATATTTTTGTGATCGCGCCCTTGAACACATTGGTCGGGTATGCCATCACCTTCACTTCAACCGGCTGTCCCGGATGATAAAGCGGGCTGTCGCTTTCGGTGACACTCGCCAGCATCCATTTGACAGATATGTCGGCGACCGTGTAAGGGGCCGGCGCGGTTCCCGGCTGCACCAAAAGCCCCGGCGGCGCGGTCATGGTGGTGATCTGGCCGGTCAGCGGGCTGGCCACGACCAGCGCCGGGTCAATCTTGCGGGTGGCGATGATCCGGTCAATTTCGGCCTCTGTTTTGCCGAAGATGCGAACGGCGTCGCGGGCCGCTTTGAGGGCGCCTTCGGCCGTCTGGGCGTCATTGGTTGCCTGCTCGGTCTCGCGCTGGGAAACACCGTTGGTTCCGAAAAGCGCGGTCGCGCGCGCCAGCTCATTGCTGTAGAGAACGCAAGCCGCCGCCGCCCCGATCAGGGTAGATTCAGCCTGGACGAGGTCCGGGCTGTCAATCGTATAAAGCGGCTGTCCCTTCTGAACATCGTCGCCCAGTTCCACAAAAGTCTTGAGTATCTTTCCCTGATAGGACGGAAAAACCTGGACCGACAGATCATCCACAAAATCAATGTTCCCGACGGCCTCTTTGTCAACTGGAAAAAGGTAAGTTGCCACAGGCTCAATCTGGATTGCGTCCAACTGGCTTGCGGCCAGATCCACGCTGGCTTCGGATGCGGGCGCGTTGGAAACCGCGCCGGGCGGCGGCGGCGGGTTTGTGTTCGCGGGCTGGCCGGAACCGGATTTCAAAAGGAGGGTTGACAGGACAATAGCCGCGCCCGTCACAACCATCGCGCCCGCTCTCCTGCCAAGTGGAAGGGTGTTTTTCATCGTATTCATCAGGCTTTTTTCACCAGTTAATAAGATAACGGCGGGCAAATTCCTGTCTTGTCGGGCGGGATATAAATCGGTTGTCAGACGCAGCCTAATTCTGCTGTAGAGTGGCGTCCTACGGTGGGGCAAGCCCACTTCACTTTCCTGGGTTTTGGATTCCTAATCCTAATCTTAATCTTAATCTCAAACCCGTTGGACGAAGATTAGATTAAGAGCAGGATTAAGATGAAGATCAAGACGCCCCATTTCACCCCCGTTTTGCAAGGCGGGCCAGGAACTGTTCCAGAGCTTTGATTTCGGCGGCGGTGGCGGCGTCTTGTTCGGCGTATTCCTGGATCACCCGGCCGAGGTGCATTTTGAAAATGCGCTTGGCGCTCAGGAGCATGTTGGAGGCGTCGGTCGGCGAGCGCAGCCCGAAACGGGCGATCAACTCCTCGTAAGGCACGGGCGCGGTGTCCTGGAAAACAGGTTCCAGCAGCCGGATGCGGAACATTTCCCAAATCTGCCCGCGCCGGGGCTGGCCGGCGGACGGGTCCTTGCAATCCGCCTCCATGCGGCGCAAGGTTTGCGCCAGCACCGTCCGCGCCCATGTCAAGTCGAAGGCCTCCGACGGCGCTTCGGCCGCCGCCGGTTCGCGCGCCAGTTCCTCGAGCGGAACCGGGGGATGTTTGAACTCCGCCCGGTTCAGGCGGTCCAGCACAAAATTGCGCAGGCTCGTTTTCAGAAAATCCCGGAACTTGCCGCGCCGGCGGTCGGCCCGTTGCAGCCAGCCCTTCTTCAGGATTTTGTCCTCGGCGAACTCTTGCAGGAGCAGGTCCGCCTGGTCCTTGAGCGAGGGGAAGGTGGCGAGGAGGAAAATCCGCAGCGGCGCCCAGTAAGTGCGGATGAGGCGGTCCAGCCGGGCCTCGTCCGCTTCGCCTGTGCCGCCCAATTCCGCCCAGTTGGTCCTGGGGAAAATGGAACTGGCTGATGAATCGGCAGACATTGCTTTCACCATACACGAACCCGGATTCAATCGCACTACTGTTTTCCGGAGAAATACAGTAACCCGGCGGGCAAGTCTGCCGTCTTTTAATAAATGGCCGTATGAGTCCGGGCGATTTGCGAACCAAACTGATGAAAGCGGCCGTTAATGATGAACTGAACCCTTAAACGTAACCTCAACTCCAGACAATTCCCGTGAAAACACACCTGTCCGCCGCCACGCGCGGCCTCCTTGCTTCCGCCTTCATTTCCCTGGCCCTGACCGTGCCGGCACTCCGCGCCGCCGACGGCCCGCCGGTGGTCGCCAAACCCGCCGTCAACGCCCCCGTCACCGTTACCGACAACGGCGGGACTTGGACGATGGACAACGGGATCGTCAAGGCCACCATCAACAAGGCCAACAGCCATGTTAGCGCGCTGGTCTATCACGGCATTAACTTGATGGGGCCGGGCGGCATCTGGGAACAATCGCCGTCCGGCGCGGCGGCGAGCGTCACGATTGACCCGGCGAAAAACGGCGGCGAGCGCGGCGAGGTGGCGCTGAAGGGGGCGGGCGGGGCCATACACTGTGAGGTGCGCTACGCCTTGGAACGCGGCGTCAGCGGCTTTTACACCTACGCCATTTACACGCACGGGGCCAATTCCGCCGGCGGGAGTTATGGCGAAAACCGCTTCATCAACCAGCTCAGTTCCACCTTCGACTGGCTCTCGGTGGATCAGGACCGCAACATGCCGATGTCCAACGGCGGGGGCATCCAGATTCATGCCAAGGAACAGCATATCCTCAGCAGCGGCCTGTATAAGAATTCCGTGGAGCACAAATACAGCTATTGCGCCGAGATGTACAAACTTCCCGCTTATGGCTGGTCGAGCACCAAGAATCACGTCGGCATCTGGTTTATCAACCCCTCCATGGAATACTTGGGCGGCGGCCCGACCCGGATTGACCTGGTTTGCCACCTGAACGCGACGATGCTGGATTATTGGACTTCCGGCCATTACGCCGGCGGCGCCGCGTGCAACATCCCGGCCAACGAAGTTTGGAGCAAGGTCGTCGGCCCGATTTTCGTCTATTGCAATGCGTTGCAAAGCGCCCAGACCACCACCCAAGAGGAGCTGGCCACCCTGACGGCGACGGAGGCCAATCCCACTGTGCCAGCCTCGTGGACGGCGAACGCGAACGCCTTGTTCAACGACGCCCTCCAGCAGGCGAAAATCACCGACGCCCAGTGGCCGTTCCCCTGGGTGCAGACGCCGGAATACACGCAGAAAGCCGGCCGGGCCACTGTCACTGGCAAGATCGCGCTAAAGGACCCGCAGGCGGCCACGACCAAGCTGCCCCATTTGAACGTCGGCCTGACCCATCCGGACTTCAACGGTTCGGGCCGCGGGTTTGCCGCGCGCGCCGGCAACGGCACGACCGTCACTTGGGATCACGACGCCAATTATTACCAGTTCTGGACCGTGGGCGCTGAGGACGGCACATTCTCCATAGCCAACGTCCTTCCCGGCACCTACACGCTGCATGCGTTTGCGGATGGCGTGCTGGGCGAATACACCAATTACAACATCACCGTCGCGGCAGGCAAGACCGTGGAGTTGGGCAACCTGGAATGGAAACCCGTGCGCTTCGGCAAACAAGTGTGGGAGATTGGATACCCGGATCGCACGGGCGACAAATTTTACAAGGGCGACGGCTCGAACTATTGGCTCTGGGGCTGGTGCGTGCGCTACCCGTTGCTGTTCCCCAACGACATCACTTACACGATTGGCAAGAGCGATTACCACAAAGACTGGTTCTTTGAGCAGACCCCGCACGGAGACCCCACCCCGTGGATAAATCCCGCCGCCAAGGATCCCGCCAACCAGCGATTTGGCTGGGTCAAGGTGCAGGGATCGGACAACTGGGAGCAAATTGGCCAGGGCCGGGCGACCACCTGGACCATCAAGTTCAACATGGACAAGGCGGCGCATGGCCAGGCATCCCTGCGCGTGGCGCTGGCCGGCTCCGACAGCACCGCCGGCCTTGCCAATCCCGGCGCTCAAGGCGGTATGGCTGTGGGAGTCAACGGAAAGAGCGTCGGCACGATCAAGTTCATATCCACCAACGCCCTGCGCTATAACACCAACAAGGGCATCTGGCGCGAATATCTGCAAACGTTCGACGCCGCGATGCTGAAAGAGGGCGAAAACACAATCGAACTCACCGTCCCCGCCGGCGAACTGACATCCGGCGTGGTGTACGACTACTTGCGCCTTGAACTTAACGACAACTGATCTTAATCATACTCTTAATCTTAATCTCTCTTTCTCTTAATCCGAACACCAGACACGATTCCCATGAAGAAACATCCGTCCGCCGCCCCGCGCGGCCTCCTTGTGTCCGCCCTTCTTTCCCTGGCCCTGGCCGCGCCGGCGTTGCGCGCCGCCGACGGCCCGCCGGCGGTCGCCAAACCCAACGTCAGCGCCCCCGTGACCGTCAGCGACAACGGCGGGAATTGGACGCTGGACAACGGCATTGTCAAGGCGACAGTCACCAAGGGCAGCGGCAGGCTGACGGCGCTGGTTTATCGCGGCATTAACACCATCGGCGGCGGCGGATACTGGGAATCATCGCCGGCGGGCGCAGCCAACAGCCTGACGATTGATCCGGCGAAAAACGGCGGCGAGCGCGCCGAGGTATCCGTCAAGGGCGGCCCCGGCCGGGGTATTGACATTGAGTTGCGCTACACGCTGGCGCGCGGTGTCAGCGGCATTTACACGTATGCCAGTTACACCCATCCGGCGGCCAACGGTTCGGCCGGTTATGGCGAGAACCGCTTCATAACCAAGCTCAACAAGGACTTCAATTGGATTTCGGTGGACAAAGACCGCAACCTGCTGGAATGCGCTTCGCAGGACTGGGGCAGGGGCGTCGTCATCCACGCCAAGGAGCAGCGCATCCTGAGCACCGGCTACTATAAGAATTCCGTCGAGCACAAATACAGCTACAACGCCGTGCAATACAAGATTCCCGCCTACGGCTGGTCCAGCACCCAGGACCACATCGGCGTTTATTTCATCAACCCCACCACCGAATACCTGTGCGGCGGCGCGGCCAAAATGGAGTTGGTTTGCCATTACGACGCCAACGACAACCCCGACCCGATCATCCTGGATTATTGGTGCGCGGGCCACTATGCCGGTGGCGCGGGCTGCAACGTCCCGGCCGGGGAGAATTGGAACAAGGTTGTCGGCCCGATCTTCGTCTATTGCAACGCGCTTCTGGACCCGAAGGTTCCGTCCCAGGCCGATCTGGACACCCTGGAGGCCACCGCCGGCAACCCCACTGTCCCGCCCGCATGGAAGGAGAACGGCACGGCCCTGTGGCAGGACGCGCTGGCCCAAGCCAAGAAGGAAAGGGCCTCGTGGCCTTATGACTGGGTCAATGGCGTGGATTATCCGCACAAGGACCAACGCGGGAACGTCACCGGCCAACTCGTGCTGAATGACCCGCAGGCGGCCACGGCCAAGCTGCCCCATCTGACCGTCGGCCTGGCGCACCCGGAGTACACCAGCGGCGCCGCGGGATTTGTTGCGCGGTCAGGCAACGGAAACAGGATCACTTGGGACCACGACGGGAATTACTACCAGTTCTGGACCGATGGCGCCGAGGACGGCAAGTTCACAATTTCCGACATTCGCCCCGGGACCTATACGCTGCACGCCTTTGCCGACGGCGTGCTGGGCGAATACACCAATTACAATATTACTGTCGAAGCGGGCAAGACGCTGGACTTGGGCAAGCTGGAATGGAAGCCCGTCCGTTACGGGAAACAAGTGTGGGAGATTGGATACCCGGACCGCACGGGCGGCAAATTCTACAAGGGCGACAGCGACAACTATTGGCTCTGGGGCTGGTATGTGCGCTATCCGCTCCTGTTCCCGAACGACATCACCTACACCATTGGCAAGAGCGATTATCACAAAGACTGGTTCCTCGAGCAGGTGCCGCACGGAGACCCCACTCCGTGGATCAATCCCGCCGCGAAGGACCCCGCAAACCAGCGGTTTGGCTGGGTCAAGGTGCAGGGAACGGATGATTTCAACACCATTGGCAAAGGCCGGGCGACCACCTGGACCATCAAGTTCAACATGGACAAGGCCGTGCAGGGCCAGGCAACATTGCGCGTGGCGCTGGCCGGCTCCGACAGCACCGCCGGCCTCTCCAATCCCGGCGCTGCCGGCGCTCTGGCGGTGGGGGTCAACGGAAAGAGCGTCGGCTCGATCAAGTTCATATCCACCAACGCCCTCCGCTACAACACCGACACGGGTGTATGGCGCGAATACCTGCAGGCGTTCGACGGCGCGCTGCTGAAAGAGGGCGAGAACGAAATCGAACTTACCGTCCCCGCCGGCGAACTGGATTCCGGCGTGGTGTACGACTACCTGCGCCTGGAGATTGCCGGGGGATAATGCCGGTTCATGATGCCGGGTCCTTCTGCTCCGGCGACATCTGTTCATGGGCGCGAAGGCGCCGGCTCAAGGACCATTTCTGGCACAAGGTTTCGCATAATTGGAGCACTTCGATGTTATCGAAGGGCTTTTTGAGCACGGCGAGGTTGTTGCGATTGCCCAGTTGGCGCAAAATCTCCTCCCAGGAATAATCCGAATAGGCGGTGCAGATGACGATCTGGAGGTCCGGCGCCACTTCCCAGAGCCGTGTGATCGTCTCGACGCCGTCCCATCCCGGGGGCATGCGCATATCCACGAAAGCCAGGGCGTAGGGACGGCCTTGTTCCAAGGCGAGCCGCACTTTGGCCAACCCCTCCTCGCCCTGAAAGGCCGAATCCATTTCAAATCCGGCGTGAGCCTGCGACGGGTTGTTCGCCTCCAAGATGGCCGATTCCAAATCATCAAACCGGTCGCCGGCGGCGGCAGGCTTGGAGAGGATTTTGCCAAAGTCCTCGTGAATGGCCGGATTGTCATCCACGGCCAGCACGCGGCGGTTGATGGAAGGATGGGAGAGAGTCATGACGAGGCGCGAAGTGGCGCGACGGGCAATTCCAAGGTAAAGAGAGCGCCGCAGCCCAAGCCGTCGCTGTGGGCGTGCAAGGCCCCGCCCATTTCCTTGGCGGCCAGGGCGGAGGTGTGCAGGCCAAAGCCATGACCGTCCTTCTTGGTGGTGAAGCCGTGGGCGAAGATGCGATTGAGGTTCTCGGGGGTGATGCCAACGCCATTGTCCTGGACCTGAATCTGAACCCGCTTGTCGCTGGGGGCCAGGATGGAGACCACGACGCGCTTGATCGGGGCGGGGCTGTGCTCGACGGCGTATTTGGCATTGCGGATCAGGTTGACCAGGATTTGCAAGACCTTGTGCTTGTCCGCCACGACCGGCGGCACGGGCGCGAAGCGGCGTTCCAGGCTGACGCCGTGCCGCGAGAGCGCTTCGGCGTTGATCTGGAGTCCGTCCTCGACCAGTTCTTCCACGGGGACCAGTTCGAGAATGCCGGAAACCTTGGCATAACGCTGCTGCATGGAAATGATATTCTTGATGTGGCCGATGTGTTTGACCAGCGAATCCAATTCGCGGAGTTGGCCGGCCTGTTCGGCGCGCAGCCGGCCCGTGAGTTGAACGAGGAACTCCGGCACGAGCCTGCCTTTGGGGTCGTTGGAGAGAAAGTCGCCCAACTGCCCCCGTTTCTCTTCCAATAGGGCCGCCACTTTCTCCAGGCTGGACAACTTGGATGTGCGGACCATTTCCACCGCCAGGCCGGCGGAGACATTGACGCTGTTGAGCACGTTGCCGACGTTGTGCAAGATGCCGGTGGCCACCTCTGCCATGCCGGCCTGGCGCGAGACGGCGAGCAGACGGCGGTGCATGGCTTCCTGGATCCGAAACCGCTCCTCGACCAGAGCGGATTGAAGATGCACCAGAGCGGGCACGGGGATGATGCCCAGGTATTGCTCATCGGCTCCGAGCAGGATCACATCTTCGTTGAACGCCTTGCCCTGGCGTCCAAGCGCCGTTTCCAAGGCCTGACGCACCGGCGTGCCCTGGCGCAGCATCAACGGATGCTCGACGAGGTGCTCCCGCACCGGCTCCTTGCTGTAGATAGCGAATCCGTAGCGGTGCCCCATGAGAAAACCCAGGTGCCCGCGCGAGCACAACCCCGCCACCTTGCCAGCCTCCATCACCGCGCAATAGTCTTGCTGATGGGTTTGAAATTGTTGATAAACCTCCCCCAGCGAAGCGCCCGCCTCGGCCCGCTCCTGATGTTTTACCAATTTGAACAGGTCGGTTTGCTCAATGCCGGGCGTCTCCTTCTCGTGTCCGGGATCTTCGGGTCCCACCAAGTTCACATTCATGCCATATTCTATCGGTTGAATATGTGGCGTTCTTCTTACAAAAGCGTAGCAATCGTGACACAAATGCCGAAAACCGTTCCTGGCGGAGACTTCCTTTTTCGGTCACGGCTGCAACCAGAAGGCACCCGAGTTGGTGGGGGTGAGGAAAAAGCCTCCGGCGTTGGTGGTGTCCTGGAGGATTGCTCCCACGGCGTCCAGGGTTGTCTTCCCGCTGCTGTTGGTGAAAGTCAACAAACCGGTTTTGGGATTGATGGAGCCGGACAGGGACTTAGCCGGCAGGGTGGCCGGGTTTTCCAGTGTGTTGTTGCTCAAGACAATGTTGGTGAAGGTGAGGAGCAAGCCGGTGTTGGAGAGGACCAACTCTCCATTGGTTAATGAAATGGCGGAGGTCCTGGCGGACGGGTTGGTCCAGAGCGCGCCTTGAACGGACAAGGCGCCGGCAAAGCCGTTGGTATAGCGCGCGGGGGACTTGAGCGGCTGCTTGATCCACGCCAGGGCGCCAGGGGGGGGGGCGGCTTGGAGATTTGTGAGGTTGATCCAGCCCAGCAGCAAGCCGGCGGAAGCGTTGGAGGTGTAGAGGCTGGCGAAAACAGGAAGGGCACCGGCCCGCGATGCGGGAACATTCTGGCTGTAGCGGGTTCCATCGGCCAGCGCGCCGCTGAGCGTCACACTGCCGGCATCGTTGGTGATGAGGGCGTATCCGTCGCCAGGCGGCGAACCGGCCGAATCGCCGGCGGCCGGCGAAAAAAGGGCGGTGTATTCGGCCGACGGCAGGATGTTGGAAGCCAAATTGGCGGTCAGCGGAGAACCGGAAACAGTCCCGGTAATTTGCGGAGTCTCGCTGTCCAGAGCCAGGGAAACCCAGAACGGGCCGGCATAGAAGCCGGCCTGACCGGAAGCGTTGAAGTTGGTGGAGAACGGGTAATTCGTCCCCGCCAACAACAGCTTGCCGCTGAAAGCGCCTGTTTTCCGAAGCACCAGGTTGTAGAGCATCCCGGAAGTCCCCACGCTGACGGCGTCCGGGGGAAAGAACAGGCCGTTGAAGGTCTGGGGCGCGGCGGGGAAGAAATTGGTGACGAAGGTTACTGTCAATACCAAGTTCGACTGCATCACAAACGGCAGGACGGGGGTGAACGCGACCCCTTGGGCGCTGACCCAATTGCTGAACAGGGAAGTGGAATCCGGCACGGCGGTGATTTTATAACTCTCGCCCAGATAGAGCATCGCGCCATCGGCGGGCACGGTGTCGCCGGCGACAGACGCCGCGCCCTTGAAAGTGCCGCGGCCAGGTCCGGCATTGGCCACGCTCAACCGGGACAGGACTTCGTAAAAGAAGGGACGGGAAACCGGGGCGGATTGGTTATTGTTGACATCCACACAATAGACTGTCAGAACATTGGGGCCGGGCGGGGGAACGAAGGCGATAGACCAGTTGGACGCCGCGCTGGCCCCCGCGGTCAGCGTGGCGGAGCCGTAGGAAAGGGCGCCGGTGAAACTGTTGGCCAGGGTCCATGTGACGTTGGTAATGGGGAAATTGCCCGATGCGGCGCCGCTGGCTTGGAAAGCAGGCCCGCTGTAGCGTGAATTGGCCTTCGGGGTGGAAATGGCAACAACGGGAGGAATATCCGCGAATGTCGCCGTCAAGACCAAGTTTGCCGTCATGATGAACGACACGCTCGGATTGGTGGGGTTGCCGGAGATGCCCTGCCACTGGATGAAGCGGGAGAACGGACCCGGCTTGGCGGTGATCGTGTAGCTCTCGCCAATGTTGAGCATGGCGCCGTTAGTGGGGGGAGCGTCGCCGGCCACGGAAGCGGCGGCCTTGAATGTGCCGGTTCCATTTCCAGTCTTCAGGAGCGTAAATTGAGCCGGCGCCTTGTAAAAGAAGGTCCGGGACTCAATGCGCGAGAGGCCGCCGGAAAAATCCTGGCTTTGCACCGCCAGGGTGTTGGTGCCGGGCAGGGGAGTCACCGGGATGGACCAATTGGAGACGGAGCCGCCGTTGGTCAGCGCCGCGAAACCGCCGCTGACGGAACCGGTGGCGGCATTGGTCAGCCAATACTCCACGTTGGTCAGCCGGACATAATTGGGATTGGCGCCGGCCAATAGCGGCGAGCTGGCCGCGGTTCCCTTGAAGTCCGGAGAACCGATGCGCTCGTGGGCCGTTGGGGAAGAGATGGACACGGCGGGAAGCTCCCGCGCCATGAAATTAGCTGTCAAAATAATGTTGGACTGCATGATGAATGAAAGAGTCCGATCGTAATTCGTATAAGCGCCGGCGGCCCCGATGCCCTCGGCAACCCAATTGTTGAATACCGAAGAAACGGGGTTGGCGGTGATGGCATAGCCCTGGCCAATGTTGAGCATCGCGCCGTTGGTGATGGTGAAGGCGCCGGCTCCGCTCCCAGTCGTCAGCACGGTCAATGGAGCCGCCGCCTCGTAGAAGAAGGACCGGGAAGCGGCGGCCGAGACGTTGCCCGAAGCATCCACGCATTGCACGGACAGGATATTCGAACCGGGCAAAGGAGTCACCGGGAGCGACCAATTGGAGGTCCCGCCGGCGCCCGTGGTGATGGCAGCCACCAGGCCGGTGAGGGTCGAACCGCTCAAGAGGTTGCTGATGGAGTAAATGATGTTCGTCAGCCGGATTTCGTTGGGATCGGCCCCGGCGAACAAGGGCGCGTTGGTGGCAGTGCCGGCGAACACCGGCAAATGGGTGCGGGCGCCAGGCGCCGGAGACGAAATGAAGATCTGCGGGCGTGTAACCGTCAAGACCGTCACCGAACTGGTCAAAGCGCCCCAAGTGTTGCTGATGACAAGGCTGTAGCTTCCGACATCGCGGGGAAAAACGGGGTTGATCGTCAGGGTGTTGGTCAGGCATCCGGAGAGGTCGCCGCCGTTGGCCAGGAAATTAGAGCCATTCTTCAGCCATTGATAGCTCAGGGGCGCAAAGCCCTGGGCGGGGCGGGCCAGAGTGACGGAAGCGCCAACCAGGGTGTTGGTCAGAGCCGGGGGCGGGTTGGTCACGGACAGGAAGGAGGGCGGATTAAAGTCGGCCCCGACAAATTGGAAAATGACGCCGGAACCGTTCGCTCCGCCGGCGGCGCAAGTGCCATAGAGGATGCCCGCCGTGCCGGCTGTCAAGGCGGCGGACGGATTGGCGCCGCCGGCATTGTCGGAATTGGTGTTCAACGGGCTGAAGAAGCAGGCGCCAAAATCGCCGGACGGCGTGATTTTGAAAACTGCGCCCTCTCCGTTCAAACCGTTGGCTGCGGTGGTTCCATAGAAATTACCGTCCGTGCCGGGAGCCAGGGCCGCGCCAGCTCCGGCATTGAGCTGCGGGAAGGAATGGAGCACGGTCATGCCGCCCGCGGCGGTGATTTCAAAAATGCAGCCGCCGCCTTGCGCTCCTCCGAAAGCGCTTGTCCCGTAGAAATTTCCGTTCGTACCCTGCGCCAGCGCGGAATTCGGGGTGACCGGGTTGTTGCCGGGCGCTCCGCCATTGAACGAGTATATTTGGGTCAAGCCGCCTGTCGTGGTGAACTTGAAGAAAGTGCCCGCATTGTCCTGTCCCCCTTGCTGTGTGGCGCCGTAGAAAGCGCCGTCGTTTGCCAGAACCAGAGCATTGGGAACGGCCCCTTTGGCGGAGCCAGAGCCGTCAACCAACGCGCTGAAGGAATACAAATTGGTGAAAACACCCGTAGGGCTGACGCGAAAGATCGTGCCCGTGCCGTTGGCGCCGCCGTATTGTGTCGTCCCATAAAAATTGCCGTCCGCCCCCTGCGCCAAAGCCCCCGCCGGCGCCGCGCCTTCGGCGCTGGTCGCGTGGCCTTTCGTGCTGATGGCCGTCCCGGCGAAGGTGTGAAGGTTGGTGAAGGACCCGGATGGGGAAATCGCAAAAATCGTGCCGGTGAAGTTGGAGCCGCCGGACCGGGTTGTGCCATAGAAGCTTCCGTCGGTTCCCTGCGCCAAATCATTTGGCTCCAGATTGTAATTGGTCTCGTAATTGGTCTCCCCGGAATTGTTTGTGACTGCCTGGAAAGAAGCCTGGAAAGAATACAGGTTGGAGAAACCCGTGGCGTTGGTCATGATGCGAAAGATGGAACCCGCGCCGTTGGCGCCGCCATGCCGGGTGGTTCCGTAGAGCCAGCCATCTCCGCCCAGAACCAGCCTGGACGCCGGGGCCTGCCCGTCGCTGTTCGTCACAGGAGACGCCTTGGGGGAACTCGGGGCGGAGAAGGAATAAAGCACTGTCGGACCCGCGACGGAGGCAGCCGGAAAGGCCGCCCAACAGAGCGCAAGGGCGGCAAGAACGGCCAGCCGCGCCCGGCGGCGTTGGCCGGGCGATTGGAGCAGGAATGCGCGGATACTGACAGTCCTCATATAAATAATGGCTGGGACTTTCGTCAGAGCCATCCTCCAAAGTCAAGGCATTACGAGTCAGTAGGCGCGAATAAGGCGATTGTCACACAATCGTCACACAATCTCCTTTGCGATGACACAAAAAGACGGTATTACAGAGCCGGTAAGAATACATTTTAAAGCCAACTCACAATGAAATTACAACCTAGGTTAGCTGGAATTATAGCCGGAACAGCGGCGTGTCTGGCGCTGGCCACAACGGCGGCGGCCCAAGTTTCCGCGGATGCGTTGCTGGACAAATTGGTGGCCAAGGGCGTTCTCACCACGAACGAGGCGGCGCAACTCAAGAACGAAGTTCTCACCAACAACCAGGCGGGCACGAAGTTCAAGTTGAGCGGGGCCATCAAGAACATGGAGTTCTTCGGCGATCTGCGGATGCGTTACGAATACCGCGCCGCCCAACTGGGGCCGGAAGCCGGACCGTCCGCGGGAGGTTTCGATGCGGCCGACCGTTGGCGCTACGCGTTGCGCATCGGGGTGCGCGGCGACTTGGTGGATGACTTTTATTATGGATTGCGGCTGGAAACCTCGCAAAACGAGCGGTCCACCTGGAACACCCTGGGGAGCACCGGCACCTCTCCCTATCTGGGGCCTTTCAGCAAGAGCAGCTACACCCTCTACATCGGCGAGGCGTATCTGGGCTGGCGCCCGGCTTCGTGGCTGGACATTTCATTTGGCCGGGTGCCGCAACCGCTCTACACCACTTCGATGGTGTGGGATTCGGACTACACGCCGGAAGGGTTGGTGGAGAAATTGAAATACACTTACGGCCCGGTGGACTTCTTCGCGACGCTGGGACAGTATATTTACCAGGACGTAACCCCGGCCAGCGCAGCGGCAGTGGAAGGCGGCTCAACTTCGAGCACTTTTTTGGGGACCGTCTCCGACCAAAATGCCTACCTGCTGGCCTGGCAGGTTGGGGCGACCTATCATGTGGATCCTAAATTATCGGTCAAAGTGGCGCCTGTTTTCTACAGCTATGCGGGGCATGGAACCGCGAGCGCCGGGTTTTACGGCCCGTTCGTTGGACAGGGACTTTACGGATTCACGTTCAATCCCAACATCCCCACCACTCCTGGCGCCTCCAGCACCACAACCGCCGCCTCCATCCCCGGAGCGTTCACCACCACCAGCGGCGCCACCCTCAGCTACAACCAAACGGGCATCAATAATCTGTCTATCCTGGAATTTCCGATGGAGGTCAACTTCAAAATCGGGTCCCTGGATGCCAGGGCGTTCGGCGATTACAGCCTCAATTTGCAGGGGGACGACCGTGCCCGCGCTGCCTACTATTCCGCCCCGGGGGCTTTCCCGGGCGGCTTGCCGGTGGACCAGAATCAGGCCATGCAATTCGGCCTGGCCGTCGGGAATAATCTGGATTTGGTCTATGGCTCCATGCCGAAAAAAGGGACTTGGGAGGCGCGCGCCTATTGGCAGCATGTCGAAGAGTTTGCGCTGGACCCGAACCTGCTGGATTCGGACTTCTTTGAGGGCCGCGGCAACTTGCAAGGGTTTTACGTGGCCTTTGCTTACAGCTTTACAGATGCCATCATCGGCACCCTGCGCTACGGTCTGGCGGAGCGCATTGACGACCAATTGGGCACGGGCGGTTACAACGCCGACTTGCCCCTGCCGAACCCCATCAACCGGTTCGAAATCATCCAAGTGGACGCGACCTGGAAATTCTAATGCGGCAGTTCCGGGCTATGGAACGGGCTGCCTGCCTGGTAGAGTTTCAACTCCGATTGCAGCGCCCCGGCCAGCCCGGTGTTGGTTTGCGCTTGGGCCAGGCGCAAGGCGTGTTGCGCCGTTTCCACCGCCTCGGAAAGCCGCCCGGCCTCCGCGCAGGCGGCGGCCAGGGTGTGAAGAATGACGGGATTCTCGCCGCCGGTCAGCAGGCTGGCCTGCCGGGCCAGTTCCAGCGCTTTGCCGCCGTTGCGCAGCGATGCCCGCGGCGCAGTGGCCAGGAGCCACCCCAGTTTGTTTTGAATGGCGGGATCGGCCGGATTGAGTTGGAGACACTTTTCGTATTCGGTCATCGCTTGCTCCACTCTGCCCTCTTGCAGAAGAGCGTCGCCGAGGTTTTGGCGGGCGAGCGCGTCGCCGGGTTTGATTTCCAGCGCCTTTTGGAAAAAAACGAGCGCTTCGTCCATTCTGCCCTTGCGCGCAAGTGCGTTTCCCAGGTTGTTTTCGGCTTCCGCATAGTCCGGCTTGATTTCCAGCGCCTTTTGGAAAAGGAGGATCGCTTCATCCAGTCGGCCCTTTTGCAAAAGCACATTGCCCAGGTTGTTGTAGGCGTCCGCGTAGTCCGGCTTGAGTTGCAGGGCCTGTTGGTATTGGAGGATTGCTTCGTCCGCCCTGCCCTTTTGCAGAAGCGCGTTGCCGAGGTTGTTCCGCGCGAGCGCGTAGTCCGGCTTGATTCGCAGAGCCTGTTGGTATTGGGTGATCGCTTCGTCCACTCGGCCCGATTGCAGAAGCGCATAGCCGAAGCCACAGCGGGTTTCCAAGTCGTCAGGCTGGATTTCCACCGCCTTTTGGTATTGAGCGAGCGATTCGTCCACTCGGCCCTTTTTCAGAAGCGCGTTGCCGAGGTTGTTGTGGCCGAGCGCGAAGGCCGGGTCTATTTGCACCGCCTTTTGGTATTCGGTGATCGCTTCGTCCACTTTGCCCATTTGCTCCAGGGCCGCGCCGAGGTCGTCATGGGCCGCCTCGCCGTCGGGCCTCATTTGCAGGGTCTTTTGGAATTGCCCGATCGCTTCCTCCACTCGGCCCGTTTTCAGAAGAGCAAAACCAAAATTCTGGTGGCTGTCCGCGTTCGATTTATAGCTCGCAAACAGGTTGAACGCCACCGTAAAGGCCAGCAACAAACCCCATCCCCACCGGGCCGCCCGCCGCCACACCGGCCGGCCGGCCAGCGCGCGCTCCAAACCAAACACGCCAACCGCCGCCAGCAACACCAGCGGCGACACAAACTCCATTTCGTAGCGCATGCACATCGAATCGTGCAGAACAATCAGCAGCGCGCACATCCCGAACAGCAGCGCCACCGCCCCAAAAAACCGGCGCAACTTCGACCGCGCTTCCTCCGGCCGGTTCCGCCAGGCCAGCGGCGCGGCCAGCGCCAGCCAGACCACCGGAAGATTGCTCAGAACGCCATAGGATTCATCGAGCTGACAATAACCCGCCGGCGGCGCAGGCGCCACAATGTTATCCACGAATGGAAAATGTCCGCTCCAACGCGCCGGTTCCAGAAATCCAACCCGGAAATTGAACCACAGGTAGCGCAAGCTGAACTGTTGGTGTACGACTAGCGGCAACTGATAGCGCTGCCCGAATTCCAGCGGATTGTCGAACCGCAACTCGTTGTAAAACATCAGCCCCGCCCCAATCAACACCATCGGCCCGGCAGCCGCCGCCAATAACGGCCACACACGCCGTTTCTCCCGCCACGCCTGAACCACCGGCGCCAGCAGGATGACCGCTCCCAACAACAGCGACGGACGCGCCCCCACCGCCAAGCCGTAAGCGAGACTGGCCGCCGCCAGCCAACGCCACCGCCGCCGCTCGTCGTGCAACGCAAGCCAAACTCCCCCCAGCGCCAGCATCGTCAGCGC
>Ga0181530_10002341_pt1 | contig 22700 bp, 14 predicted proteins | sample PEATcosm2014_Bin_42_FD_119769 | JGI IMG/M metagenome (GOLD analysis project Ga0181530, IMG submission 119769) | Peatland microbial communities from MTU Mesocosm Facility, Houghton, MI, USA - PEATcosm2014_Bin10_60_metaG | ecosystem: Environmental > Terrestrial > Soil > Wetlands > Peat | place... | reverse complement strand
TACGGCGTGGTGCTGTTGCTGCTGATCCGCTTCCGCCCGCAGGGCATGCTGGGGACGGTATGACCCCGTTGCTGCAAGTCCAGGGCGTGATGCGCCGGTTCGGTGGCGTCACCGCGGTGAAGCAACTCGACCTTACGTTCAGCGACGGTGAATTGTTGTCGGTCATCGGCCCTAACGGCGCCGGCAAGACGACGTTATTCAACCTGATCACCGGGCACGACGCCCCGGATGCCGGCCGCATCGTTTTTGCCGGCCGCGATATTGCCGGTATGCCGCCCGAGCGTATCGCCGCGCTGGGCTTGGCACGCACCTTTCAGCACGGTCGCGTTTTCGCCAATCTCAGCGTGCGCGACAACGTTTTGGTCGGCGCGCATACCAGACTGGACCTGGTCCGCCATTCGCCGCCCATCATCGGGCCGATCGTCGAGTTGTTGCTCGCTTTGGTGCGGCCACAGGGAGTCGTGCGGCAGCAGACCGCGCTGGAGGCCGAAATACGCGACATCATCGGCTTGTTTGGCGAGCGACTGCTGCCGCGTCTCGACCATCCGGCCTTCAGCCTGTCCTATGCCAATCGGCGCCGCCTGGAGATCGCCCGCGCCCTTGCGCTGCATCCGCGCCTGTTATTGCTCGATGAACCGACCGCCGGAATGAACGAGACCGAGACAGCGGAGATGCTCGGTATCATTCGCACGCTGAAGCAGCGTGGACTGTCGATCCTGTTGATCGAGCACAAGCTCGACCTGGTCATGCAACTTTCGGATCGGGTCATCGTGATGGATGACGGGGCGAAGATCGCCGAAGGGCCACCGGAATTGGTGCGTAACGACCCGGCGGTGGTGGAGGCGTATCTCGGGCATCGTGAAGTGGGGGAGGTGGCGGGGGAGGGGCGTGGGGCGTTTGCGGCACCCGCACCCTCGTCGCTGTCGCGTCTTGACCTCTCCCGCGATGCCGGAGAGGTGTTCGTGCGATGACCTCGCCTCTCCTTGGTCTTGACTCTATCGATACGTTCTATGGCCCGGTGCAGGTGCATTTCGGCCTGACGTTGTCGGTGTTGCCGGGGCAGATCGTTTGTCTGCTCGGTGGTAATGCGAGTGGCAAGTCCACCACGATGAAGATCATCCTCGGGTTGCTGCGGCCGCGCGCGGGCACGGTGCATTTCGATGGCGTCGAGATCACCGGTCTGCCGACGGCGCAGGTGATCCGTTGCGGCATCGGCTCGGTGCCGGAGGCGCGCCGGCTGTTCGGCACCATGACCGTGCGCGAGAATCTGCTGATGGGCGCTTATTGCCGCTCCGATCGCGCGGAGATCGCGCGCGATCTCGAGCGCATGCTGGGGCTGTTCCCGCGGGTGCGGCAACGGCTGGAGCAACGCGCCGGCACGCTGTCCGGCGGCGAGCAGCAGATGGTGGCGATGGCGCGGGCGCTGATGGGGCGGCCACGGCTGATCTGCATGGATGAGCCGACCATGGGCCTGTCGCCGCTCTATGTGGACCGCGTGTTGGAGCTGATCCGCACGGTCAATGCTGAAGGCGTCACGGTGTTCATGGTAGAACAGAATGCCAGTCTGGCGTTGCAGATTGCCGATTATGGCTACGTGCTCCAGACCGGCCGCATCATGCTGTCCGGCCCGGCGGCGGAATTGATGCGCGACCCGCGCATCCGCGACGCGTATCTTGGTGGCGAACGAGCGAAGGTGTCCTGACGATGCACATGCCTGGATTGCGCAATCCGACCGACCGCCAGCAGGCGATCATGCGGCTCGCCGGCGACCTCGCCGCGCGCTTCGACGAACGCGTCGCGCACAACGACCTGCAATCGGTGTTTCCGCAGGAGAACTATCGCGAGATGCATACCTCCGGATATTTGCGGCTGGCACTGCCGAAGGAATACGGCGGTGACGGCGCCGACGTGTTCGACATGGTGCTGGCGCAGGAAATCCTCGCACGCGGCGACGCCTCCACCGCCCTGGTCACCGGCATGCATCTCAGTCTGCTCGGTCGCGTCATGGACAGCAGCGCCTGGCCGAAGGATGTGCTGGCCGAAATTTGCACCACGCTCGCGCGCGAAGGCGGCACCATCAACAACTGCGTCACCGAGGCCGAACTCGGCAGCATCTCGCGCGGCGGTCTGCCCAGCATGACGGGAGAACGCGCAGATGGCGGCTGGCGCGTCAGTGGGCGCAAGATCTTCGTGACCGGCGCGCCGGTGCTGCGCTTCCTCGCCACCGCCGTGGTGCTGCCGCCGAGCGATGCGTCGCCCCAGGGCGAACTGGTCAGTGCGATCGTCGAGGGCGGATCACCGGGGCTGTCGCTTGAAGATACCTGGAGCGGCGCGCTGGGACTGCGCGGCTGTGGCAACTATGCGGTGAACTACGACGCGGTGTTCGTGCCGGACGCGCGCATTGTCGAGCGCGTGAAGATTGGCGGCGAACGCAAGCGCCCGGGCACCAGCGGCTGGAATCTGCCGCTCGCCGCGGTGTATCTCGGCATCGGCCAGGCGGCGTGCGATGCGGCGTGCCATTATGCGAACAACCGTGTGCCGGCGGCGCTCGGCGCGCCAATCGCCGGGCAGCCGCACATCCAGCAATGGATCGGCGACATGGATGTGAAGCTGCGTGCTGCGCGAACGGTGCTGCACGACACGGCGCGCGCCTGGGTCGAACGCAGCGCGTCGCCCGCCGACCTGGCACCATCGATCGCCGCGGCCAAGTTCCTGTGCACCAATGCCGCCTGTTCGGTAACCGAAACCGCGTTGCGCGTTGCCGGCGGTTTCAGCATGACCCGTGCGCTGCCGTTGGAGCGCTATTTCCGCGACGCGCGCGGCGGCTTGTTCCAGCCGCCACAGGACGACCTTGCGCTGGGCATGATCGGCCGCGCGGCGCTGGACGGCGAACGCGCTCGCGGGGGCTGATGCACGAACCGGTCAATCCATGCCGACGTGCATTGACCGGTTCATACACCCCGCCGTCACGGCAAAGCACGGCGGCGGCCACCCTCCGCCGGCCGCCACTGAAGATCACCTGCCAAGAGGACCGGTCACCTCCAGTTGGCGAGCGTCCGAGGTATGCGCCGTCCGTCGTACCAACGTGATCAACCGGCCGTCAGCAGGGAGCGCACCGGTTGCCGTTCCACCAGTATCCTGGCGGACAGTGTGCGCCTCGCCCCCCGCAGGCTACGCGGTCCACCGGACTTGCGGTTTTGGCCGCTGTGGCTACTTGTGCGGCGCCCGCCCCGACCATGGCTTCAGCCTTCCAGGTCGCGAACCCTGCACACAAAATCACGGTCGTCATGACGAGAGCCATTGCCAGTCTCTGCATCGAACCCTCTCCTTGGAAGCGAATTCCCCGGATGAGCGACCTTATTTTGGCCGTCAGCAGTCAGAGTAACCGCTATTCCGCGCCTATTTCAATGAAAGAAACGTTCGTATTCACCGGTTGAGGCCCGGCGTCCACAGCACGTCGCCATCCGCGGCCGCGTTCAGTCGGCGCGCCAGCACGAACAGATGGTCCGACAACCGGTTGAGGTAGCGAATCAGCGCCGCATTCACCGGTTCGGCGTCTGCCAGCGCCACCACACGCCGTTCGGCACGGCGCGCCACGCCGCGCGCGACATGCGCGTGCGCCGCACCCGCACTGCCGGCGGGCAGCACGAAGCTCGTCAACGGCGGCAACGCGCCGTTCATCGCCGCCACCTCCTGTTCGAGCCGCGCGGTCAGCGTATCGCTCACACGCAGCCGATCACCGCCCTCGCCCGGGACGCAGAGATCTGCACCGACGTCGAACAGGTCGTGCTGGATGCGCGCCAGCATCGCGTCCGCTTCGGCGTCGTCGCGTGTCGTCAGGCGCAACACGCCGATCGCGCTGTTTGCCTCATCCACGCAGCCAATCGCCTCGACACGCAGTGCATCCTTGCGCACGCGCGTGCCGTCGCCCAATGACGTGTCGCCGGCATCGCCACCGCGCGTCGTTACAACATCGATCCGCACCATCGCGATTCTCCGATCAGCCGCGCACCGACAAACTCAGCGGCGTGATTTCGTCGGCACGACGTTGTGCCCAATCGTGGTTCGGCACATCGGCCTCCATGCGTGCCTGCGCGTCGGCCAACCGGCCCAGCGCCTCCGCATGGTCCAGCGTCAGCACGCGGCCGGCCGCCACCACTTGCTCGCCATCCACGAATACGCTTTGCACCGCGCGATCCGCCGCGGTGTAGACCAGCGAGCGCAGCGGATCGCGCGCCGGCAGCATGAACGGATTGGCAATATCCACCAGCACCAGGTCGGCTCGCGCGCCGGGTGCCAGCCGGCCGATGTCGTCGCGCCCCAAGGCCGTCGCGCCACCCACCGTCGCCGCATGGAATATCGCAGCGGTACTGGTCGTCGTGATGTCGCGCGCTGCCACACGTGCGAGGATGGCGGCCAGCCGCATCTCCTCGATCAGGTTGTGCGGCGCAACGTCGGTGCCGAGACCAATGTTCACCCCGGCGCGGCGATAGCGGCCGAAATCCTCCAGCGTCTGGCCGTAACGCGCGAAGGGCGACGGGCAATGCGCCACCGAAGCGCCAGTCTCCGCCAGGATGTTTACGTCATCCTTGGTATGCCAGCACGTCCAGGAATGCTCGTCGGTGAAGATGGCGTGGCCGAGGATGCTGCGCGGTCCCAGAATGCCGATGTCGCGCGCCCAACGGATCGGCGTCTTGCCGTGCCGGTGTACCATTTCGTTGAACTCATTGACGCTCTGCGCGCAATGCGTGGTGAAGGGCAGGTCGAGCGCCTCCGCCGCTTCCCAGCTTTCGCGCAGCAGTGCCTCGCTGCAAGTGTCGATCTGCGCGGGGAACACCACGCCGGACAGCCGTCCGCTGGGATGCCGCGCGGCCTGGGCAATCAGCGCCAATGCCTCGTGCAGGCCGCGTTCGCCGGCGGCCTCGTCCCACGCGTATTTGAGCTGCCAGCCGTTCTCCAGATGCCAGCGCGCCGACGCATAACCGGGCGCGATGAACACCCGCAGGCCGCTTTGGGCCGCGAGGTCGATCCAGCCGGAATCGGCGCCGGACAGGTCGGCGACGGAGGTGATGCCGGTGCGCAGCATCTCGCAATAGGCGACGGTCTTGCCGGCGTGGCGGCCTGCGGCGTCGGTACGGAAGGCAAAAGAACGCTCGTACAGGCCGGTCATGAACATCGCCGGCACGCCGTGTTCTTCGCGAATGCCGCGGAAGAACGGCTCGGTGCTGGGGTGCGAGTGGATGTCCACCAGGCCAGGCATCAGCATCAGCGAGCGTCCGTCGATCGTGGCGTCTTCCGTGCCCGGCCAGGACCTGCCGACATGCACGATGGTGTTGCCGCTGAACGCCAGGTCGGCATCGCGCAGATAGACATGCGTGCCGGCCGCCGCATCCCAGGCGACGATCCATGCCGCATTCCTGATGCATGTGGTGTGCGCCATGGTTCCCCTCCTGTGACTGCGCGTACCCGTCATGGCGAGGAGCGCAGCGGTTGCCGGGCTTGACCCGGTAAAGCAATCTTCCGCGCGAGTTTGCGTCGTCGCCGCATTGCTCGCAATGACAGCGCTCCGGGAGGACGATCATGACAAAGCTCACGCTGTCGATTGCGGTCGGGGATTACGACCGGGTGCGGCCGTTGGTGGACGGTTCGGTGCAGATCGACGGCGTCGATCCGGTGTTCATGCTGTTGGAGCCGGAGGAGATCTTCTTCCGCGCCTTCCGCCACGCCGACTTCGACATCTGCGAGCTGTCGATGAGCAGTTTCACGGTGAAGACGGCGGCGGGCGATTGTCCGTATGTCGGGGTGCCGGTGTTTCCGTCGCGCGCCTTCCGGCACAATTCGATCTATATCCGGACCGATCGAGCGATCGCGCGGCCGGAAGACCTGAAGGGCCGGCGCATCGGCGTGCCGGAATACCAGGTCACTGCGAACGTGTGGACTCGCGCGATGCTGGAACAGGACTACGGCGTGAAGCCGTCGGACGTGACCTGGGTGCGCGGCGGCTATGAGCAAGCCGGGCGGATCGAGAAGATCGCGGTGACGCTGCCGGCGGACGTACGGGTGGAGGATGCACCGGATGGGACGACGATTTCGGGCCTGCTGGCGGACGGCGCGATCGATGCGCTGATCGGGCCGCGGGCACCGTCATGTTTCACCGCCGGGCATCCGCATGTCGGCTGGCTGTTCGCCGATCCGGCCGCTGCGGGGGCAGCGTGGTATCGCAAGACGCGGATATTTCCGATCATGCATCTGCTGGGGATTCGGCGTTCCCTGGCAGAGCACCATCCCTGGCTGCCGGCCGCGGTGATGAAGGCGTTCGAACAGGCGAAGGCACGAGCCCTGGCCAAGCTGCGCGACGTGGCGGCAACCAAGGTGACGTTGCCGTTTGTCGAGGAACAGTTGCTGGCGGCGCGGCAGTTGATGGGGGAAGATTTCTGGTCATACGGCCTCGACGCCAATCGCCATGCGCTGGAGGTGTTCCTGCTGCGGCATCACGCGGAAGGCCTGTCGTCGCGATTGCTGGCGCCGGAGGAGCTGTTCCACCCGTCCACGCACGAAACGCATCGGGTGTAAGGTATGCCTCCGCCGCGAGAGCGGGCGAGGTCGAGGCGCGAGGCGACGCGGGTGAGGGTGACCGGGTCGGCACGAAGCGCAAACGACGTGCCGACCCGCTCACCCTCACCCTCGCCGCTGCGGTCGTTCCGCTCTACGACCAAACGGGGTTGATCCGCGTTGCGGCTCAACCCGACGTCGTGGGCGAGGTTCAGGACACCGTGATCGCCGACGTCACCAGCGCACCGATCGTCGTGCCGCCGGCACCTTGCGCCAGCAGCCAGAGGTAATAGGTGCCGGCGGTGGCTGGCGCGTTGAACCATTGCCCCCAGCCATTGCTCTGCCCATCGGCGCCGCCGGCGATCAGGCCCGAGGTCGGCACCGTGGTATTGCCCGCGGACCACGCGAAGGCTCCCCCGGTCACCGCGGTGGGCGCTGCGGTCGCGGTCAAGTTCACGCCGCCGCTCGGAGCAACGCTGGTGTTGTGAACCTGCGAGGCTGCGGCGACCCAGCTCCCCTGCACCACGTTGGCGCCCCACGTCGTGCCCGTCGTGATGGCGGACCATGCGCTGGGGCTTGCCGCGGCGTTGGTGGCCTGCACCTCGACGTCGATCGCGGTAGCGCCACTCAGGCCGGTGAGCGTGTACGGACTGGTGACACCTGACACCGTCGTCCAGCTACCGGTCCCGGACGGGCTGGTGCGCAGGTTGTAGCCGGTCGCGGCGCTGTGGGTGCCATCCACCGTTGGGGCGTTCCAGGTGACGGTCAGCTTGCTGGCGGTGCCGTCCGGCGGCGCCACCACGCTGGCGATCGCCGGGGCGTTCGGGGCATAGGGTCCGCTCGAGGCCGTGGTGAGTGTGCTGGCGGCGGACCATGCGCCGGTGCCGCCGGCGTTCGATCCCTGGACCTGCACGTCGAATGCTGCGCCGGCGACCAGACCCGTCAGGGTGTATGGGCTGGTGACGCCTGACACGACCGTCCAACTGTCCGCCCCGGAGGGGCTGAATTGCAGGTTGAATCCGGTGGCGGCGTTGTGCGAGCTGTCTGTCGCCGGGACGGTCCAGGTCACGCTGAGATTGCTGCCTGTCCCTTGTGCCAGCGATGGTGCGCTCGGGGCGTTCGGTGCGGCTGTGGCGGTTGTGAGCGTGGTGGTCGCGGACCACGCGCTCGTGCCGCCGGCATTCGTGCCCTGGACTTGCACATCGAACGCCGTGCCGACGGCCAGGCCCGACAGCGTATAGGGGCTGGTGACACCGGAGACGGCTGTCCAGTTTCCGGCGCCGGAAGGGCTGGATTGCAGGTTGAAGCCGGTGGCGGCGCCGTGCGTCCCGTCGGTCGCCGGCGTCACCCAGGTTACGATGAGGCTGCCGCCGGTGCCTTGCGCAAGGGATGGCGCGTTTGGCGTGTTCGGCGCGTACGGTCCGGCGGTGGCGAGCGTGCTGGTGGCAGACCATGCGCTCGTGCCGTCGGCGTTGGCGCCCTGGACCTGGACGTCGAACGCTGCACCGGCTGCGAGCCCGGACACGGTGTAGGGGCTGGTGACACCGGAGACGACTGTCCAGGTTCCCGCGCCGGATGGGCTGTATTGCAGGTTGAACCCGGTGGCGGCGTTATGCGTGCTGTCGATCGGCGGCGCCGTCCAGGTCACGGTCAGGTTGCTGCCACTGCCTTGGGCCAGTGATGCGGCGGCCGGTGTGTTCGGTATGTACGACGTTGGCGCTGGCATTGCGACGGTCGCCGGTGCGGGTGGCTCGCCGGCCCGGCCGTGCGACGGCTGGACCCATCTGGTCTGTGGCGGTGGCGAGTTTGGGTGCCCAAGGGCGTGCACGGCGGCGATTTGCTGGTGGGTCGGACGTGATGTGCGGGATTTCGGCATTCTGCTGCGAGTCCTGTTAGTGTCGCGTGCATGTGGTGATCGGGTCGTCGTTATCAAGATGTTAGTTTGAATTTCTCTTCCGGAGCCGTGTAATGGAATAATGCATTGTTATATCTCGCATAATATGCCGGATTGGCGCCGTACGATCGCCCTCTAACAGCAACCAGCGGCAAACTCATGCTGGCGCGCGGCGGCTAACCGCATCAGCCGGCCCTGTTAGAGCGTGATCGATTGAGTTGCGGCGGGTTCAGGGTAACGCGACAGCATGACAGCGCGGTGATCGGTCCTCCGCTGAGGCCCATCGACCAGGCGAAGACGCGGGCCTCGGACAGCTTGCGCGACGCGGCGGCCACCAATCGGCTGTCGCCCTTTGCCGCGGACCAGCTCGACCCGCTACCGCAGTTCCGCCTCGAAACGGTCGCGCCAGCGCTCCAGGCTATGCTCGCGCATCACGGCCAGCATGGCGGCGTGGCGTTCGCGCCGCTCGTCGAGCCGCATCGCCAGGCCGCGGTCCAGCGCGGCGGCGATGCCGGTCTGGTCATACGGGTTGACGATCAGCGCGGCGTCCAGTTCGTTGGCCGCGCCGGCAAACTGCGACAGTACCAGCACGCCGGGATCCTCGGGGTCCTGCGCGGCGACATATTCCTTGGCGACCAGGTTCATGCCGTCGCGCAGTGGCGTCACCAGCCCGACCTGCGCCTCGGCGTAGAGCGGCATCAGCACGTTGCGCGAGAAGCCCCGGTTGAGGTAGCGCAACGGCGTCCAGTCCACCTCGGCAAAGCGGCCGTTGATGCGGCCGGCCTCGCCCTCCAGCTCGCGGCGGATTTCGCGGTAGGTCTGGATGTCGCCGCGCGACGGCGGCGCGATCTGCATGAAGGTCACATTGCCGCGCCACTGCGAATAGTCCTCCAGGAAGCGCTCGAACGCGGCGAACCGCTGGCGCAGGCCCTTGGAGTAGTCCAGCCGGTCCACGCTGAGGATCAGCCGCTCCAGCAGGTTGGCACGCAGCCTGGTGGCGAAGCGGCGATTGGCCGGCGCCTCGGCCTGCGCGCGCACCTCGTCCACATGCACGCCGATGGGAAACACGCCGGTCTTCACCACGCGGCCGAAGGCGTGCAGCACGCCGCCGCCGTGGGCGGTGCCGCCGGCGTGGCGCAGTACGTAGTCGGAAAACGCGGTACGGTCGGCTTCGGTCTGGAACCCCAGCAGGTCGAAGGCGCACATCGCGCGGATCAACTCGGCATGCGCCGGGATAGTCATGAACACGGCGGGCGCCGGGAACGGCGTGTGCAGGAACAGGCCGACGCGCTGGGTGATGCCGGCTTCGCGCAGCGCCTCGGCCAGGCACAGCAGGTGGTAGTCGTGCGCCCAGATCAGGTCGTCCGGCTGGACGATCCGCTTCAGCGAGTTGGCGAACAATTCGTTGACGCGGCGGTAGCCGGCGAACTCCGACCATTCGAACTTGCTCAAGGCGACCTGGTAGTGCAGCACCGGCCAGAGGGCGCCGTTGGCAAAGCCGCGGTAGAATTCGTCGTAGTCGCGCCGGGTCAGGTCGATGGTGACCAGGGTGATGGGCCCCACCGCGCGTTCGGTATGGGTGATCGAGGCGGTGCCGACCTCGCCGCTCCAGCCGAACCACACGCCGCCTTGCTGCTTCAGCGCGTCAAGGACACCGGCGGCGAGGCCGCCGGCGGTGGGTTCGCCCTCCTGGATCGGGGCGACGCGGTTGGAGACGACGACCAGGCGGGACAAGGGATTATTCTGGATGTGGCACCCTCACCCTACCCTCTCCCAGAGGGAGAGGGAATCTCAGGCGGCTTCCTGGAGCGGCTGCATCATCTGCTTGCGCAGCAATTCGCGATACGGGCCCGGGCGGACGGCCAGCTCGCCGGGCGTGCCATCGTCGATGATGTGGCCCTGGTCCATCACGATGATACGGTCGAAGCGTTGCAAGGTGGACAGCCGGTGCGCGATGGCGATCACCGTGCGGCCGTGCATCAGCCGGTCGAGTGCCGCCTGGATCGCGCGTTCGGAGTCGCTGTCCAGCGCGCTGGTCGCCTCGTCCAGCAGCAGGATCGGTGCGTCCTTCAGCAGCGCCCGGGCGATCGCCAGCCGCTGGCGCTGGCCGCCGGACAGTTTTGTCCCGCGATCGCCGACCATGGTGGCGAAGCCGTCCGGCAGCGCCTCGATGAAATCCCGGCAGTGCGCCATCTCGGCCGCTGCCAGCACGTCCGCCTCGGTCGCGTCCGGCCGGGCGTAGCGGATGTTCTCCAGCACCGAGCGGTGGAACAGGGCAATGTCCTGCGGCACGATGGCCATCGCCTGGCGCAGACTGTCCTGCGTCACGTCGCGGATGTCCTGGCCGTCGATCATGATCCGGCCGGATTCCACGTCGTAGAAGCGCTGCAACAGGGACAGCACGGTGGACTTGCCGGCGCCGGAGAAACCCACCAGGCCGACGCGCTCGCCGGGCTCGATGGTCAGGTCGAATTCGCGCAGCACCGGGGCGCGCGAGGGGTAGGCGAAGCGCACGTGATCGAACGTCACCCGGCCAGGCCCGGGCACCAGCGGCATGGCGTTGGCGCGGTCCGGCAGTTCGTGCGGAATCAGCAGGGCACCGATCGCTTCTTCCAGGCGTGCGACGTGCTGGGTGAGGTCCACCAGTGCGACAGCGAGGTCGCGCGTGCAGTGCAGGATGGTGAAGGCGAGGCTGGTCACCAGCACGACGTCGCCGACCGAGGCGCGCCCCGCCTGCCACAGCAGCACGCCCCAGGCGATTACGCCGGCGCTGGCGATCACGGTCAGCACCGCGTGGATCAGTCGCAGGTTCTCCAGGTAGAACAGGCTGCGCCGGCGCGCCGCCATCTCATCGGCGATCGTCGCGCCGATGCGGCGTTGCTCGCGCAGCACCGCGCCGAACGCGCGCACCACACTGAAATTGCCGATCACGTCCACCAGTTCGCCGTCCACCGCGGCGGCCTTGCCGGCATAGGCGCGGTGCAGCGGCGTGCCGCGCCGGGCCAGGACGTAGATCAGTGCGCCGAGGGCGGCGGCGAAGCCGATCAGCACCGCGGCCAGCGTCGGGTTGACCGAGCCGATCAGGACGATGGCGCAGACGACGGCGATGATCGGCGGCAGCACGTTCCACGAGCCGGTATTTTCCAGCGTGAAGGCGGCGTTGGCGGTCGCGCTGATGCGGCTGGCCAGGGCGCCCGGCAGGCGCTCGGCGAAGTAGGCCGGGGAATGGCCGGACAGGAACCCGAACAGGTCGGCGCGGATGTCGCCGGTGACGGCGACGAAGGTGCGGGCGGCAGAGTAGCCGGCGACGCGCCACAGCAGGTTGTCGGCGGCGACCAGGACGGCGAGCAAGGCAAAGGCCCACCAGACGCGCGTGCCGGCGGCGGCGGGTCCGCCGGAGATCACGTCGATCAGGTGCTTCATGCCGTACTGGGTGGAGACGCTGGCACCCACCGCGAGGAGGACCGAGACAAGCACGACCGCATGGCCGAGCGGATGCCGGCGGAGGTAGTGGGCCAGGAAGGCCAGCGGCCGGGTGCGCAAACCGGGCAGCGCGTCGTAGTTCGGCCGCATTCCTGCCGCATTGTGTTCCGTCAGACTTTGCAACGTCGCCATTTGCGGCGCACTCCCGTGCCGGGAAGGAGAACGGCCCGGGCCGTCTGACTTGTTTCCGGCAAGAAACCTGCCGGACTTTCGCCACATTCGCTATCTATAACCTATAATTGATATGCGCCACAGTGTTGTGAAGTCAAGAGCCAATATAGCGGCGTTGAATGTCAATAAACCCTAAGAACAGGGTCGGGGCCTGCCTGCATGCGTATAGCTCAGATCTCTCCGCTTTTCGAAGCGGTGCCGCCTAAACTGTACGGCGGCACTGAACGCGTGGTTTACGCGCTGACCGAGGAATTGGTCGCGATGGGTCACGACGTGACTCTGTTCGCCAGCGGCGATTCCATCACTTCCGCCACGCTCGCGCCGATGCGCGACAAGGCGCTGCGGCTCGATCCCTCGGTGGTGGACTGGATCGCCATCTATATGAGGATGATGGAGCTGATCCGCCGTCGCGCGCATGAGTTCGACGTGCTGCATTTCCACACCGACTACTTCCCGCTGTCGCTGTTCTCGCGGCAGGACACGCCGTTCCTCACCACACTGCACGGGCGGCTCGACTTGCCGGAATTCAAGGAGGTCTACGAAACCTTCCCGGATGCGCCGTTCGTCTCAATTTCGGACGCACAGCGCCGGCCGATCCCGGGCCTCAATTGGGTGCGGACCGTGCTGCACGGCATGCCGTCGCAATTGCTCACGCCGCAGCCGGGAGGGCAGCACTATGCCGCGTTCCTTGGCCGGATCTCGCCGGAGAAGGGCGTGGACAAGGCGATCCGCATTGCCGGCGCGGCCGGGATGCGCCTGAAGATCGCCGCCAAGGTCGATAACGCCGACAAGAAGTACTACGAGAACGAGATCCGGCCGTTGATCGAGGCCAGCCCCTGGGTCGAGTTCATCGGCGAGATCAACGACTCGCAGAAGCCGGAATTCCTCTCCGGTGCGCATGCCCTGGTGTTTCCGATCGACTGGCCGGAGCCGTTCGGCCTGGTGATGATCGAGGCGATGGCCTGCGGCACGCCGGTGATCGCGTTCAACCGTGGCTCGGTGCCCGAGGTGATCGACCATGGCACGTCCGGGTTCATCGTGCCGGACGAGGCCTCGGCGGTTGCCGCGTTGAAGCGGGTGTCGGAACTCGACCGGGCGACCGTCCGCCGCACCTTCGAGCGTCGCTTTACGTCGCGCCGCATGGCGGAGGACTACGTCGATCTTTACGAGGAGCTGTGCGAGCCGCAGATGCCGCTGCTGCGCGCGGTTGGGGACTGATCGAGACCGGAGGAAGCGCCAGGGGCTTTGCCCCGTAGGCGTCAGGTTAACCGGGACGCTGAGAAGATAACTCCCCCTCCCCTTGAGGGAGGGGGTTGGGGGGAGGGGTTGGCCGGTGCGAATCCCCGGCCAACCCCTCCCCCCAACCCCCTCCCTCAAGGGGAGGGGGAGTGACTTTTTTGCTCCGTCGAGCGCTTATCCTGACGCTCAAGGGGCGCTGCCCCGGGCCCCTCTTTTGCCGAGCTGACGGCCACGGCAAGCGTCGGATTGACGCTTACAGCGGTCTCCCGGGCGGTTCTCCCGCCAAACCGAAGGCTGCCACATCAAGATCTCGAACGTCGCGGTCGAGCGCATCGGCCTCGCATTGAGGAAGCTGCGTGTGATCGCCAGCCGGTGCGACCGGCTTCGGCAGTGGTGCCGAGGCTATTCGGACTGTCCCGCCGTAACAGCCACGGAACGCAGCACCGCCCGATCAGCCGACCCAGCGGACCCTGGGTGCGTTGCGGGGAACCGGTGGCGGCGCGGCCTTCGGATGCCCGACGATGATCGGCGCAACCGGCACGCAGGCGGCAGGAAGGCCAAGCGCCTTCTTTCCCTCCGGCGTGTTGAGGAAACCCTGCGCGAAACCGATCCAGTTGGTGCCCAGGCCGGCAGCGTAGGCGGTGAGCATCAGATTTTCGGCCGCGAGTGCACAGTCCTCGACGATCCATGGACCCTCGGCGATTGCCGAAATCAACACCAGCACCGGAGCGTGATAGAAAATGTGGAAATTCGGATCGCTGAGCCGCACGCGGAAGTGGTCGGCATGCGGGTTCCCGGCCATGGTCGCGATCATGTGAGACTTTGCGTCACGCGAAATGCGCTCCAGCACGGTCTGGTCGCGCACGACGGTGAATGTCCACGGCTGCTGGTTTACCGCGCTCGGCGCGTTCACCGCGGCGTCGATCAGTCGGTTGATGGTTGGCTCGTCGACAGCTTGTGCCGTGTAGTCGCGTACCGCCCGACGGCCCATGATCGCTGCGTGGAGATCCATCGCCCTGCTCCTCTGCAAAGCTGCGTCAGCTCGCAGCCGGCCAATAATCCGCCATCGGGTTATGCACCTTGATCCAGATCAAGCTCGCGCTGGGGCAGCCAACATTCAGGCTTGTCATCGAACAAACCTGGCGATGGCCTGCGGCAGAAAGTGTCCCGTACCTATCGGCACCGGCGCGAAGCAAGGTCCGGGGCAATATGGCTCGCCACGTTGACGCGATGACGACATGGGCAACGTCGAAATGGCTGCTACCTGGTGTCACCAAAGGTCTCCGCGCCGACGATACAAGCAGTTGATTCAGGTCAATGCTTCCCTGCGGCGAGCAGCCCAGGCTGGCATCGGATCGAGGCGCGGACGACACCGCGGATTGTCTGAGGCCACACCTTCAGGGGGGCACGCAGATGGACTACTCGATGGGCGCCGGAATGCTACGAGGATGGGTCATGCTCTGGAATATGGAGCTGACCTGGCTGCTGGCCGGCACGGTGCTGGCCGCAAGCGCGGGTGCGCTGGTGGAGATCATTGCCGCGATCCGCGGCCGCCGGCGATAGATCGCAGAGTCGTCCTGCTCGTAGCGGCACGCCTCGATCGGATCGAGGCGCCTCGCCTTGCGGGCGGGGTAGGGGCCGACGAACTTTCCCACCGTCGCGGAAAACAGCAAGCCGCCGACGATCGTCAGGGATGAAATCGGCGCCAGCCAACGGAAAACGATCGGTACCACCTGGGACGATCGCCGCTTCGTCGCGCACATGCGGACCAGGTGGTCCGCCGGCATCTCGGCCGGCATCGACCTCGATCAACCGGGACCTCGGTCGAGCAATCCCCGCACGTCGGGTTGATTTCGCGGCAGGCCGCCCCTTATTCCGCCGATGTCCGCACCTGCGCCAGCCGCCCGTGCGAGCAGTGGCGGCTTTATCGACGGCCCTGAACGTGCGACAGTGTGCGTCCTGCCCATGAACCTGTCAGCCCTGTTCCACCCCGCGGTTGCGACATGGTTCGCCGGCCGCTTCGCGTCGCCCACCCCAGCGCAGGCGCAAGCCTGGCCGGCGATCCAGGCCGGCCGCAACACGCTGATCGCCGCCCCGACCGGCTCGGGCAAGACGCTGGCGGCGTTTCTGGCGGCCATCGACGGATTGCTCCGCCACGGCCTGGAAGACCGGCTCGCGGACGCAACGCAGGTGGTTTACGTCTCGCCGCTCAAGGCGCTGTCCAACGACATCCAGCGCAACCTGGAGGCACCGCTCGCCGAAATAAGCCAAGCCCTGCGCGAGCGCGGCCTGCCCGACGTCGAAATCCGCACCTGGGTGCGCACCGGCGACACGCCGCCCGGCGAGCGGCAGCGCATGCTCCGCCGTCCGCCGCACATCGTCGTCACTACCCCGGAATCGCTCTACATCCTGCTCGGCTCCGCCTCCGGCCGCGCGATGCTGGCGACCACCCGTACCGTGATCGTCGATGAGATCCACGCGATGGCGCCGAACAAGCGTGGCGCGCACTTGGCCCTGTCGCTGGAGCGCCTGGGCGCGCTGTGTGGCGACAAGCTGCTGCGCATCGGCCTGTCCGCGACGCAGAACCCCATTGCCGCGATCGCGCATCTGCTGGTGGGCGCCGGCCCGGATCGCGCCACCGCCGCCGCGGACCGCGCCGCAGCCGTGACGGTCGGCAATGACGCCGCGGACGGTGCCGCAGCCGCGACGGACGGTGATGCCACCCCGGACGGCATGGCAGCCGCCGAGGCCATGATCATCGATACCGGCCATCAGCGCCCGCGCGACCTGGCACTCGAAGTGCCCGGGTCGCCGCTGGAAGCGGTGATGTCGGCCGAGGTCTGGCAGCAGGTCTACGACCAGTTGGTGCGGCTGATCGAGGCGCACCGTACCACGCTGGTGTTCGTCAACACGCGGCGCATGGCCGAGCGCGTCGCGCGCCAGTTGTCCGACCGCCTGGGCGAGGCGGCGGTGACCGCGCACCACGGCAGCATGGCGAAGGAACAGCGGCTGGACGCGGAGCAACGGTTGAAGCGCGGCGCGCTGAAGGCGCTGGTGGCCACGGCGTCGCTGGAACTCGGCATCGACATCGGCGACGTGGACCTGGTCTGCCAGCTCGGTTCGCCGCGCGCGATCGCCAGTTTCCTGCAACGGGTCGGACGCTCGGGTCACGCGGTCGGCGGCCTGCCGAAGGGACGGCTGTTCCCGCTGTCGCGCGACGACCTGGTGGAATGCGCGGCATTGCTCGACAGCGTGCGCCGCGGCGAGCTGGATCGGCTGACCATCCCGCACCAGCCGCTTGACGTGCTGGCGCAGCAGATCGTCGCCGAGGTGGCGGCGCAGGACTGGCCCGAAGCGGAACTTTTCGCGCTGTTCCGCCGCGCCTGGCCATACCGCTCCCTGTCGCGCGACGACTTCACCGCGGTTGTGCACATGCTGGCCGAGGGCTTTTCGACCCGCCGCGGCCGGCGGGGCGCGTTGCTGCACCACGATGCCGTCAACCACATGCTGCGCGGCCGGCGCGGGGCGCGGCTGACCGCGCTGACCTCCGGCGGCACGATCCCGGACAACGCCGACTACCAGGTGCTGCTGGAGCCCGAGAACCAGACGATCGGCAGCGTCAACGAGGACTTCGCGGTCGAAAGCCTGGCCGGCGACGTGTTCCAGCTTGGCAACAACGCCTACCGCATCATGCGCGTCGAGCGTGGTGTCGTGCGGGTGGAGGACGCGCGTGGCCAGTCACCCACCATTCCGTTCTGGCTCGGCGAGGCGCCGGGCCGCAGCGACGAACTTTCCGCCGCGGTATCGCGCCTGCGGGCGTCGATCGCCACGCGGCTGCGGGCGGATCGGTCCGGCGCAACGGCGCGACGCTGGCTGACCGATGAGATCGCCATCGCCGCACCCGCGGCGGAGCAATTGGTCGAGTACCTGGCTGCGGCCTTTGCCGCGCTGGACTGTCTGCCGACGCAGGATACGCTGGTGCTGGAACGCTTCTTCGACGAAGCCGGCGGCATGCAACTCGTCGTGCATGCGCCGTTTGGCAGCCGGATCAATCGCGCCTGGGGGCTGGCGCTGCGCAAGCGCTTCTGCCGCAAATTCAACTTCGAACTCCAGGCGGCGGCGACCGAGGACAACATCGTCCTGTCGCTGACCACGGCGCACAGTTTTGAACTCGCCGAGGTGGCGCGCTACCTGCATTCCGCCAGCGTGCGGCCGCTGCTGATCCAGGCCCTGCTCGATGCGCCGATGTTCATCACGCGCTGGCGCTGGGTGGCGGGCGTCGCGCTGGCACTGCCGCGGTTCCGCGGCGGCCGGAAGGTGGCGCCGCAGCTCGCCCGCATGGACGCCGAGGACCTGATCGCTGCGGTGTTTCCGGACCAGATCGCCTGCGCCGAGAACCTGGTTGGCGAGCGCGAAATCCCCGACCATCCGCTGACCAACCAGACCATCGCCGACTGCCTGCATGAGGCGATGGACATCGCCGGGCTGGAACGGCTGCTGACGCGGCTCGAGTCAGGCGACCTTCGCGTCGTTGCGTGCGACCTGACGCAACCCTCGCCGCTGGCGCTCGAAGTCCTGTCGGCCAGGCCGTACGCGTTTCTCGATGACGCGCCGCTGGAGGAACGGCGCACGCAGGCCGTCATGGGCCGGCGTTGGCTGGACCCGGAGGGTGCCGGCGACCTCGGCCGGCTCGACCCGGAGGCGATCGCGCGGGTACGCAACGAAGCCTGGCCGGATCCCGCCAACGCCGAAGAGCTGCATGACGCCTTGCTGTGGCTTGGCTGCGTGAGCACCAAGGAGGTGCAGGCCGCGGCGGAATGGGGCGGCTGGCTGGCAACGCTGGCGCGCGACAACCGCGTGACGCGGCTGGAGACGCCGCACGCGAACCTGTGGGTTGCCGCCGAGCGCCTGGCCCAGTTCCAGGCCGTGTGGCCCGCAGCGCGGCGCGTGCCCGATATTGCTCCGCCGGCGGACCAGCCGCCGCGTGCATGGTCGCGGGAGGAGGCGCTCGCCGAAATCCTGCGCGGCCGACTGGAGGGACTCGGGCCGGTCACGCCGGCCGCGCTGGCCGCGGTGCTCGGATGGGAGCCGAACGAGGTCGACGGCGCGCTGGTCGCGCTGGAGGTCGAGGGCTTCGCCCTGCGCGGGCGCTTCACACCGGGCAGCAACGCCGAAGAGTGGTGCGACCGGCGCTTGCTGGCGCGCATCCACCATTACACGGTTCGCCGCCTGCGCGCGGAGATCGAACCCGTGGCGGCGCGCGACTTCCTGCGGTTCCTGTTCGGCTGGCAGCGTCTGACCGACGCCACGCGGCTGGAGGGGCCGGATGCGGTGACCGCGGCGGTGGCCTTGCTCGAAGGGTTCGAGGCACCGGCCGGCGCGTGGGAGACCGAGCTGCTGCCGGCGCGCATCGCGGGATACGAGCCGGCCTGGCTCGACGATCAGTGTCTGGGGGGACGCATCGCCTGGGCGCGGCTGAGCCCATGCGCCGGCCGCGCCAACGGAAACGCCGATAGCCGCGCCGATGGCCGCGCCGCCGGACGCGAGCGTGCCGCGACGCCGGTGCGCACGACGCCCATCACTCTGTTGCCGCGGCGTCACACGGCATTCTGGATGTCGCTTGCGGGTCCGACAGTGGACATGCAACCCAGCGGACGCGCGCAGGCGGTGCTGAACGGCCTGCGTGCCGGCGGCGCCTCGTTCTTCGAGGAACTGGTCGAGGTCAGCGGCCTGTTGCGTCCGCAGGTAGAAGAGGCGCTCGGCGAACTGGTGGCACTCGGGCTGGTGAACTCGGACAGCTTCGGCGGGCTGCGCGCGCTGCTGGTCCCGTCGGATCGCCGCAAGTCGTTCACCGGTGCCACCCGACGGCGGCGGACCCTGACGTTCGGCATGGAAGATGCCGGCCGCTGGGCGCTGACCCGCCGCGCGCCACCGGAAGCGAACGCATCGCAGGCCAATGCCGGCGCGATCGAACACGTCGCGCGGACGCTGCTGCGCCGCTATGGCGTGGTGTTCTGGCGATTGCTCGCGCGTGAGGCCGACTGGCTGCCGCCATGGCGCGACCTGCTGCGCGTCTATCGCCGGTTGGAGGCGCGCGGCGAAATCCGTGGCGGCCGTTTCGTCGCCGGCTTCTCCGGCGAGCAATATGCCTTGCCCGAGGCGATCGGCGCATTGCGCGAGGCCCGGCGGCAACCCGCATCAGGCGAATGGGTTTCGCTGTCCGGCGCGGACCCGCTCAACCTTGCCGGCATCCTGACGCCCGGGCCACGGCTGGCCGCGCTGACCGGCAACCGGCTGCTGTTCCGCGACGGGCTGGCCGTGGCCTGGCTGGCCGGCGGCGAGGTGCAGTTCCTCGTCACGCTCGATCCCACCAGCGAGTGGGAAGCGCGCAAGACCCTGTTGCGTTCGGCCACGCCGGCGGCGCTCGCCGATCTGGCCTGACTCCGGTCGGCAATCACGACTTTCACCAGCGCGAGCGGCAAAGTCGTGGATAGCGGGCCTTCGCCTGCCATGACGATCGTGGAGGACGATGGTCCGCCCCGGGTTGAGCTTGTGGGGCATATCGCTGCTATGCTCGGGGTGGCAGGTGCGATCCGCAATGCATGTGTGCCCGAGACCGGTGACGACTTTCTCAGCATGTTCGTGGGTTCGGTACAGGCGGATCCGGGGGACCAAAGCCCCCCTTGCGGGCTTCCGGGCAGCGCCCTGATCTTCCTTCGCTCACCCGATTGCCGGATCCGCGCCCATGGAAACGCCGCTCAGCCGAAACGGCCTCAACGCATTCAACTTCTTCATCGCCGCGGTGCAGGCGGGGTTCGGTCCGTTTGTCGCGGTGTGGCTGACCCAGCAGGGTTGGAGCCAGACCGATGTCGGCCTCGCGCTGAGCATCGGATCCGGCGCCGCCCTGCTCGGCCAGTTGCCGGGCGGGTGGCTGGTCGACGCCGTGCATCACAAGCGGCCGGTGATGACGGTCGCACTGGCCGCCATCGCCGCCGCTGCCCTGTTGCTGGCCTTCATGCCGATGCGCTGGCCGGTCCGGATGGCCGAGGTGTTGGACGCACTGGCCGCCTGCGTCATCACCCCGTCTATCGCGGCGATCACGCTACGACTGTGCGGTCATGCCACTTACAGCCAACGGTTAGGGGTGAATGCGCGCCACGCGTCGCTGGGCGCGGCTGTGTCCGCGGCTTTGCTTGGCTTGTGCGCCTGGTATTTGTCCGAACGCGCGGTTTTCATCATGACCGCCGTCTTGGTGCTGCCGGCACTGGCGGCGCTGTATTCAATTCGCGCCGAGGATGAGGCGGAAGGCGAAGAGCACCACGCGTTGCTGCATCCGCGCGAGCGGCGCCGGCGCGCGATCCGGCCTCTACAGATCTTCCGCGAACCGGCGCTGCACGTGTTTGCCGTCTGTGCTGTACTGTTCCACCTGGCCAACGCGGCGATGCTGCCGCTGGCGCTGAACGAGTTGGCGAAGCGCACGCCGACGGCCGGGCTGGTGGTATCGGCCGCCATCATCGTGCCGCAGATGATTGTCGCCGCGGTGTCGCCCTGGGCGGGGCGGATGGCGCAGGTGCTTGGCCGCCGCCCGGTGCTGCTGGCCGGCTTTGCCGCGTTGCCGGTGCGCGGCCTGTTGTTCGCCTTGTTGGTCTGGGCCGGGCCGGCGGGGTTGCCGCTGGTCGCGATCCAGGTGCTGGATGGGATCAGCGCCTCGGTGTTCGGCCTGGCGCTGCCGCTGATCGCTGCCGACACCACGCGACGCACGGGCTATCTCAATTTGGCAATCGGCTCGCTCGGCCTGGCGGCCGGGCTTGGGGCGACCGCCAGCACGACCCTGGCGGGCGTGGTGACGGACGCGTTCGGCGCACCGGTGGCTTTCATCGGCTTGGCGGCGGCAGGTGCGGCGGCATGGCTGGCGATCCTCCTGGCAATGCCGGAGACGCGGCCCAAGGAGCATAGCGGCGCTCGCGCAGTGACCGTCGCGGCGTGACGCAGAACACGCGCTGGCGCGGTGCCGCCGGCCGGTTATGCCGCCGGCGCGTGAACGAACCGGTTAATCCATCGACCAGCCCGATTGTGCATGGCGACAGATGCGCGGCGTTACGCCCGCGTCGGATGCCGAAGATTCGCGTGTCACCGGCAGTCGCTTGAACCTTTCGGGATGACATGCCGACCTTCGAGGTGGGCATGCGCGTCACCGCAATCACCGGGATTTGACAGGCAGGAAGATCGAGCATCGCCGGGCGCGACAAGATAAAGGATGCAATGCGCATCGTGCGAAGCGCGGTTCTGTCCTGCTTCTCTGGCGCGTCGTGGCGCTCGATGTTGCTCCACGTTCAAATCTTGCCTGATCGCCGCGCGCACGATCGCCGCGGCGCACGCTGTTGCACCTGCCCACCCACGGCCAGCGCGCGATGCAAACCCCCATCCCTGGAGGTCCACCGGACCGGACGCTTCACGCGCAACAAGACCCGGCCAAACCACGGGCTGGCCACACAGCCAGCCACACAGGTTGCCACGCGGGAAGCCGGGTCCTACCCTGCGCGCCAATATCCACTCGAGGGGAGCAGGACAGATGAAGGTTGGTGACGCGGTTGCGGAAATCATGCGACGCGAGGGGATCGAGATCCTCTGCGGCTATCCTGTCAACCACCTGCTGGAATACGCCGCCAAGGCGGATATTCGTCCGATCATCGTCCGCCAGGAGCGCATCGGCCTGCACATGGCCGACGCCATTTCCCGCGTGACATCCGGCAAAAAGATCGGCGCCTTCTGCATGCAGCACGGTCCCGGGACCGAGAATGCGTATGGCGGCATTGCCCAGGCGTACAGCGAATCCGTACCCGTGCTGGTGATCCCGCAGGGCTATCCGCGCCGCATCGCCCATATCGATCCGAACTACAGCGCGGTGCGCGAGATGCGCGGCGTCGCCAAGACTGCCGAGCCTGTCTTCGTCCCGGCGGAATTGTCTAATGTCATGCGCCGCGCCTTCAGCAATCTGCGCAACGGTCGCGGTGGACCGTGTATCGTGGAAATTCCGACCGACATCTGGAACGAAGAGATCGGCGACCTGGATTACACGCCGGTTGGCGTCTACAAGTTCGGTCCCGACCCGGCGGATGTGCGCAAGGCTGCGGCGGAGATCCTGTTGGCCAAGCGTCCGGTGATCTATGCCGGCACCGGCGTGCAGTGGGCCGAAGCCTGGCCGCAACTGCGCGCATTTGCCGAATTGCTCGGGGCTCCCGTCACCACCAGCCTGGGCGGCAAGAGTTCGTTCCCGGAGAACCATCCGCTGTCGCTCGGCTCGGGCGGCAACGCGGTGCCCAAGCCGGTGCATCATTTCGTGCAGAATGCCGATCTGATC
>Ga0181530_10002339_pt1 | contig 22708 bp, 19 predicted proteins | sample PEATcosm2014_Bin_42_FD_119769 | JGI IMG/M metagenome (GOLD analysis project Ga0181530, IMG submission 119769) | Peatland microbial communities from MTU Mesocosm Facility, Houghton, MI, USA - PEATcosm2014_Bin10_60_metaG | ecosystem: Environmental > Terrestrial > Soil > Wetlands > Peat | place... | reverse complement strand
TGAGCAACCTGGTCGTGACGGCGTTGCCCGGAAGGCTCTCGTCTATCAGCCAAAGGAGTCGGCAGAGACCTGAGGCCGCCTCCACAACCTGGAACGGGGGATGCGAGCGGGGGCCGGGCCCGACCGCGAGCAGTCTCTGCTGGCGGTCGGCGGACACCGAAGTCACGCAAAGGCTCTAACAGACAGGTCGGTAGAGCGCAAGGTCCGGAGCAACCGCGCCACGCGAGTTCCCGGAAAGCAGGCTTGGGTTTCCGGGGACGTCAAGCGCCCGCCGCGCGGAAGCGATCGGGACGGGAACGGCCTACCGCCGTGCTGTACCCGGCGGGGAAGCGGGCGCGTCAAGGTGACGGCGCACCGGGGAACACGATGCTGTTGACCGCGCTATCGGCAACGTAAGCGACGTTGATCGCCGCGGAAGAGGGGTGGCCGTCCCACCACGATGAGCCGGGCGTCACTCGGTCGAGAAGCTGACCCGACGCGACCACGGCAATTCCGAAGCCGTTGTGGACCGCGGCCATCACGATGAGCTCGTAGGTGGCGCTGTCGCCGTCGGCACTGGGCACCTGCGTCACGAATGCCTCGCCGTAGCCGGGCCAGTACCCCACATAGGCCTGCGGCATCAGGAACTCCAGCTGGGCGTTCGGCGCGATCTGACTCACTGCGTCGTCGACGATCTGTTGCGGCGTGGCGCCGCCATCGGGCTGGCCGATCACGGTCAGATAGGAGGTGCCGCCATAGCTGGCTTTGAAAGGGAAGCTCAAGGTGATGCTGTTCGCGCTGGTCGCGACTCCCGGGTAGATCGTGGTGCCCGGAAAGGGGTAGTAACGAACGGTGAAACCCTGGTGGTTCTTGTAGAGCCGCCCTTGCGCGGTCGCCTGGGAGCCCCGGACCGATTCCGTGCCGATGTCTCCGATCGGAGGTGCTTGGCATCGAAGCGGCGGACAAGGTGCCGGCGGTGGGGGAGGAGCGAGGACCGCGACGACGACGAGGATGGCGGTTAACAGCGCAAGTCCGGCGAGCAACAGGGCCACCATCGCGAGATGGCTGAACCGGTGGCCATGTGGCGGCAGCTCGCGCACTTCGGGGAACCCGACCCGCATGCCCGCTTCGCCAGGCGGGGCGGTGGGCCACGGGGATCCGGGCTGGGCAGCAGGCGGGGTGCTCATTTGCGGGCCTCCGGAGCATGCGCCGCGGCGAGGGCCGAAGGATCTTGACGAGTCTGCGCACGTCTCGGCCGGGCGACGGCGCGGTCGGCCACACCACACTGGGGGCAGAACGACATCGTCGGGACGAGGTGGTTGCAGTGGGCGCACACGCGCGGTGCCCCGATGCTGGTTTCCAGGGCCTCGTGGATAAGGACGTGGTGAATGCCGAGGCGCATCAAGACGGTCAGCACGCCAATCACACCAAGTTGCACGACAATGACCTCGGCGTCCGGCAAGGCGGCGAGGTTCCCGAACGCCCACCCGACCTGGACGGCCTCGGCGATCACGAAGGCGAGTACCGGAGAGGTGACCCAACGGCCGCGCGCCGCTTTCGCGTCTCCCCTCTTGACCCAGAGCGCCGCCCCGATGAGCCCGGTGCTCATCGAGCTCACGAGCGGCAGCCCCAACCCGCGTTCGACGGCCTGCGCCAGGTTGACGAGGAAAGACTGGTGTGTGAACTGCCCGTTGGTGAGCGAAGGCGACAGGAGCACGATGGTGGCGGCGAGAGCGAACCCGAGCGCCCCGGTCGCCCCGGCGACGAAGCCGTCGAGAGATTCGAGTCGGCCGCGCTGCAGCCTCCGGACGGCAAGGATGGGGATGCACATGAGCACCTGCGCGACGGTCGGAACGACGATGGCCGCCACAAGCGCCTGGCCGCTCGTCAGGCTGGAGAGCGGTGTCGGTTGAAGGGCCCGGTCGACATAGGGACTCGCGATGAGTGCCCAGCCTGCCCCGAGGCCCGCACCGAGCAGGAGAGCGACGCCGGTCGAGATCACAAAGGTCCCCTCGTAGGGATCAACCTCGACGATGTAGAGCAGGAACAACAGCGGCACGCCGAGTGCGCACACCGCCATCAAAGGCGCGGCGGTGCCGGCCAGGGCCAAGGCGATCATCAGGGTAACGATGATGCCCAGTGCATAGCGAAACGGGACCCTCGCCCGGTAGGAGAGGTGCGGGAACAACGATGTAACGATCGAGAGGCGCACCACCGGCTCGTCCGGAAAGGCCGCGTAGGAGTGCAATCGCTGTGAGCCGCGGAACGACTCGTGTACCAGGTGGGCGCCACATGCTCCGCAATAGCGGGAGTCGGGCACGACCACACGGCAGAACGGACAGTAAATCGTGGCCAGGATCGGCAGCGGCGTCGGCGGCGGTTCGACGTCGGTCATGTCAGCCCCCCACCGCCGCGAGGTCGCGGGCGAGATTCCACACGTCCGGCGAGCCGAGCCCTGTCACCATGTCGTAGCCGGGGGTTGCCAGGTAGAAGTCGTTCCCGCCCGTCGTGACGTCGTGCAGTGCTTTGTACGGGGCCTGCGTCTGGGCGAGTTTGTACAGCTCGGGGTTGAAGAAGCCCACCGTGTGATCACCTTCAGTGCGCAGGTACTCGTCGATGAGCACCGTGAACCCCGCCCAGGTCGGTGCGGACAGTGAGGTTCCCCCCCCGGTGGTTACGCGCCCGTGCTCGACGATGTCGTTGCCGGTGGCGGGATTCGCATCCGCGGAGACGTCGGGCACCTGGCGCGCCCCAGCCGGGTCTGTGAAACCACCGGTCCCGGGGCCCACCTGCCAAGTGGGTCGGGAGAAGACCTTCGAGAGACCTCCGCCTGATCCCTGCAAGAGCAGTGGTTCGGTCCACGTTGTCTCGCCGACGTAGCCACCGGTCGCCGTGGTCGATAGCGTCGTACCGCCCACAGAGGTGACGTTTGGCAGGCTGGCGGGGACCGATACCCCCTCCCATGAACCCAAGGGTGACTGGCCGGCGTCATCAGGCGGCATGCAATCGAGCCCACCGCTGTCACCGCTCGACGCGAACACAGTCGCGCCACTCCTCTCCGCCGCGGCGACTGCGCCGTTCATGGCGATCAGGTCAGCCGGGTCGAAGATGTTCGTGTCGTCCTCGCAGCTGCCCAGGCTGATGCTCCAGATCGCGCCCGGGAAGCGATGAGCGGCGAATGTGAAGGCCGCCTCGTAGGTCGCAGCCGTCGACATGTTCTGGAACCGCGACGAGAGGAGGTTTATGTCGACGAGCTTCGCGAGCGGGGCTATCTCGTGCACCGTCTCGATGTCCATCGTGGTCTCGCCCTCGGTGTCTCCCAGGTTGCCGAGCGGGTACCTGAGGCTCAGCGGACGGGAGATGGCATGCGCGAACGCGTCTATGTCCGAGGAGCTGAACGCGTCGGTCTCGAAGAAGACGACTGTCTGTCCTTGCCCGGCGAGCCCGCGCGATATCAAGGGCTCGGCGTCGTAGGCGTTGAGCAGCTGCGAGGGGCTCAGGCCCGGAGACGACGCGCCAAGGGGGACGTCACCGAGTGCCGTCGGGCGGACGAACGAGTGCAGCACCCCTATCCCCGCCAGCTCGCCACAGACGCCTGTGGGTATCTTCGCCGGACGGTTCGCCGCCCAGACCAGTCGGCCACCCGATCCGGCACGGGTATCGATGGAGACGTCGAAGCCGCGGTCGACGTCCGCGGGTAGGCCGCCCAGCGACACCCAGCTGTCGCCGGGGGACCACTGCACGACGAGACCCGCCGACCGCGCCCATGATTCGAGGCACTTTGGGTTGGCATCGGAGCGCAGCTGGGCAAGGAACGACACCGCCGGTGCCCGTCCCGACGTGAAGGCCTTGCCGCCACCCCCGACGAGCCGGGTTGTCCGCGGCACGGTGCCGTGTTGGCGAACCAGAGCGACGGTCATATTCGATCCTGTGTCTGCGAACGGTGACAAGAGCGCCACGAAGACGAGTAGCACGCAAGCCGGCCCGGCTAAGGGCAGGACGCGTGTCCGCAAGACGTTCTCTATCGCCCCGGCGCCAGCAAGGCCCACCCGCCTCAACGCCGTACGACCGGGACCTCGTCGATCGGGCCGGCGCTCACCTCGAGCGACTGAAAAGCCCTGCCCCCCTTGTGGCATGGCCGAGACAGTACTCGGGAGGTCTCGCCGCCGCCAAGGGGGGACCAAGACCCGTCGTCGACAACGCACATTGCCCTCTAGCAGACGGCGCGCGCCTCATATAGTGTCGCGTCACTGGTAATCGGGGGGTGCCAACTGGGGGGTGGCGATGGCAGACTTTCCCAGCGGTTTGCCGGGCAGCTGCTCCGACTCCTCCGCGACGGCGGGGCCGGGGGGCTGGCGTGTCCTGTCTTCGCGGGCTGTGACTGACCGACCCCATCTCGCTGCCCGCTACGCGCGCGCCGTACGGGGGCCGAAGTGACCGAGGGCACCGACGCCGGCCTTCGTTCGAGGGGTGTGTTCATCAGTTACCGGCGCGGCGAGACGAGCGGCCAGGCACGCGCGCTGCATGAGCTCTTGTCGCAGCGGTTCGGCGCCCGCCGGGTCTTTATGGACGTGGACTCCATAGCCCCGGGTGCGGACTTCGTCGAGAAGATCGAGGAGGCGATCCAGTCGAGCGGTGTCGCCCTCGTCCTCATCGGACGGGATTGGCTTAGCCGCGGCACGAATCAGCACCTGTTGGACGATCCCTCGGATTTCATCCGGCTCGAGACGGACACGGCCTTGCGCCTCGGAGTCCCGGTCATCCCCATCCTCGTCGAGCGTGCCCAGATGCCCTCAGCCGAGGAACTTCCAGAGTCGTTGCGGCCTCTGACGAGGCGGAACGCCTTGGAGTTGGAGAACGCACGCTGGGAGTACGACGCAGGGCGCCTCGTGCGAGCCGTCGAGCAGCTCGTCGATCCCACTCCGAGTCCGCAGATCAAGCCAGTCAGGGCACCCCGGCGCTCGCGCAAGGTGTTCGCGGTGGGACTGGGCGCGCTTGTCATCGTGATCGCGCTCGTCGTGTTCCTGCTGCGTCCCCCAGGTCCCGGGTCCGTTTCGGCAGCCCATGCCGTTGCCGCTGTTTCCCCGGATCGATTGGCAGGCCTGGTGCTCGAAAGCCGGTTCGGCTCCAAAGACGTACCTACCAACATGTCCGCACTCAGCCCGGTCCTCAGCCCGGTCCTCACGCCGGGCCTGCTCGACAACGTCCTCGTCCCGTTCCTCGGCCCAGCCACGTATCTCGCCATCCGGTACCTCGTGTTCGACAGCCCGGGTGTCGCGGGCTCCTTCTACGCGAACACGGTCCCGCTTCCCGACGGCTACGCGTTCACAGGCAGCTTCCGTGCCACGGGAATCACCGACCCGACCAGGTGTGACACGGGTCATGCGGAGGCGACCGCAACCCAGGACGCGAGTCGGGAGTCGAGCTGTGCGGCGCTCAGCGCGAACGTCGTCAGCTTCGTGGAGATCACGAGTGGGACCAACAGCACGGTCACAGACGACAACCTGGCCGTGGCGTTGACGCAAGACGCGATCGGGCACCTCTCAGCGGTGGCAGGTGCCGCCCCCACGGGCGCGCCGCCGCCACCGCCCGGCTCAGTCCCGCCCCGGGTGCTGAGCGAACGGATCCTCTCGACGCCCCTCGGTGGCTTGTTGCCGCAGGGCGTCGAACTGTCGAGCCTGCGGGCCTACCGTGTCGGGCCGGGCTCCCTGCCGGGCCTGGCGACGGGCTCGTACGTCGATGCCGCGCTGAAAGGAGACGGCCACCGAGACTCGGTCTTTTTCTACGTGTTCGACACGGCTCGCCAGGCGCAGGCGTTCGACACCGATCTTGCGCCGGGGGGGTACCACACGATCGAGTCGATCAACTCTTCGGGCTTTTCCCAGCAGGCAAACTGCCGTGCCCTCACGAATTCCTCACCCACATCCCCGTCGGGCTCCTACGTCTCAGGTTGTGCCGTCCGCTGGGGTGACGTCGTCGTGTACAGCGAGGCAGGACCTTCCCAGAACCCCACGCCGGACGCGAATCCCCTTGCCGTGACCCTGGCGAGAATGGCTGTGATCGAGCTCAATCGCTTGGACGCAAGCTGACCGACGCCAGGACGCCTCCCGATGCCGAGCTGATCGCCAGGGCAATCCACGCGGACTACGTCCGCCGTCGCAAGGCGGAGGGTTCGCTTCCGGAGGACGAACCTTCCCTTCGCGCCTGGGATGAGCTCGACGAATCGCTCCGGGCGTCGAACAGGGACCAGGCCGGCGACATCGCGCGGAAGCTCGCCTCCATCGGATGCGAGGCCGCACCCGCTGAGCAAGCCCGGAGTGAGCCGGTTCAATTCGAACCTGGTGAGATCGAGACGCTTGCGCGCCTTGAGCACGACCGTTGGGTTGAGGAGCGCCTCCGGCAAGGCTGGCGTCCCGGACCCCGGCGTGAGGTCGCGGAGAAACGGTCGCCGTACCTGGTGCCGTGGGAGGAGCTCTCCGAGGAGGTGCGCGACCTCGACCGCGACAGCGTCCGAGCGATCCCGCGTCTGCTCGGCGAGGCGGGCCTCTTGATTGTCAGACGACCCGGCAGCCGAGAACGGTGATGAGCGACGACTCCGCCAGTTCGGGAGAGGTCTCGACTCGGTCGGCGCAGAACGCGACGTCTCCGATCGAGGCGTGCGATCCGCGGGGCCGGCTGCAGGGAACGGGCAATCCGGCACGGACAGTCGGATCTCGATTCGATATCGGGCGACAGGTCTGGGGACGGGGCTGGCGATGACCGACGTCTTCATCTGCTACTCGCGCCGCGATCTCGAGTTTGTCCGCAGCCTTGCGGAGGCACTGAGGGAACGCGCCGCTGACACGTTCCTGGACCTCGGCGAGTGGTGGTACGACGACGGGAGCCGAGAGCAGTCCGCGAACTCCGGGGACGTCTCGGCCATGGGCTCGCCCGACAGGGCGCTGAGCCGCCCGGCGAGCGACAGCGCCGTCGCGTCCGCGAACAGGACCGGGCTTGAGGCAGGCTACGAGCTGAACGCAGGCGCACGCATGGACGAAGTCCACGCCGCCATCACAGGTGCGACCTCAGTGCTCGCAGTGGTATCGCCCGACCTGGCCGCCTCCGCGAGGTGTCGTCACGAGCTCGAGCGGGCGGCCGTACTGCACAAGCACATCGTCGCGGTAAGCGCGCGGCCGACCCCGTCGGCGAGCCTGCCTCCGCAGCTGCGGCAATGTGAGCTCTTCGCGTTGGCGGCTGAGGACTTCGAGAACGGGGTGGGGCGCCTCGTGCGGGCACTCGAAGGCGACTCTCCGCGCGTCAGCGTCTGGGCGTCGCTGCACCGGCGGCGTTGGACGCTGTTGGGCATCATGGCACTGACGTTCCTGGGCCTCGGCCTATGGGGCTACACGGACCTGTACCCGACGCTCCCGTTCGTCGACCGCCTGTACGTAGCCCTTGCTCTGTTCCGGGACAACACGACGATCTACAGCCAATCCGCCCCAAAGGCACCGATGGTCCCGCCGTTCCCATGGCCGCTCGAGGTCGCCCGTTGGTTCGCCCCGCTCACTCTCGTTCTTGCCGGCTTGTCGGCTATCTTCGCCGTGCTGGCAGAGCCTTTCAACCGGCTGCGCATCCACGCCTTCTACAGACGGCACCTGGTCGTCTGTGGACTCGGGGCCTTCGGCCTGCGTTTGGCCTCGGCCTTCCAAGCGCGTGGCGAGCGCGTCGTCGCCGTGGACGCGAATCCGTCCTCCGTGGCCCTCTCGCGCTGTCGGGAGCTTTCCGTCCCAGTGCTGGTCGGCGACGCCACCGACCCCGAGGTGCTCCGCCGAGCCGGTCTCGAGCGGGCCACACGCATCGTGGCCGTGTGCGGGGACAACAGCGTCAACGACAGAATTGGCGTGGCGGCGAAGAGGGTCGTGACGTCGGAGAAGCGCCCTCGGAATCGACGCCGGCGGCTCGATTGTTTCGTACACGTCGATGATGACCAGATGTGCCAGCGTCTCGAGCAATCGAGCCTCGCGGATACCGACAAGCGGGGCGTAACGCTCAGTTACGTCAATGTGTTCCGTGCTGGGGGGCTTGCGCTGCTGGGTCAGTTCCCCCACTCGTTCGTGGAACGTGACGGTACCGTGCCGCACATCGTGGTCGTCGGGACCGACCGGGTCGGATTGCTCTTGGTTGTGGGTGCGGTAAAGGAGTGGTGGTTCGACCACCGCGGCGACGGCCTGCGTCTCGAGCTCACGCTCGTTGCCGCCGACGCCAAGCAGCGGATCCGCACTCTGCGTCGTCGATACCCGCACTTCGAAGAAGCGTGTGACCTCGCGGCTGTCCCCTGCGATCCCGCTGACCCGGACTCGTCTGAGCTGCCGTCGCTCGTGCACGACGGCCGTGGCCGCACAACAGTGTTCGTCAGCTACGCGGATGAACGAGCCGGTCTCGAAGCCGTCATGCAGGTGTCAAGCCACACGCCGTCGGAGGTACCGATCGTCGCTCTCACCACCGGTCAGACCGGCCCGGTGACAATTCTGGACAGGGCTGCCACGCAACTGCACCTTTCCAATGTGACGACGTTCCCTCTTCTCGACAGGCTGTGCCGACCGGATGTGTTCGTGAACAGCGTCACCGAGCAGATGGCGAGGGCGCTGCACGGGAACTACCTCCGTCATCGCCGGCTTGACGGCACTTACGATCCCGCGAGGGAGTCTCACAAGCCATGGGAAGTGCTCTCCGAGACCTTCCGAGAGTCGAATCGAGATTCGGCGATGCATCTGAGCGGACGTCTGGACGCGGCTGGCTACTCCGTCCAGGTTTCCGACGACTGGGCCACGGCCTTGCCGGTTCTCACCGAGGAAGAGGTCGCACGATTGGCCGAATCCGAGCACGGGCGCTGGTGCGAAGAGCGCCTGGCGGACGGGTGGACCTATGCCGCCGAGACCGATCTCGCACGCAAGCGCCACACCGATCTCGTCCCATGGGACGATCTTGGCGAATCGAGAAAGGAATTGGACCGCGAGGCACAGCGCGAGCTCCCGGTGCTGCTCGCCAGATACGGGTTGGCGATCGTTCGCAAGAGTCCACCCCTCGCCAAGCCTCCCGCAGCGTCCGCCTAGGCGCGGCGGCTGGAGCTCGTCGTGGAGCTCCCGCCCGCGATGCGGGCACCCAGGGCGACCGCTACCGGGGGCTCGCCGAGGTGTCGGACCCGGCGGGGCCGAGGTCAGCTGCCGATGACCTCTGGGATCCAGCCGGACAGACTGCCTGCCACGTACACCTCGGCGAAGTAGGTGCCGGGCTTGGAGTAGTCGCCCTTGGCGATGACCGAATACCAGTTGCCGCCTATCGCCAGTTTCGACGTCCAGGTGTACTGGTAGGCGGTCTTCCCGCTGGGCGAGACGACCTCGAACTTGACGCTTGTGGTCTCGTCCTGGTTCGCGAACACGAAGAACACGAAGTCAAGAGTGCAGGTGCCGGTACAACTCCAGTCGTTGTCGACGTCGTTGGCTGTCAGGCCATACCCGAAGTTGCTCCCGTCGTTGCCGCCGACGAGGGACGTGCCGACCGAGAAGCTCCCCCCGGGAAGGATTTCCGCCTGGTACTTGATCGTTGCCGCCGCCGCCCTGAGCGGCTTGGCTTCAGGGTGCCTCGACGAAGAGGCGAGGGACGACTTGGCCAAGGCCAAGTGCGCTGAGCCTGGGAGTACGAACAGCGCGCCGAGACTTGCAGCGCATACGACGGTCAACCGCTTTGCAATTCTGATCACGGGTCCTCCTGGTCTCATAGGTCGAATCAATGGATACGGTTTAAGGGACTTCTCGGGCTTTGTCAGCGCTCTCCGCCGGCTCCGTCGAAGGGACGAGGCACCGGGACGAGCTCTGCTCGTTGAGCGGGCACGTGGGATGACGGGGACCGTCACCCATCGGCAGGCGCGCGCCAATGCCGCGAGGCCACGGCTCGCCTGCCGGACGGGCCTCGCGTCTGTGGGTCGTAGACAGCGACAGCCCACTCCGCGCTCCGCGGACCGGACGGCCGAGGGCGAGCGGGACACTTCGGAGGGGGCTGTCAGTCGATTGGAGCTTCGAAAGAGCAATGGCCGCGAATGCTTGGCCCCGGCCCGGTCCAGTGCCCGCGGCCGCGGACCGGGCAGGGGCCCGGGGACAGGCACGATTGAGAGGCGGCGAGAGACAGCGTCTCTGCAGCCACAGCCCGGCCCAACCTCGACAACGCTTCGCGTCGAACTCTGCCGTCAGGACTGCCCCCCTCTTGCGACCATCCTGAAGCTCTGGAACTCAGGTTCCGGACATTACCCAAGTCCGTCCCATCCGTCCATGGCTCGGCAACCGATTCCGGGCAGCCGTCACCCGTGGGCGTTGCGAGCCGTTTCGAGCGAGCCCGGAGGGTCTTGCGACGCGCACCGCCAGTGGCAGTGACACAGGTGCACGACCCCCGGTCGCCTTGCGAGGGAAGGCTGGGGGCCGTGCACCTGGTCAGCCTGGTTCAGACACTCGAGGAGGCGTCGTCGAATCGGGCACAACTGGACGACGAGAAGTCGTTCGCGAGCTGATCGTGCGGCGTTTGGGGCCAGCTACTGGGGGACGTTGATGTCCCCGTCGGTTATCTCGGTGATCAGCTTCTTGCCCGCAGCCGTGATCACCGGCGAGAGCTTGTAGGCCGGGTTGAAGTCGATCCTCTCACCGCCGTTGCCGAGTCCGATCACGTAGGTCGCGCCGCCGAGCGTGCCACCGCGGATCGCCGCGAACATCTGCTCCAACACCGAGTCCCAGTTGTAGACCTGCGTCGCGACGACGTTGTGCGGGGCGAGGCTCGCCATCGACCAGTCGTTTCCGAACCAGGGAAGTCTGTCGTTGCGGGCGACGCCGATCGCCCCCACCGCGGACTGCGTCGTGGCGGACAGCACGTCGACACGGTCGGCCACAAAGGTTTTCGCGCACGTCGCCATGAGGCTGTCGTCACTGTACGAGCCCGTGTAGACGGCGTGGACGACGACGGACTTGTTCTTCGCCTTTGCCCCGGCAACGTAGCCGTCGATGTAGAGCTTGTCGTCACCGGTGGCGATCGGCCCGCAAACCCCAAGGACGCGAGTCTTGCTGAGCATCGCCGCCATATAGCCCTCGACGTAGCCGCCCTCGTTGGCGGCCGCTTCGTAGGCGAAGATGTTCGACTTGCCGAAGGTCGACGCCGCGGTGCCCCAGGCGAAGGAGACCTTCGGGAACTCGGGTGCAAGCTGTTCGATCGTCGAGCCGTACTGGGAGCCGTGGGCGATGACGAGGTTGTACCCCTCGGAGGCGTACTCCCGGAGGATGTTCGCCGCGTCGGAGGTCACGTACTCGTTCGCCGAGACCGAGACCGTCAGGTGCTGGGACGACTTCAGGCTCTCGAGGGCGGCGTAAATCGTCTGCGTCCAGGACAGGTCGTTGGTCGCGCTGGGCGCGACGAGTGCCACCTTGAGTGGCAGGACCGCTTGCGGTACCGAGTGCGGGCGTGCCACTGTCGTCGTCGCCGAAGCGCCGCTGGCGTAAGCAGCCGTACCGAGTGCAATGCCGGCCGCAGCCAGCACCAGGACGCCTCTTCTAGCCATGTTCATGTGCATCGTGCTTCCTCCCTTTGCCAGTGAATATGCCTCTTATGGGTTCGGGGCGCTGGGACTTCCTCGCGGTGCCTCGACACCGGTTGTACCCCTGTTGCGAGGTGCTCTACAAGCGCTTTCTCGCAAGCCAAGCAAGAGCCGCGCCCTTCGTGCTCGCCGGCGCGCTCCCAGAGCCGCTCGTCAGAGTTCGGACGGACGACGAGCCGTGCACGGGCCTATCATGTCCGATCAAGGACAAACCGTCGAAGCCCAGCCTGTCGGGACCCGGTTCGCCGCCCAGCAAGCCGTGCCGTCGAGCGCCGCCAACCCGGCGCGAGAGACGGCAGGAAGGATGGGCTGCCTAACGACGTGATCCGCGCCTGGGTGTGATGTGCGCCAGGGCGTGCTTTGTCCGACTCGGTTCCCGGCCCGAAAGCTTGTGCACGGCCCCGTTCACCATGCGAGGGGTCGGCACCAAGGGCCGCGCACCTACCCCGAGTTTGCGCCACGAAGTCGCCTCAGCGAGGGAGGCGCTGTCCTTCCCGGCTTGCCTCGACACCCATTGGCGCCTCGCGGCCTCAATTCTGTGGTCGTGAGGAGCAGGTCCACAGACCGAGAGCAGGGTTAGCGACGTAGTCGAGCGGTTCACCGTCTCGGTCGTTTCGTTGCCGCGGAGGGCTCTCGAGAGTGGCCGGCTTGAGCTCGTCAGCTAGGGGGCGCCCTTCGTAGCCCACGCCTTCGATTTGCCTGGGCAAGTCCGCCGGATGCTGGATCAGCGCAGGAGACGACCCGGAAGCGGCCCTCGGTGCTGTCGGGGATGAGGTGGGCGCCCGGGCCGAGGTCAGCCGCCCGTGCCCGGTCGCGTTGCATGGCTTGGGGGGTGGCGGGTCTTGGCAGGTCACCGCGCAGACAAAGTCGACGGCTGTAGCGGACCGGCGTCGAATGCCCGGCGGGCCCTTCGAATCACCGCCTGCGACCCGAGCGCGAACGCGAACCTCACGGTCTGCTGCTCCATGACTCGACGCGACGCCAGCGCCACGTCTCAGACCTCAAAGGCCGAGTCCGGACTCGAGGCACGCCAGCGCCTCGTCGAGCAACGCGACGAGGTCACTTCCTGGGTGCTCCAGCCAGTAGAGCTCGGCGGAGATCATGACGCCCAGCACCGCCCCTGCCATGGCGTACACGGCAAAGTCGCCCGCGGGCTGCTCCAGTCGCTCGGCGGTGAGATTGGTGATCATCCTGATGGTCTGGGCGAAATTGTCGAACATCCCGGCACGCAGCTCGGGAACGGCGAGTGCCAGCTCTGCCCTCTCGCGCCAGTCTGACATGTCATCGTCAGAGACTCCGCCGAACACGGCTCGGAGCGCATTGCGAATCGCCTGGAGCGGGCTGACGTCAACGGGCTGTGCGCAGAAGGCCTCGATGATCAGCGCGTCGTATTCGTCCACCAGGACGAGGTCCTCTTTGGCGTGGAAGTAGCGGAAGAACGTGGAAGGGGCTATCTCGACCGTCGCGGCGATCTGTTCAATCGTGGTGGCCTCGTAACCTTGTTCTCGAAACAACCGGAGAGCCTCATGCTGGATGGCAGCGCGGGTCCTGGCCTTCTTGCGCTCCCTAAGGCCGCCAGCCAGGCCCGTCTCAGGTGACAGCGAGCTCACCTCCTTCTAATCCCTCTTCGGCTTCTAATCCCTCTTCGGCCTCCGCCGCCGGCTGGGCGTGTGCCGGCAGGAAGACCAACGAGAGTACGAGGCCGAGCAGGGCAAACCCGACCGACACCAGAAGGGCGACGTCCATCCCGTGCACGAAGGCGGCACGCACCGAAGTGGCAAGCGACTTCGAGCCGAGCGCACGCGCCACGGCAACGCCTCCAAAGACGCTGCCCCGCACCGCCTGCGCGGCCGCCGGTGGCAGTCCGGCGAGGTGAAGCCGATTCACATAGGCGGAGATGAGCGCGCTTCCCAAGATGGCACTTCCGAGGGGCGCGCCCGTGTTCTTGAGTGCCTGCAGCACCCCGGAACCCACCCCAGCCCTCTCCTTGGAGAGCTCGGCCAAGGCGGCAGAGGCAACTGCCACCATCGTGAGCCCCGTGCCGATCCCGGCGATCATGGACCACGTTGCCACGAAACCCTCACCCGACGAGAGGGCCGTGGTACTCCCCATTACGAGCCCAGCGCCGAGCACGAGAAAGCCCGCCGAGGCGGTCAGCTTGGCACCGATCGCTTTGGCCAAGCGTGCCGCAGGGATCAACCCGACGAGCATCCCGCCGACAGCCGGAAGCAGGCGGACACCGGATCCCTCCGGGTCCGTGCCCATGACTCCCTGGAAGTACTGGGGCATCGTGAACAGAAGGCCGATCAAAGCCAGCGTGAGAACGGCGAACAGTATTACGCCCCAGGTGAACGACGGGGAGCGGAACAGGCTCAAGTCGACAAGGGGCTGGCCGCCGGGCTTGTGTTCCAGCAGACGCTCCCAGGCGAAGAACGCCACTATCGCCGCCACCCCGGCGAAAAGCGGCACGAGCGCGCCAAGTGAGCTCCACCCGTGCTCTCCCGCCTCGATGAGCCCGTAGGTCACACCGACGAGGCCTGCGCTCGAGCTCACGATCCCCATCGTGTCAACACCCGGACGCAGCGCAGACCTCGACTCCGGCACGAGGGCGACTACTGCCACGAAGCCGACGACGGCGACCGGTACGTTCATCAAGAACACCCAACCCCACCAGTAGTGGGAGAGAAGCCACCCGCCGAGGATCGGACCGATCGGGAAGGCAAACATGTTGGCCGCCGCCCAGACGCCAAGTGCCTTGGGGCGTTCCTCCTCGGTGAACAGCACCGTGAGGGCCGACACGGCCATGACGACCAGCCCAGCGCCCGCGCAGCCGAGAAGGACCCGAGCACCGATGAACTCTGCCGGCGTGCGGGAGTACGCACAGGCGAGCGAGCCTGTGGCGAACAACGTGAGGGCGAACAGCATGACCTTCTTGCGGCCGTATCGGTCGCCCAGGAGCCCGGCCGGCAGCATCGCCGCGGCGAGAACCAGGGCGTAAGCCGAGGAGAACCACTGCAGGTCAGACTCGGAGGCCTTGAGGGCCACGGAAAGGGTGGGGAGGGCCACACTCAAGACCGTCAGGTCCATGCCCACGGCAAGCACCGCGAGCATGACGCCTCCCAGCGCCCCCCACTTGCGGGCTCCGGTTGCGGTCATCGTCAGCACCTCCTTCTGCGTGAAGCCGGACTTCTGGGTGAAGCCGGATCACTCCGAAGATTTCTAGCTATCCTCTCAATTGAGAGTGTCACTCAAAATATAGTTACTTCTAATTTCACCGTCAAGGTGCCCGGTCGGTTTGCTCGCGCCGCAGCCGTGGCGGAACCGCTCCAAGTGTCGCGGCAGGACCGAGCCCGAAGGAAGACCGACTCGTGACCTGGCTGAGCGTCCAAGCGCCTTGCGCTCCAATCACATCCGAGCGCTCACTGAGAATCATCGACGCCGTGGCGCGGCTGGCCGGTTTGCCGGCGGGAAGTGTCCGGCGCGCCACCGAAGAGGTGCCACGGTCGCGCGGCATCTCGGGCGGCCCGATCGAAGATCCTCTCAGGCTGGACATGCTGTGGGCCGATGAAACTTACGAAGGCAGTTTGCAGCCGAGAAGGACGGTCCGATGTCAGAGTCTTCCGAGGGGCCACGTCTGGGTCGCCTCGGGCTCGGACAGGATGCCCAGGCGGGCCTCACGCTGGTCGAGCTGCTCGTCGTCCTGCTCGTCGTCGGCATCCTGCTCGCGATTGCGATCCCGCCTCGCCTGTCACCGGCCAAGACAGCTCACAAAGCCGCACAAGCCAACTTGCTTTACACCAATGGCCCACAATCCCGTCTCGGCGCCTGCAGCGGCAGGACCGTGCCGACCCTTACGGCCATCGACGAGGGTCTCGTCTTGCTGAGGAGTGCCTCGTCGACCAGGGTGCGCACTCGTTCGACAACAGCCGGGGACGATGGTGACCGCCCTGTCAGGACCGAATGCGGGATGTCCGTCGGGCAGGAGTCGACGCAACCGACCGGGCCCGACGTTTCCGGCAACACGAAGCTGCCCGTAGCCGCCTGCCGCCAAATTCCCGAGCACCCGAACGTGCGCCCGTGCACCGCGGAGAGCACTCTTGCAGGAACGGGCTACTCGTCTGCTCAATCGACCTGAAAGCCACTCTCTGTTCCGGCGAGTGCTCTGCGACGTCATCGGCCGCGACGTCGACGACGGCCGTATCCCGGCGCCGGTATGGAGTTGCGCGCGAGGCTGTTGTGCGACATCTGCGTCGAAACGGGGTGCGGGACTTAGGCCTTCTCGGACTATGAGCTCGACGAGCCAAGAGCGCCTCCCCGACGCGTTCGAGCCAATCCGGGGCGTTCGAAGCCCCGGGCGCGCACGGGCACGACCCCGCGTCGACGTAAAGGGCAAGCTCGCCTTTGTGCTTGAAAATTCGCATCGGTCCCCTCGGCCTTGCCCGACCGGCCCTCGGCTGCGCCGCTTTGACAGGAGGACGATGACCAGCGCGAGATCTCGGTAGAGCAGTTGCGTGATCTGGCCAGTGAGCCCGTAGCAAGCGAGCTCAGCTCCGCGAGAGGTGTAATGGTGGTCCCGCCCGACCTCTCGTGCCTGCACTCACCCGCGGGCGTGATCACGAGCTTGCGCTACGAAGAACTCACCGCACGCGGTGCGGACGTGGCCGTGCTCCCGGCGGTGGGAACCCACACTGCGTTCACCACCGTGGGGCCAAGCTGCTCTTCGAGGGGCGGGTTCTTTTCGACCGCGTTCACCGGCGCAACTCGAGAGACGCCTTGACCTGGCTGGAGGATCGGCCCGCCGAGGTCACCGCGCTCTCTCATCCTCGCTCATGTCGGGTCCGATTCCTGTGGAGGCCCACAGGCTCCTCTTGTCGGGGATGCGACGTCGTGGTCGCGGTCGGCCAGGTCGTCCCTAACCGTGGCCGCCATGAACCAACGCGTCCGTGTGGCCGGCGACTTGAGAGCTGGCGAACCGCTTTAACTGTGCCAGCGAGTGGATCGACACCGGTGCCGGTCTTACAGGTCAGCCTCCATGATGATGCATTCGCCGGGGCACTCGTCGGCCGCTTCGGCGACGGCCTTTTCGAGCTGAGGACTCACAGTCACCATCTGCGACTTTCCGCCGGGGTGGTTGAAGATCGCGTCGCCTTGCTTGACATACGACAAACCATCGTCGAGGAACGCGAAAATCTCAGGGCAGAGTTCCTCGCAGAGACCGTCTCCCGTGCAGAGCTCCTGGTCTATCCACACCCTCATCGTGTTCACTCCTCGTCTCAGCGGGTCCTCAAAAGGTCCCGGTTGGCATTTCCCCTCTCATTGCTCCGAGCAGAGTTCGCCAGTGCGGAGGGCGATCCCGAACACCACCCGGACGTGAACTCTGTGTTCAGCCGGAACCGGGGAGAGGTACAAGTGCCACCCGGCTCAGCGTCGGTCTGATCAACGACGAGCATGCCCAGGACTGTCACGCTCCATTGTCTTTCGGCGACGTCATCAAGACAGTCTGCCTCGAGGGCGACAACCTGGTCAGGGTGGACCACGGCGTGGGGTCCGGTCAATGGACGGAGGATCGCGTCTGCGCCGCTCAGCTCGATTGCGACTGGGACGACCGACGGCATGGCGCTGGCCGTGACGGCGAGGCGTCCGTAGCGGGCGGTCTTGAGCAGATCCATGCACTCGTCGCGGCCAATCGACGCCCAAGGTGTGGCCGATGCCCCCGTCATGTAGCCAATTGTCGGTTGCCGTGAAGCGGGCGCATAGGGGACTTCGACCCAAATTCGGCTGCTCGAGTCCTCTAGCGGAACTGTGCCCAGGGTGCCTTGGGTAGCACCGCGCGAAGCAACCTCGGGGCTCATCGGCTGCGTGCGAAGACTGAAGGACTCGCGCCGATCTTGGTTGCAAGACCCCCTGGTCGCCGTGCAAGGCAGGACAGGGCCGTGCCCCTCTTGCAGCGTTCGAGGCATGCCGAGAGGCACTTCCAAGAGAGGGTGCCGGACTAACGGTCGGCACCTTAGAGGTCACCCGAACGCTTCGGTGCTTAGGTAACGCAGTCCCGAGTCGACGGCGATCGTGGCAACGGTGGCCGTCGGCCCGAGACGATCAGCCACACGTAGCGCCGCGACGACATTTGCTCCGGTCGCGGTCCCTGCGAACGGTCCAGCCGATTCGGTCGGCATGGTCGCATCATTGGGGCGACCGTCCCACTCGGGAGTGCAACCGTTGGCGCTGTTCAGAGGACGCGGTTACGCCCCAGTGGTCCGCATCTCGGGGTACTTGTCGAGCCACGCCTCCAGCACCGTGAGATGGGCCCGGTCGGCTTCGGTGAGCCCGGCTGCGCCTTCCAGTTCCTGTGGCTCCTCGGCACCGTGGGCGGCGACAAAGGCGGGGACGAGCTGATACCAGTCCCGCATGACGTGGTCCGGGCTGACAGAACCTTCGCGTAGGGCACTCGTGTGGGAGCGAAGACGTTTGACGGCGTCGAGCTTCAGCTCGTCGTCGAGGCGCTCCAAGAGCTGCTCGTCGGTGGGGTCCAGGTATGTGAGGAAATCGTTCCCGGTTTCATCGTGGCCATCACAACGGGACGAGAGACGACCCCTCGGGACCAGGCCCGCCCGCGTGCACTCGCCGCTCACCATCTCAGGCGAGCATTCAAGCGACGAGCGACTCGAGCCGATAGTGATAGATGGTGGACGACCCCGGTCGCCTTGCGAGGGAAACGAGGTGGGCGTTGAAGCGCGAACTTGATCACTCCGAAGCCCAGGAACCGGCGTGCTCGCGCGACGACATCATCGTCAAGGCTGTCACGGTCCAAGGTGGTGAAGCGGATATCGGCGGCGAGAAGATGGCTTTCGCACGGATCGTCATGAGCGGCGTCGACGTCCGGCAGGTGACGGTGGATGATCACGCGCCAAGGCGACAGGAGGTCGCGGTACTCAAGCTCGACGATGCGGCAGCCTTTGCAGACGGGCTTCACGAGGTCGTGGACCGCATCGTGAGATCCACAGCGACTCCGGCTGTCCCAGCCTTGGGGAACTGGTCATGGACGTCGACACCTCTACTCGACGCGGACCTGTTGGTTGCTCAGGCGAGCGCCGACGGGGCGGCTGTGCCTGCGGTCACTGGGATGACTTCTACCGTGCGGGTGGACTTCACCGGCACGCTGGTACAAGGACTCACGATGCAAAACCCGGCCGTCCACGTGCAGGGGGCAATCTTGTCCGGTCCCCGGCAGGCACAGGCACTTGTCTCGAGCTTGAGGAAAGTCGTGCGTTCGGCGCTTGAGCAAGGACGCGTCGAGAACTACGTGTCCGCGTTTCGCATCTGACGACGGCCGAGTCGGTGAAACAGAGGAAATCGGCGCGCGAATCTGGTTGCCTGTCCACACCGAGGCGTGCGCAGGCTCACAGCCGAGCTGACGGACTTCCTCGGGCGAGCCAATCGGACCAGATGTCACCGGACGGCATTGCCAGTCTCCCTTCGGCGGACACTGGGCCAGGTCAGGATGTGAGGCGAGGCAAGGCCCTACCTGGCCGGCCATCTCCGTCGCCGCACGTTCGACGAGGTCAGCCTCCTCGATGCCTACGAGGCGCACCCCCGCTTGAAGGAGAGTCGCAGCGAGGCGACGGTCGCCCCCTACGTCGTGCACGTTAGGGCCTTCTTGCACTACCTGGCGACCACCCCCACCCGTCAGTGGAGCTGGGCGACGTGACCAAGCTCCAGGTGCGGGCCTGTGTGCTCCACGAGGCCAACCAAGGGATTGCGCCGATCACCAGATGCAGGCCTCTTCACCCTCCGCAACTTCCGCCGGTTCCTTATCGCGGAGGACCTGAGCAAGGAGAAGCCCGCCGCCGCGGTGACCCTTCCCAGTCCCAACCGGCCGGGTTGAGTTCTACAGTGACCCCGAGGCCGACGCCATCATCGACCGGGCAGCTGCCCAACCCGGTCTCCGTTGGCAGGCGGGCCGGGCGATGTTGCTCACGCTCCGGTTCTGCGGACTTCGTGCGAACGAACTTGTGATCTTGAGCACCGCGGAGGTCGATCTTGACGCCTTTCCCTCGTCGACAGGGCCGCAAACCTCGCGCAGTCCCTATTCCCCACGATCCGACCGCTCTACTTCGCGGCTACCGGGACGACGTGCGGCCGAAGCTCCCGGCATCCGGGTACTTCTTCGCCAACCCGAGGGCAACCGGAGCTTGCGCGGTCGTTACGGCCCTCGTGCGCTTTACGGTCTGATGCTGGAGGCCAGGACGGCGGCGGGCGTTACCGGTCGCCCTTTCCCCCACAGGGGCGTCACACCTACGCCACGTGCCTCATGCGCCGTGGCGTGGACCCTCGCGTCGTTCAGCGCCTGCCAGGCCACTCCAACATCGCGACAACCACGACATACCTGCATCTCTCAGCCGCCAACCTCTTCGCCGCCGTCGACCGGGCGTTCCCAGAAGGCTGAGTCCTGGCACTGCTCCGTTACGTTCTGGTTCACGCATGCCTGAGTTGGTTTGGTCAGCCTCGGAGTAGAGCGCGTCCAGGCCGTTGTCCAGTTCCCGGCAAACGCGACGTCACGAACTGAGGGTTGCGTCAAGAGTGATGGTGGTGCCGGTGAGGGCCTTGCTCACCGGGCAGTTGGCCTTGGCGCCTTCGGCGGCCAGGCGGAACCCCTCAGCCGACAGGCCCGGTACCTGACCGGTGACGCTGAGGTGGATGCCAGTGATGCCCTCTCCGGGCTGGAACGTAACGTCGGCACTGGTCTCGAGCCGCTCGGCGGTGTTGCCCGCGTTGGCCAGCGCGTAGGACAAGGCCATGGAGAAGCAGGCCGAGTGCGCGGCCGCAATAAGCTCCTCTGGGCTCGTGCGGCCCCCCGGATCCTCAGCGCGGGAGGCCCAGGTCACTTCGTAGGTGCCGAGCGCGGACGAGTCGAGTGAGACCCGACCGGCGCCCTCGAGGAGCGACCCTTCCCACCGGGTGGTGGCTCGTCGTGACGTGGCCATGAGCAACCTCCTATTCAAGAACGGCAGCCGTAGGACGCCAGCGCCGCCCGTTCGGATCCGAGCGTAGCGCCCGGCGAGATCCTGGTTGCCGTCCCCCGCCCTCCCCGCCGACCAGCTCCTCGGCTATCAGCTCGCCGGATGGGCCGTGTCGTAAGAGCTGAGAGTCTCGGTCGCCCTGGCGTACTTGGCCCGCAGTCGGTCGGCTTCGTCGACCTGATCGACGCCGTCGGCCGGGCCTTCCCTGCGAACCGAGTTCGGCTACTCCTCGGCCGTGTGATCTCGGGGTATATGTCGAGCCACGCTTCCAGCACCTTGCGTAGGCCCGGTCGGCCTCGGTGAGGCTCACGTCGTCCTGTTCCTCGATCGCTTCAAGGACCACCGCGGCGCCTTCCAGCTCCTTCAGCTCCTCGGGACTGTATGTGGCCACGAAGGCGCGGACGAGCACATACCAGTCCGCCCAATCGTCCCAGACGTGCTCCGCGGTGATTGACCCGTCAAGTGGGGCGCTCGTGTGGAACCTGATGCGCTGGACGACGTCGAGCTTCAGCTCGTCGTCGTCATCCAGGTAGTCCAAGAGCCGCTCGTCGATTGAGTCCAGGTAAACGACGTGGAAGTCACTCACGGGTCCGCAATGACCCATCACGAACTGGGAAACCTGCTTCGGGCAGGCAGATGACGACCTTGAAGGAATAGCCAGTCCCAGGCACTGTGTCCTGCATCGGGCTCTCCCGAGCTCAGTGCTCCAGAAGTGACACGAGGGTGTTGACGGTCCTCCAGTTCCGCGCCGTTCCCGCTTGCATCGGGGTGCGGTGCTGTCTGTCGCGGCTCAGCTCCGACCGCAAGATGCTGCGGGCAAACCCATCGGGCGTCCACAAATACAACGTGCGACCGATGACGCGCGCGTCGTCCCGACTTTCTTTGCTACGGGCTCGTTCGACTGCGGCCTCGACTGACGCCACGCCGTCCGGCCCGGGAGCCTCTCGGAGGAACACGGCGTGGAGGCGTCTGTGATCGTCCTCGTCGCGGAAGGGGTTGTCGCGGACGACCTGGGTGAGCTCGCGGCGGGCGAGGACCACGACCACAGGGCGGACAGCCAGCTGGTCCGCGATCGCGATCTCGAGGTCGTCCGCCAGTGCAGTGCTGTTCGCGTCGGACCTGGCAGCCGCGAACACGACATTGCCGCTTTGGATATAGCTCGCCACATCGCCATGACCGAGCGACGCCACTACCTGGCGGAGCTCCGCCATCGAGACCTTGTTCCTACCTAAGACGTTGATCCCTCGGAGCAGGGCGACATGAGTCCTCATCGGCTCATCATTGCGCAGGCGCACGCCGAGCCGTCTGATTGCCTGCCGCTCCGACTACGGAACATGTCGCTACCGCCTTAATGCAGTCAGAGCACCGATCGAGGTCGTCACAACGGCGTTCCTGCCCCGCCGTTTGGCGCTGAAGAGTCGCTCGTCTGCGGCTGTGAGTGCTACCTGCCAGTCCGTGGCCGGACCGCAGGCAACTCCGAGGCTCACGGTGACGTGGAGTCCGGGTGCAACAGTTGTCCAGTCAAGACCGGAGATCGCCAGCCGAATTCGCTCTGCGAAACCGCAAGCGCCTTCCAAGTCGACGCCCGCCAGCGCCACCACGAACTCGTCGCCGCCGTAGCGAACGGCTAGCTGGCCGTTTCGTGTCCTGCTCGAGAAGAGCTCGCCGACTCGCCGCAGGACTGCATCGCCAATATCGTGACCGAACGTGTCGTTGACTTCCTTGAAAGAGTCGATGTCGGCGACTATGCAGGCAACCTCGGTTTGCCACACAGCCTGTTCGCGAAGAAAGCGTGCTAGCAGCCGCCGGTTGCCGATCCCGGTGAGGGCGTCCTCCTCAGCTGATCGAGCGGCTTCGGCCGCCTCGGTCTGGAGGTTCCTGCGGTCGCGCTCGAGATCCACGGATGCCCAGACCTGTGCAACGAGCTGTCTTGTTTGTCCGTGGTGTATCGCCCATATGTGTCTCGTGGCCTCGCGCGCGTGCACCAACGCGTTTTGCAGCTCGCCGGCAGCCTCCTCGCAGGCGGACAGTTCCTCGAGGGTCAGCATCAAGTCGTGTTCGTCCCCGCTCACCTCTACGATCTGGACATCTCGGTGGGCGG
>Ga0181530_10002338_pt1 | contig 22709 bp, 20 predicted proteins | sample PEATcosm2014_Bin_42_FD_119769 | JGI IMG/M metagenome (GOLD analysis project Ga0181530, IMG submission 119769) | Peatland microbial communities from MTU Mesocosm Facility, Houghton, MI, USA - PEATcosm2014_Bin10_60_metaG | ecosystem: Environmental > Terrestrial > Soil > Wetlands > Peat | place... | reverse complement strand
TGTGTGGGACTTTATCAAGTATGCGCGGGATCATGGGATTCCGGTAGGTCCGGGGCGCGGATCGGCGGCGGGGTCGCTGGTGGCGTATGCGATGGAGATTACCAACATCGATCCCTTGCAATACTCGCTGCTCTTCGAGCGCTTCCTGAATCCCGAGCGCATCAGCCTGCCCGACATCGACATCGACTTCTGCATGAACCGGCGCGGCGAAGTCATACAGTACGTCACCGAGAAATACGGCCGCGAGCAGGTGGCGCAGATCATCACCTTCAATACCATGGCCGCGCGTGCCGCCATCAAAGACGTGGGCCGCGTGCTCGACATGAGCTATGCCGATGTGGAGCGCATCACCAAGCTGGTGCCCAACGTCTTGAACATCTCGCTCAGCGATGCCATGAAAGCCGAGCCGGGCTTCGGCGAGCTGGAGCGCAAAGATCCGCGCGTGACCGAGATCCTGCAAGTCGCGCTGCGTTTGGAAGGCATGGCGCGCAACTGCTCCGTGCATGCCGCCGGCGTGGTGATTTCGCCGCAGCCTCTGAAAGACCTCGTCCCGCTCTACCGCACCAACCGGGAAGAAATTGTCACGCAGTTCGACATGAGCGGTCTCGAGAAGCTGCAGCTTCTCAAGATGGACTTCCTGGGCCTGACCACCCTCACGCTCATCGACGACGCGCTAAAGCTGATCGAGAATCGTCATGGCGTCAAGCTGGTGCCCGAGGAGTTGCCGCTCGACGATGCCGCTACTTACGAGATCTTTTCCAAGGCCCTCACCAGCGGCATATTCCAGTTCGAATCGCCCGGCATGCGCGACATCCTGCGCCGCTACCATCCCAGCCGCATCGAAGACCTCACCGCGCTCAACGCGCTCTATCGACCCGGCCCCATTCAGGGCGGCATGATCGACGACTTCATCGAGCGCAAGCTGGGCCGCAAAGCCGTCAGCTACGATCTGCCCGAGCTGAAAGCGCTCCTGGAAGAAACCTATGGCGTCATCGTCTACCAGGAGCAGGTCATGCAGATCTCCAACGTCCTGGCAGGCTACTCGCTGGGCGAGGCCGACATCCTGCGCCGGGCAATGGGCAAGAAGAAGGCCGAGGAGATGGCCGCGCAGCGCGAGCGTTTCATCAAGGGCGCTCTGGCGCGCAATTTCCCGCAAAAGAAAATTGAAAAAATCTTCGACCTGATGGAGCAGTTCGCCGGCTATGGCTTCAATAAATCGCATTCCGCCGCCTACGCCTATCTCGCGTATGTCACTGCATATCTGAAAGCGCACTATCCGGTGGATTTCATGGCCGCCCTGCTTACTTCGGAAACGGGCAACACGGCCAAGGTCGTGAAGTACATCAACGAGTGCCGCGAGATGGGCATCACCGTACTCCAGCCGGATGTCAACGCCAGCGACTGGAACTTCACGCCCGATAGCACCGCGCCCAACGGCAAAGGCATACGCTTCGGGCTGGGGGCCATCAAGAGTCTCGGCCGCAATGCCGTCGAAGCCATACGTGCCGCGCGCGAAAAGGTGGGCCGCTTCCTTTCGATTTACGAATTCTGCGAGCATGTGGACCTCAGTTCCCTCAACCGCCGGATGATCGAGAGCTTGATCCGCGGAGGTGCTATGGATTCGCTCGAGGGCACTCGCTCGCAATTGTTCTCCGCCGTCGAAGGCGCCGTGGAAGGCGGCCAGCGCGCCTGGCGCGATCGCTTGAACGGGCAGGGCGGCCTATTCGGCGATCTGGCCGCGGAGGAGGCGCCTGTCGAAAAACCGCTGCCGCAAGTGCCCGACTGGACCAGCCGCGAAAAGCTTCAAGGCGAAAAGGAAGTGCTGGGTTTCTACGTCACCGGAAATCCGCTCGATCAGTACGAGGACAAAATCCGCGAGTTGGCCACGCACGACACCGGCAGCCTGGAGGGCCTCGAAAGGAATGTGGAAGTAGCGGTCTGCGGAGTGCTCACGGGCATACAGCGCAAGCGCAACCGCGAGCAGAAGCCCTGGGCCTCGATGACCATCGAAGACCGAACCGGTTCGGTCGATGGCATGGTCTTCTCCAACAGCTTCGAACGGCTGTTGCCTTACATCGTGGAAGACAAGGCCGTGCTGGTGCGCGGGCTGGTGCTGCCCGAAGAGAGCGGACCGCCCAAGATTTCCGTGCAGGACATCCAGCCGCTGGAAACCGCGCGCCTGAACCTGCCCGCGTTGATCTCGATCCGCGTGTGGCTCAGCCGCAATGGCGCCGATAAACCCGCGGCATTGCAGGAGCTCTTCCGCAACAAGCCCGGCGAGTCGCAGGTGCGCCTGCGCCTGGAGATGCCGCGCGATTTCTCCGTAATCCTGGATGTGCCCGCCAAAGTCCGGCCCGACCGCGAATTCAAAGCTGCGCTCGAGAAGATCTGCGGCGCGGATTGCGTCGAAGTGCTGGCGGGATGACGAGGTGGCCCGTACGGACGATGCAATCAATAAAACATTCTGATACAGTCTTGACCAGAGCAAGATGCCGCCGGAAATGGACAAGATTGGCGTGTGGTCGGAGGTCAAGCTGGCCATAATACGCGACTACATGCCTGCGTACTCGAAGCCGTCACCGGCCACAACCTTTATCACCTTTACATCGACGGATTCGCAGGATATGGGTTGAACGAATCCAGAACGTCCGGCGCCATTGTGCCGGGCAGTGCGCTGAACGCGCTGAATACCGTCCCGCCGTTTCGGGAGTATCATTTCATCGACCTCGATCCGGCGAGAGCCAAGAACCTTCGCACGTACGCGCGCGATCGCAGCGATGTTCATGTTCGAGGCTGATTGCAACGAAGTTCTACTCAAATTGCTGCGCAGAGCACGGCATGAGGACTATCGCCGTGCCCTTTGCCTTTTGGACCCATACAACATTGATATAGCTTGGGACGTGGTTGCCGCGGCTGGCAATATGAAGTCGGTTGAAATCTTTCTCAACTTCATGGTGATGGACATGAACATGAACGTCTTGCTCCACCACCCCGAAAAAGCGCTGCCCAGTCAGATTGAACGCATGAACAGGTTTTGGGGTGACGAGTCGTGGCGAAAAGCCGTTTACGCTTCGCAGAGAACCCTCTTCGGCGAAGACGAGCAGGTGAAACTTTCGGACTCGAACGGCAAGATTGCCGAAGCCTACCGAACCAGATTGAAGGAAGTAGCGGGATTTCGATTCGTACCCGAGCCGTTGCCATTTCTCAACGATCAAGGGGCGACAATCTATTACCTGTTCTTTGCGTCCCCAAACGAAACCGGGCATAATATCGTGGTCGATATCTTCGGAAAGTACCGCAAACTACAGGGTCTCTAAATGGCAAATAGCTCACACATTGAATGGACGGACGCCACCTGGAATCCCGTGACGGGCTGCTCCAAGGTCAGCCCTGGCTGTAAGTTCTGTTACGCCGGGCGCCTGGCACATCGATTACAGGCGATGGGCCAGAAGAACTATAGGAATGGCTTCGACGTCACCTTACAGCCACACATGTTAGAGCATCCGTTGCACTGGCGGAAGCCGCGAAGGATATTCGTCAACAGCATGAGCGACCTGTTTCACGATGAGGTTCCGACGTCATACATAAGACAGGTTTTCAGCGTGATGAGGCGGGCGGATTGGCACCAATTCCAGGTACTGACGAAGCGCTCGGACCGCCTGCTCAAATTAAACCGGGTCCTACAATGGAGACCACAGATCTGGATGGGAGTGAGCGTCGAAAACGAGGACTACCTCTTTCGAGTGGACCACCTGAGAAGAACAGGAGCAGCGATCAAGTTCCTCAGCGTCGAACCACTTTTGGGGCCGCTCCACAATCTGGTACTGCGCGGCATCGATTGGGTAATCGTCGGCGGAGAGTCCGGGCCGCACGCGCGCCCGCTCGACCCGGCCTGGGTTCAAGAACTTCGAGACCGGTGCGCCGTCGCCGGGGTCCCGTTTTTCTTTAAGCAATGGGGTGGCGTCTTCAAGTCTCGTACGGGCCGCATCCTGGACGGACGGAAGTGGGACGAAATGCCGATCCAACCAAACTCGTCGGCTCGCCGCGGTGATCGTACTGAGCTTGTCGTCCTCGCGTAGAACGGACAGTCAGTGCCTTCGGTGATGCGGCCCCGAGGGCTGGCGGGAGGATGCCGCTACTTAAGCGTGCTGAACACCGGGGTGCTGGGCGCCGCCGCGGGTGCGGGCGCCGGTGCTGAGTTGTCCGGTGGGGCCATATCTTCGGGGTTTAAATACGAATCAAATGCCCACTCAGTACCGTTCAGCACAAAGACAGCCGTCTCGTTTCCCGACAACTCGAATCTGGGCAGACACGCTTTCAGATCGGCGGGCGCCTTATCCCAATCGATGTCCCAACGAAATGCGACGTTCTTTGTGTTCGGCTGGCTGCCGTCCGTGATGCCGGTGATCTCCACTTTATACGGGCCCCTAAGAAGAATCTCATGGCCTCTTCCGGTTTCCTTGATACTGGCCGCGGTCACGATCTTCGTGCCCTTTTCCGTCAGTTGATACACCGTCGACCACGAGTTGCCGTTGCGGTCCGTCACTTCGACCAGCTTCCACAGATCGTTCTTGACGCCGCATTCGACGAGCGTATCGGAGTGGAAGGTTACCTTGAAGTGATTCATCTCCTCGCGGGCCCACCTCTCCGAAATGCGGTATGCGGCTTCGCCGGCGCTCAGATCAGGGGGAGGCGGCGGGTCTGACGAACAGCCTAACGTCATGCACCCAGCCGCCAGTACGATGACACCCAGTAAATTCCTGGGACTAATATCGACGATTCCACGCATGTTGCACCTCCAGGATACCCGCCTGCCATGCCTGCGGGCATGTTCTCAATGGTTAACCGCATGCGAAGCAGCAGCGGACGCGACCGCGTTCGACAGCGGTGGCGCTGGTGTGCGATCATTTTCTGTGATCTCCTTTTGCGGAGTTAAAGCTATGAAACGGGTATTGCTTGCCGCCGTCGCTGCCTTCTCGCTCAGTTTGCCCGCCGGAGCGGCTGACGTGCCGCGCAACGTCATAGCGATCGACTACGCCAAAAGCAAGGGTTTGGTAGCCGCGGCCTATCAGGGCGGCCAGGTGGTGGTTTGGGACTTTGCGACCGGGAGCGTCAAAAAAGTCTTCGGTACGGCCGCCGCGGGAACTACTCGAAACAAGCCGCTGGTGCGTTTCAGCCCCGACGGCCGGCGCGTCGCGTTTACCGCGGAGGGCGAGGCGGGCCTCACGGTCTACGACCTGGATGCGGGCACTTCCACCGTAGTCGTGCCGAGCCGGCTGCTCTATCGCGGCATCACCGCTTTTAGCTGGTCGCGCCTGCAGGATTCCATGCTGGTGGCGATCGGCCGCGACATCCTGTTGATCACCTCGGCGGGCCATATTAAGTGGCAGCGCAGGCTGGAAACCCGCGCCATCATATCCGATGTGGTGTGGCATCCATCCGAGAAGTTCTACACGGTGGCCACCGATGACACCACGGTGTCTTCCTGGGAAACGGTGGCGGGTCAGGTGACTGCTACCGCGGTGTTGGATACCGCCGCGCACTCCGCTCCCGTGAAAGTCGGTTGGACCAATGAGGGCTTCTCACTGGCGGCCGTCGTCGACGGAGAGAAGCTCGTGCTGCTCGATCCCGAATCTCTAAAACCCGACAAGTCCATTCCCTGCAAATGTACCGGCTTCGACTGGAGCCCGGCCGGAAAAGAGTTGGCCGTATGGGCGCCTCCGAACGTCGCCGTGTTCACCGCCTCCGGCCAGCGGGCCCGCGAAATCCATACGCCCTTTGAAGGCGCAAGCCCGGTTCTATGGGCGGACGACGGCCACATCCTGGCGGCTTTTTCGGATTCGTCGGTCGTCTTGCGCGATGCGCACAGCGCCAAGGTCGTCAAGACCTTTGCGCCGCCGGGGAGTTAGAGGCGCTGGTTGACGCGCGGGGCTCTGATCGGTGGTCTTTCCCCACATACGACCGCACGAAGTCGTGGGGCGGGCAATCTTGCCCGCAGCCGTCTTTCAGGCGGTTCTTTCGGGGCAGGCGCGAATCGTCGCACTCGGCCAGGGCCGGCTGAAAGCCGGCGGCAGCCAGAATTGGCTGCCCCACTTTTTGCATTGCAAGCTTCTTAGTTCAACAACCGGCCCTGCCGCAAATATGCCGGCGTATCCAGGTCGTCGGCGTCGAAGGCCGCCGCCTCCGGCTCGACCTCGAAATCGGGCATGGGTTCCGGCGCGGCGGCAACCGCGACCGGCTCGGGCATGAATACGGGCTGCGGCGCGAGCTCCGGCACGGGCATTCTGGGCGCCTCCACGGCCGGCGCACAATGTGGCTGGAAGCCGGTGGCGATTACCGTGATCTTAACGGCATCGGCCAGTGACTCGTTCATGGTCACGCCGAAGGTGATCTGCACGTCCTCGCAGTTGGCCGCTTCTCGAATGATCGAGCAGGCCTCGTTGACCTCGTGCAGGCCCAGGCGGCTCGAGCCGGTGATATTGATCAGGATGCCGCGCGCGCCGCTGATGCGCGAATCTTCCAGCAGCGGAGAATCGATCGCCTGGCGGGCCGCATCCACGGCCGCATGCTCGCCGCGTCCCGTGGCGGTGCCCATCATGGCGTATCCCATGCCCAGCATGGTGGCCTTGATGTCGGCGAAATCGCGGTTGATGATGCCGGGCGTGTTGATGATGTCGCTGATGCCTTGCACGGCCTGGCGCAGCAGATCGTCGGCCAGCTTAAAAGCGTCGAAGAAGCTGGTGCCGCGCGGCACCAGCGCGAGCAACCGGTCGTTGGGAATGGCGATGACGGTATCCACCGTGGAGGCGAGCTTGGCCAGACCCTGGTCGGCCAGGCGCATACGCCGCGCGCCTTCGAAGGTGAACGGCTTGGTGACCACCGCGATAGTAAGCGCCTCTAGTTCCTTGGCCAGTGTGGCGATCACAGGCGCAGCGCCCGTGCCAGTGCCGCCGCCCAGCCCCGCGCTGACGAACACCATATCGGCGCCTTGCAGCAACTCGACGATCTTGTCGGTGTTCTCCAGAGCGGCCTGGCGGCCGATCTCGGGATTGTTGCCGGCGCCTAGCCCATTGGTCATCTTGGCGCCGAGTTGCAGTTTGATCGGCACCTCGCAGGCGGCCAGCGCCTGGGCATCGGTATTCATGGCGCAGAACTCCACGCCCGCCATGCCCTCGCGAAACAGGCGCGCCACGGCGTTGCAGCCGCCGCCGCCCACGCCGATGACTTTAATGCGCGCGCCGCCGCCGTTTTCTTCCTGAATCTCGTATTTCAAATCGTCGTTTTCCGCATCGATAAGCCCCATGCTGCCCTCCTTCAAAGACTCTAGGGAACCACAGATGGACACAGATGCACACAGATGAGGCAAAACCAATCCTGCTTGCGGGCCGTCTTGTCTTTGCTTTTATCTGTGTCCATCTGTGGTTCCATGTGGTTCCATCTATTTCAGTACTCTCCCCAGTAGTCCAGTAGACTGCCGCTCGATTTCGTGTTGCGATTTCAGCTTGGCCGAGTACATGGCCAGCCCGGCAACCGTAGTCCAGGCCGGGTCGTAGATCTCCTCGGGCCAGTCCTGGATTCCGACCGGCAGGGCGTTGCATGTGCGGCATCCCAACTCCTGCTCGGCCATCTCCCACATGCCCTCCAGGCGGGCGCCGCCTCCGGAAAGGAAGATGCCGCCGGCCAGCGCGCCTTCCATGCCCACCCGAGCCAGTTCGCGTCGCACCAGTTGGAACAGGTCCAAGGCGCGGGATTCCAGAATTTGGTTCAGCGTCCGGCGCGACACGTCGCGGTCCTCGCGGGAAGGCACTTCGACGAAAGAATTCTCCGCAGTCGAGCCGGCTCTGGCGCTGCCGAATTCGTGCTTGATGGCGGCGGCGTCCTCGAAGCTGATGCACAGCCCGCGCGCCACGTCCCGCGTGAAATGATCGCCGGAGATGGGCAGGCTCGTGGCGAGCTGCAGGGCGTCGCCGTAGTAGACTACCAAATCGGTGGATTGCGCGCCGATGTTGAGGACGGCGGCGCCCTCGCGGCGATCCTCCGGCAATACCGCGGCGTAACTGGCGGCCAGCGGTTCGAAGACGGTCTCTTCCACCGCCAGGTGCGCCTGGTTGACAGCGGCGACCAGGCAATCGTGCTCGCGCACGGAAGTCGTCACCAGGTGAACATTGGCCTCGATCTGGCCCGCCGTCATTTTGCGCGGGTCACGGTGGCCAGGATGGCCGTCCACCACGAAATCCTGCGGAAACAACTGCAGGATCATCATGTCCTCCGGCAGCCGCACGCGCGTGGCCCGGTCCATGGCGCGGTTGACGTCGCGCTGTTCGACCGTACGCAGGCGGCCCAGGTCGAGCAATCCGCGGCAGTTGGCTCCGCGGACATTGGCGCCCACGCCCACCACGGCCCCCTCCACGGAGAGTTGCGCGTTCTTCTCGGCCTCCCGTAGCGCCAACAGCATGGCTTCCGAGGCCGCACTCTGGTCCGTGATGCGGCCCTTCACCCAACCTTGCGATGGGGACGATCCGTGCCCCAGAAAGCGCAGGCGTTCGTCTTCCAGGCGAAAGATGACACAACGGGTCCAGGCGCTGCCCGCGTCCAGACCTACTGCGTCGAATGTCTTCGGCGTGTTGCTCATTGCGGATTCTGCTGCTCCTTCGCGGTAATGCGGTCGTCCAGGCGCAAATCGAACGCCGTGACGTTGGCCGCGTGCTTGCGAATTTCCGGGTAGTGGAGCAGGAAATTCTGGAAGCGCTTCTCGTAGTTGCCATCGCCGAGTTGGAGTTCGAGGACGCGGCCCTCCACCTGGGCTTCGATTGTGAGGTCGTCGGGCGCGGCGGCATTGACTTCGGAAATGTTCTGCGCGGCAGGTCCCAGATCCTCCAGCAAGCGCAGCATGGCGCGCACGCGAACGCGGCGCTCGGGCTCACTTTGATCCTCACTCAGCCCATTCAATATGGGGAAGGCGAACTGGCCGCGCACCGGCGGGTCGAGCAGGACGCCTTGGGCATCCACCAGCAGAAACCGCGTGGGAGCGCCTGCGCCACTATGAAACGGCAGGCTGGCGAAGGCCACCGGCTGGCGCTCAGTGATGCGAACGACAACGCGGTTCGGCCAGATGCGCGAGACCGAGGCGTCTTCCACCCAGTCCACGGCGAGCAGCCGTCGGCGGCGTTCCGCGAGCGGCAGGGCAAAGATGCTGCGGCCGTAGTCGGCGGCGAAAACTCGCAGCAGCTTGCCACGCGAGGCGTGCTGGACGCCCTGCAGGGTGAGCGCGCCGCGTTCTTCGCTGGAGAGCAGGAACTGCGGATCGCTGAGCACATAGTTGTGCGCCTTGCGGGCAGCCACGGCGCTGGAGACGAAGACCGCGCACCAGGCCAGGGCGGTCAGCCACAACCGCCAGCGGATTTGCGTGCGTGCCTTATCGCGTGCCGGCATCAGTTTGGCGCTCCCAGCGCAGTTGTGGGGCAGGCGCTTTTGCCTGCCAACCGTGGCGCACGCTTCAGCGTGCTGGCGTGGGCTTCAGCCCACGGGGAAGGCCCCTGTGTACGCGGGCGGCGCCGCGCCATCACTCAGCCCTCCCTTCCTGGCGCAACCGCGCCAGCAGCAGATCCCCTGCCTGCCAGACGTTGCCGGCGCCCAGCGTGAGCACCAGGTCGCCCTCTTGCGCCACGTTCAGAAGGCACTCCACTCCCCGGTCGATGGCGCCGGCGTATGCGGCGCCGCGATGGCCGAACTGCCGTATGCGCTCGGCCACTGCCTCGGCGTTCACACCCTCGATGGGGTGCTCGGAGGCGGCATATATATCGAGGATCAAAACCGTGTCGGCCTGGTGGAAAGCGCTGCCGAATTCGTCCAGCAAGTAGTGAGTGCGGGTATACCGGTGCGGCTGAAAGAGAACGTGTATCCGGCGGAAACCGCACAGGCGCGCGGCCGCCAGGGTAGCGCGGATCTCCGTGGGGTGATGGCCGTAGTCGTCGATTACGGTGATGCCGCGTTCCTGGCCGCGGATCTGGAAACGGCGGTCCACGCCGCTGAACTCATCCAGCCCTTCCCGGATTTGATCGGCGGGCACTTCGAGTTCCAGCCCGACGGCCGCGGCTGCGGTAGCGTTCAACACATTGTGCCGGCCGGGGACGCGCAGATGATAACGCCCCAGGTTCGCTTGCCGGTAACGCAGGCTGAAGTCGCTGGCGAATGGACCGCAACAGATTTCGACGGCTTCCAGATCGGCCTGCGCGCTGGCGCCGTAGGTAATCGTGCGCCGGCGGATCGAGGGAAGGATAGTCTTTACGTTGTCGTCATCCAGGCAGACGATGGCCGCGCCGTAGAACGGCACCTTGTTGACGAACTCGATGAAGGCGTCGCGGATCTCGTCGAGCGACGCGTAGTGATCCAGGTGTTCGCGATCGATGTTGGTGACGATTGCCAGAATGGGCGCCAGCTTTAAGAAGGAGCCGTCGCTTTCGTCGGACTCGACCACCAGAAAATCGCTGTGGCCCACGCGCGCGTTGGACCCACCCATGGCAGCTACCCGGCCACCCACCATCACGGTCGGATCCAGACCCGCATGATTGAGAATGGTGGCGGTCATGGAGGTAGTGGTGGTCTTGCCGTGGCTGCCGGCGATAGCGATGCCGTACTTCAGGCGCATCAGCTCCGCCAGCAGCTCGCCGCGCGGGATGACCGGGATCTGCAGGCGGCGCGCCTCCTGCACTTCGGGGTTCTGCTCGTCCACCGCGGAGCTGACCACCAGGGCGCGCGCTCCGGCGACGTTCGACGCGGCGTGGCCCTCGTAAACCGTGGCGCCCAGCGCCACCAGCCGCTCGGTGATGGGAGTCAGCTTCAAGTCCGAGCCACTGATGGTGTATCCCAAATTCAGCAGCACTTCGGCGATGCCGCTCATGCCGATTCCGCCAATCCCCGTGAAATGCAGGTGCTGCCGTCTAAAAAACATTATCTTATCGTATTGTTTCGGCTTCCGGCGCGAGTGTCAATGAAAATCGTAATAGTTTAAGCACGCGCCACCTCTTCCAGGACTTCCGCCGCGCGGCGTGCCGCTCCCGGATGCGCCAGCCCGTGCGCGGCCGCCCCCATGCGCTCGAGCGCGGCAGGTTCGCCGGCCAGTTCCGCGATAGTTACAAACAGTTTCTGGCCGTTCATCTCGTTGTCTCGCACCAACCGGGCCGCGCCCACGCGCGCGAAGGCTTCGGCGTTTCGCAACTGGTGCTGGTCGGCCGCGAATGGGAATGGCGAGAGGATGGAGGGCTTTCCCGCGGCGGCCAGTTCGGCCACGGCGCCCGCGCCGGAGCGGCACACGACCAGGCTGGCCTTGGCAAACGCGGCTGGCATATCGGGGATGAACGGGACCACTTCGCCATCCAGGCCGGATTCGGCAAAGGCCGCGCGCAATTCCTCGCAGGCGGCGGGGCCGCTCTGGTGGATCATGCGCACGGCGAGACCGGACTGGCGAAACAACGGCCAGCTCTGGCGCGCCGCTTGGTTTAAAGTGCGCGAGCCCTGGCTGCCGCCGGTGATCAGGACCGTGAACTTCTCGCCGCGCGGTCTGGGCGGCAAGGAGAAGAACTCCTCGCGCACAGGCAATCCGGTGACTTCGGTGCGCCCATAGCGGAAATAGCGCGCTGTCTCAGGGAAGCTGATGAGCGCGCGCGAAGCGAACATCGCGATGCGCCGGTTGGTGAACCCGGGGACGGCGTTTGGCTCCATGACGACGACAGGCACCTGACGGATGAGCGCGGCGATCACCGGCGGTCCCGCGACATAGCCCCCCATGCTGAAGACAGCCGCGACGCGGTGACTTTCCAGCAGCCGCCCGGCATGCATCGTGCTGATAGGCAAATGGACCAGCGTCGCCGCCGTCTGGCGCAAACCGACACGCTTCAAGCCGCCGATCTCGATGAGCTCGAGGGGGAAGTTCTCGCGCGGCACCAGCTTGGCTTCGAGTCCGTGGGCCGTGCCGACGAAGAAAGCGGAGTGGCCGCGCTGGCGGAGTTCGCGGGCGACGGCGAGCGCGGGGATTACGTGGCCGCCCGTGCCGCCGCCGGCCATGAGAAAGGAGTGGCTGGTGGCTGGTGGCTGGTGGCTGGTGGTTTTGTGCTCCCTGCGCTCGTTCATTTGCGCGCCTCCAGAGCTTTGCGGAGGGCATGGAGCTGCTTGCCAAGCTTCTGGATCGCAGCACCCACGGGGTTTACTTGTTCCGCAGCGACGTACTTGAGTCGCACTGATATTTCGAGTTGTGTTTCGACTTCCGCCAAAGATGCTTGCGCCATCGATAGGTGATTGAGGAATTCCTTTGTGGATGCGCGCGCCTGGCCTTCCGCAATATTAGAAGGGATCGAGACCGCCGCCCGGCGTATCTGCGATTTCAGCCCATTGCTTTCCTCGGTAGAAAACTTTACAGACAGCCGATACGCACTCTCGACCAATTCCATGGCCCCTTGCCAAACGCGAAGCTCCTTAAAATTCCGAACCGTCTCGCTCAAGATCTAAACCACCAACCACCAGCCACTAGCCACCAGCCACGGCGTGCGAAGCACGCCCCGGCGCGTAGCGCGCGCCTCATCCCGCATGTTCCGACACATTCATCAAAATCCCCAGCGACGCCAGCGTCGACAGCAGCGAACTGCCCCCCGAGCTGATCATTGGCAGCGGGATTCCCTTCGTCGGCATCATCCCCAGCACCACGCTGATGTTCATGAAGCCTTGCACCACCACAATCGTGGTGACGCCCAGAGCCAGGTAGCGGCCGAAATCGTCGGACATGCGCACCGCCGCGCGCAGGCCGCGCCAGGAGATCAGCAGGAATGCCAGCAGAACCCCCACCGAGCCGACCAGTCCCATCTCCTCGCTTACCACCGCGTAGATGAAATCCGTGTGGGCTTCCGGCAGATATAGCAGCTTCTGTTTGCCCTGCATGAGTCCCGCACCCAGCACGCCGCCCGTGCCCACCGCGATTTTGGATTGCTCCGACTGGTAGCCGGTGTCGCGCGACGTGAGCGACTTGTGAAGGTACTGCTGTATGTTGCCGTCCGGATCGAATCGCCCGATCAGTGAGTAGTCCCGGTCGATGTATCCGACGATACGCGCCACTCGGTAGGGCTGCGAAGCGATGAAAAACACCAGGCCCACCGCTGCGCACGCGCAGGCGATCGCGCAGTAGCGCCAGCGCAGCCCCGCCACGAAGAAGACCACTGTAGCAGTCACGCCCAGCACAACAGCGGTGCCGAGGTCGGCCACCACCACGGCCAGGATCACCAGACCAACAGCCAGAGCGGCCGGGAACAAGGTAAAGCGAGTGTTGATCGCCGGCGCGCGCCACGTGACGAAGAATGCCAGGAAGATGACTAGCGCCGGTTTGGCTAGCTCCGAAGGCTGCAAACCGATGGGGCCCATGCGCAGCCAGCGATGGTGCGCCGAATCCACGAAGAAGACCACGCCCAGAAGCATCAGCACCAGCCCGATGGCCGCGAATGCCACCGCCGGATCCTGCAGCTTCCGGTAGTCGGTCCTCTTGAGGAACATCATCACCGCCACGGAGGGCACGATCCACAAGCCCTGGCGCAGCACGAAGTGCCATGCGGAGTCGTACTTCAGCTCGGCCATCACGGAGGATGCGCTATATAAAATGACCACGCCAAACGTGACCATGCCGATGGTGGTTGCGAAGAGGGTCCAGTCGGTTTTAAGTCGTTGCGCCATTTTCGTGTCCGGGCTCCAATTGTTGTACGAGACTCTTGAAGACCTGCCCGCGATGCTCGTAGCTCGTGAACTGGTCGAAGCTGGCGCAGGCCGGAGCCAGCAGAACGGTATCGCCGGGTTGCGCGTGCGCATAAGCAAAGCGCACGGCGTACTCCAGCGTTTGAGAATGCTCCAGCGGAACCGCGCCATGAAGCTGTTTCGCGATCTTGGGGGCGGCCGCGCCGATCAGCAGGGCGGCGTGCGCCTTGGCGGCCAGCGGTTGTCGCAGAACGGTGTAATCCAGGCCCTTGTCCTTGCCGCCGAGGATCACCCAAAGGCCGCCGGAAAAAGCATCCAGCGCTTTAAGCGTGGCGTCCACGCTGGTGGCTTTCGAATCGTTATAGAAATCGACGCCGTTCAGGTTCCGCACAAATTCCAGGCGATGCTCGACGGCTTTGAAGGTGCGGACGGCGGCGGCGATGGAAGCGAGCGAAGCTCCGGCCAGGCGCGCGGCCGCGGCAGCCGCCATGCTGTTTTCGATATTGTGGCGGCCGCGTATGGGAATCTCACGCGCGTCCATCAGCACTTCGCCGTCGAAGCGGATCTGGTTGTCCTCCAGCCAGACTCCCGGAGTCACGGCGCGGGTGCTGCTGAACCAGAGCGGACGTCCGGCGGTGAGCGCGGCATAGGCTACGCAAGTGGCGTCGTCCGCGTTGAGAACTGCGAATGCGCCCGCGTGCTGCGTCTCAAACAGGCGTCCTTTAGCGGCGGCATAGTTCGCGAACGTGTGATGCCGGTCCAAATGGTTCTGGGTGACGTTCAAGGCCACCGCGATATCGACATGAAACTCGGCGATAGTTTCAAGCTGGAAGCTGGACAGCTCCAGTACATTCCACTGGTCCGGCCGCGAGCTCTCGATCATGGCCGTTACGGGCGTGCCGATATTCCCGCCAACCCGCACGGCGATGCCGGACTCGCGCAGAATATGACCGACCAGTGAAGTTGTGGTGGTCTTGCCATTGGTGCCGGTGATGCCGATGGTGCGTCCCTTAAGGAACGGCGCGGCTAATTCGACCTCGCCGATGACCCGGACACCACGCTGGCGGGCAGACTCCAAGGGAGCAAGATCGGCCGGAACGCCGGGGGAAATGACGATAAGATTGCTTTCTTCGAAAGCGGGTGCTGGGTGCTGGGTGCTGGGTGCCGGGTCCTGTGTGCTGGGCTGTTGCGTAAAAAGGACACCCAGACGACTGAGGACTGCGGCGGCTTCGGGCATTTCAGGGAGCGGCTTGAGATCGGTGGCGCGGACTACGGCCCCTTCGCGCAGGAGTAGTTGAATGGACGCCAGCCCGGATTTTTCGAGACCAACGACGAGGGCGCGCGTACCGGTGAGGGTGCTGGGGGCAGGGTGCTGGGTGCTGGCAAGATCGTTTTCCGGCATCTTCCTCCTTTACGATTTCTGCGGTCTTACGAGGGCCGCACGTATCTGCCGCCCGAGTGAGGCCAATTCCGGCATCAGCGAAGCCAGCGCCTCCGGTGAGATGTAACCCAGCCGCCCAGCAATCTCGGGCTCTGTTTCCAGTTCGGCAATCGAACCCTGGGCGATGGAAAGGAAGTTCAAATACTCTTTGATGTGTTCTCGGCTATGTCCTTCAGCGATGTTCGCAGGAATCGAAACGGCCGCACGCCGCAACTGGCTCGTCAAGCCGTAGAGTTCATGCTTGGGAAACGATTGAGTCGCGCGGTAGACACTCTCCACCAGTTCCATCCCAGCCTGCCAAACCCGAAGATCTCTAAAGCCTCGCATTACCTGTCTTCACCAGCACCCAGGACCCAGAACCCAGCACCCGCTTTATCTTAGCTTCAGCGTTGTCAGCGCGAACAACGCCAGCACCAATCCCGAAATCCAAAACCTTGCGATGATCTTCGCCTCCGTCCAGCCCAGCGCCTCGAAGTGATGGTGCAGCGGAGCCATCTTGAAAATGCGTTTGCCGCGCAGCTTGAAGCTGCCCACTTGCAGGATCACGGATACCGTCTCCAGCACGAAGATGCCGCCGATGAACAGCAGCAGGATCTCCTGCTTGATCAAAATGGCCACGATAGCCAGCGCGCCGCCCAGCCCCAGCGAGCCGACATCGCCCATGAAGATCTCCGCCGGATGCGCGTTGTACCAGAGAAAGCCCAGGCTGGCGCCGGTCATCGAGCCGCAGAAAATGGTCAGCTCCGAGGTGCGCGCGTTTCTGGCGATCTGCAGGTATTCGGCCAGCGTGGCATGACCGCCTGCGTATGTCAGCACGGTCAGCGCGCCCGAAGCGATCACCATCAGGCCGATGGCTAAGCCGTCCAGACCATCGGTCAGGTTCACCGCGTTCGAGGCTCCGACGATCACTACGGCTACAAAAATGAAGAACGGCAGCACGCCGATCGCATAGGTCCAGGGGCTTCCCAGCAGGGAAGAGATCAGCAGTGTCGGCCGAAACTGCTTCACGAAGGGGACGTTCATGACGGTGGAATAGCTCCCGAAAGTGCGCATGAACATGAGTAAAGCGGCCACGAAAAAAGCCAGCCCGACCTGATAGAGCATCTTGCGCCGCGCGGTCAGGCCCAGGTTGCGGTGTTTGGCAACCTTGGCGAAATCGTCCAGAAAACCGACCGCGCCATAGGCCACCAGCGTAAACATGGCGACCCAAACGTAGGCGTTGCTCAGGTCCGCCCACAACAGCGTGGGGATGACGATCGAGATGATAATGAGCACGCCGCCCATGGTAGGTGTGCCTGCTTTCTTCTGGTGCGATACAGGCCCTTCTTCGCGAATATATTGGCCGATCTGGAACTGCCGGAGCTTGTGAATGAGCCAGGGGCCCAGAGCGATGCAGAGGAACAGCGCGGTCAGGCTGGCGAACGCCGTCCGGGACGTTACGTAACGGAAAACGCGGAAGGGCGAGACGAGCGCCGAGAGCTTTTCGTAGAGCAGGAAGTACAGCATGGTTACGCCAGGACTTTCTCCATCGCCCGTTCGATCGCAACGCCGCGCGAGCCTTTGAACAAAATGGCGTCGCCCGGAGCGGCCACCTGCCGCACGAATTCGCCAGCTTCCGTGGGATCTTCGAAAAAGTGAACGGCTGCGGACGGCATGCCCGAACGCACAGCTTCTTCCGTCATGAAGCGCGCCGCACCGTGCACGGCGATGAGCGCATCGATGCCGCTTTCCGCCAGGCAGCGCCCGGCCTGCCGGTGCAGGAATTCGGCGGCATGCCCCAGCTCGAGCATTTCGCCCAGAACCGCGATATGGCGGCGCGCAGGCGTGGCCCGCAGTACCTCCAGCATGGCGCGCACCGCTTCGGGATTGGAGTTGTAACAGTCATTCCAGATGGTTATGCCGTTATGCTCCAGGCGCTCGCCGCGCATCTTGCCGATGGTGAAACTGGCGGCGGCACCGCGTAGCCGCTCCAGAGGGATTTCAAAGGCACGCGCCACGGCCATGCCCGCCAGCAGGTTGAGCACCCCGTGTCTGCCGGCCAACGAAGTGTGAAAATCGACGCCCTCTACGTGGAAACTCGTGCCATGCGGCTTGAAAGCGATGTCCTCGGCGCGCACATCCGCACCGGCCGCGAGGCCAAAGGTGATCACGGGGCCGGGATGGATCTCGCGGAAACGCAGCACGCGCGGATCGTCGGCGTTGAGTACGGCGACGCCGCGCTTCGGGTCGAGTGCTTCGATCAACTCCCGCTTAGCGAGCGCCACGCCATCGATCGAATCGAAGGCTTCCACGTGCGCATATCCGACGTTGGTCACCACGCCTATATCCGGCCGGGCGATGGCCGCCAGCGCACGAATCTCGCCTGCATGATTCATGCCCATTTCAAGCACGCCCACGCGCGCTTCATCCGGCAGGCGTAGGAGGGAAAGCGGCACGCCGACGTGGTTGTTCCAGTTCCCTACTGTTTTGCCCACCGGCAATTCGGCGGATAGCAGGTGGGCGATGGCATCCTTGGTGGTGGTTTTGCCGGCGCTGCCGGTGACTCCCACGATGCGGCCGCCCCAACTCAGGCGCGCCCAGGCGGCCAGATTCTGCATGGCGGCGAGCGCATCCGCAACCACGAGGACATTGGCGCCTGGAACGGCACGCTCCACGACCGCTCCCACCGCGCCCTTCTCCATCGCCAGCCGCAGGTAATCTTGCCCGTCGTGATTCGGCCCACGCAAGGCGAAGAAGAGGTCGCCGGCCGCCAGCGTGCGGGTATCCACGCTCCACCCGGTTATCACTACTCCCTCAGAACTTATGATCGCAGGCGGAACCGCCTGCGCCACCAAGCCGGGATCTGTGTTTGCCGGGGTGGGGCAGGCGCTTTCGCCTGCCAACCCTGCCGCGCCTAACACACGCGCGACCGTGCTGAGTTCCAGGATCATTTCGGCTCCCGATGGTAACCGAATCCTCGAAGCACTCCGCGGGCCACTTCGCGATCGTCGAAATCAATCGTCTTGTCTTTTAGGACCTGGTAAGGTTCGTGTCCCTTTCCGGCAAGAATTACAATATCCCCCGGACGCGCTTCCTTGGTCGCGCGTGCGATAGCGGTGGCGCGGTCCGGCTCGACAATATGGGGGACGTCGGTGCGCCGTATGCCCACCAGCGCGTCGTTCATAATGGCCAGCGGATCTTCCGAGCGTGGGTTGTCGCTGGTCAGCACGACCAGATCGCTGTTCTCGGCGGCCACCTGCCCCATCAGCGGACGTTTCGAGCGGTCGCGGTCGCCGCCGCATCCGAATAAAGTTATGATGCGCTTCGGCTCCAGCCCGCGCGCCACCGCGATGGCATTCCGCAGCGCGTCGTCGGTGTGCGCGTAATCCACCACCACGCCGAATGGCTGCCCTTCGTCGATCCGCTCGAAGCGCCCGGGCACGGCGCGACACTGCGCGACGCCCTCCGCGATGGTCTCGGCCGCCAATCCGTAGCTCAGACCCCCGCAGCAAGCCGCCAGGATGTTGTACACGTTGAACTTGCCCAGCAGCGGCGATTCCACCGTGAAGCGGACCTTGGGACCATGCACTTCGAAGCGCAGCCCTTGCAGGTTGGAGGAGATGTGCCGGGCGCGCACCGTAGCGCCCTGCCCCAGTCCGAACCACAGCACTTCAGTGCCCGGCGCGAGCGCCACGCGGCGGCACCACTCGTCGTCGCGGTTCAGCACTGCCCAGCAGGGCGGGGGCGCTCCCGCGCCGGAAAACAACAGTTGCTTGGCCGCGAAGTACTCCTCCATGGTCCGATGGAAATCGAGATGGTCGCGCGTGAGGTTGGTGAAGATGGCGGTGTGGAACTGCAGGCCATAAACGCGGCCCAGCGCCAGCGCGTGCGAAGACACTTCCATGACCGCATGCGTGCCGCCTTCCTTTTCCAGGTCCGCCAGCAGACGATTCAAATCGAGCGATTCCGGTGTCGTATTCACGGCCGGCAGGACGCGCCCCGCCAGATGATATTCGATGGTCCCGACTAGCGCCGTAGTCTTGCCGGCGGCGCGCAGAATGGATTCGATCAAGAAGGATGTCGTCGTTTTGCCGTTCGTGCCGGTGATGCCGGTAAGGGCGATGCGCTCGTCCGGCTGGCGATAGAAATTGCGGGCTGCTAGCGCCAGGGCTTGCCGGCCGTGCTCCACTTCAATCCATGGCGCATCGAAGCCATCCGGAGCGGCGGACTCGCTGACCACCGCTGCAGCGCCGCGCTCCACGGCATTTTGCGCGAACTGGCGGCCGTCTGTGCGGCTGCCCGCGAATGCGAAAAACAGGAAGCCGGGTTTCACGCGCCGGGAGTCGTAGTCCAGGCCTTCCAGGCGGATTTGGGAAAGCTGCGGCGAAAGAGGCGCTTTCAGCCGAACCCCCGCCAATATCTCGCCCAAGGTCATCTGAGCAGTTCGACTCGAATCCTTTCTCCGGCACGCAGAGCGGCGCCCGGTGGCGGATGTTGAGCGCGGACTATGCCGATACCCACAGTCAGCACCGGCACTCCTTGCGCCTGAGACAGCGCCAGAACCGCCCGCTTGGACAAACCTATGAAATTGGGAGTCGTGGGGCAGGCGCTTCCGCCTGCCAACCCAATCTCACGTGGCGCCTGGGAGGCGCCCTGCGCAACTGGCGCGGGAGCCGTCACTTGGGAAACTTGCTTTACGACCGCACCTGTGGCCGGCTCGCGGCCGGGCTGCCCGGAGTTCTGTCCTGCCTCTTCCAAAATGCTCGGCCCGTTGGAACCGAGATCCGCAATGGCTACGTCATCCAGATCCGCCGGTTTCGCCGGCGCTTCCGGCTTGGCGTCCGGCAGATCTTTGGGCACGTCCAGTACCCGCAACGCTTCCCCGGCGACTACCCGAAACACCGGCGCCGCGACGGCGCCCCCGAAGCCGGAGCTTCCGTGCGTCCCATTCAGCGTCACTACTACCACGATAGCCGGATTCGTTACCGGCGCGAAACCCATGAACGAGGCATTGTAACTGTGGGTATAGTGACGCGTGGCGAAGTCGTAGATCTGGGCGGATCCGGTCTTGCCGCCCGTCGAATATCCATCCAGCTTCGCTTTTTTTCCCGTGCCGTAGAGCACCACGCCTTCCATCATCTGGCGCATGGTGATGGCAGTCGCGGGCTGCAAGACACGGCGCGGCGCAACGGCCGGCGCGGCTGTCCGACCCTTCTGCAGGATCAGTCGCGGCGTCACCAGCAGCCCACCATTGGCCACCACCGCACAAGCCTGCGCGAGTTGCAGCGTGGTGACGCCGATTTCGTGACCCATGGCCACTGAACTCAGCGACGTCGCGCCCCAACGCGAGAGCTTGCGCACCATCCCGGGAGATTCGGCCGGCAGGGGCAAGCCGGCGCGCGTTCCGAAGCCGAAGCGCCGGACATATTCATACAGGTTGTTCTGCCCCACTCGCATCCCGATTTGTATGGCGCCGATGTTGCTGGATTTGGCGAGCACCATCGCCATGGGGATGGTGCCGTAGCCATGATGCGCTTCGTGTATGGTGCGGCCGAACAGCGTGATGGTCCCGTTGCCGCAGTTGATCGGGGTATCCGGACGCAAGTTGGTGGTCTCCAGCGCCGCGGAGAGCGTGATGACTTTAAAAACCGACCCCGGCTCGAATGGCACCGAGAGTGCGTGGTTGAAGCGCACCGAGGCGCTTTCGCCGCGCGCCGGCGGCTGATTGGGATCGAACGGCGGATAACTGGCCATCGCCAGCACATCCCCGTGGTATGGGTCCAACGCCACTACGCTGCCGCTCTCCGCATGCGCATCCTGGACCGCGCGCGCGATCTCGGCCTCGGCCGGGAACTGGACGCGCTCGTCGATGCTGATCGTCAGCGACGTGCCTGGGCGCGGTTCTTCCTCCAGTTGGGAATCGATGCCGCGGCCCTTCGCGTCGGTGAGCACGCGCATGGCGCCGGGCAAGCCGTGCAAGTCGGAATCGAGACTCTTTTCGATGCCCCATGCGCCGTTCTCCTCGCCATCCACCGAACCGATCACATGCGCCGCCAGCGTGCCCCTGGGGTAGTGTCTGCGGGTTTCCTTGGCGAACCGAATCCATTCAAAATGCAGGCTGCGGAGCCGTTCGGCCTGCTCCGGCTCGATCTTCCGCGCCACCCACATGAAACCCTTCTGATTGTCGAAATACGACTGCATGCGCCCATAAAGCACGCCTCGGTCCAGGTTGAGGATGCCCGACAGAATCTCGGAGGCGATCTGCAGATCCGGAACGTGCAACGGATCGATGTAGATGGAGTCCATCGATACGCTCTCGGCCAGCACTTGTCCGGTGCGGTCGAGAATCGTGCCGCGCGGCGCCGCAATCTCGGTCTCCTCCTCCTGCTGCCGGCGCGCCTTACCGGCGTAGTCGTCGTGACGCACGACTTGCAGGAAGAACAATCTGGAGAAGATGAGTCCGGCCCAAAGCAGGAGGAATCCGCCGAACCATACCAGACGCTTATCGGCTTTAGTTCTCACGCGGAGGCCTCGGTAAGGTGGGGCAGGCGCTTTCGCCTGCCAACCAGCTTTTTCATACGCAGCCCGTGGCGCAGGCGTTCGGTCTGCCGCGCCGGCACTCCTGCCGGCGCAGGCCAGCTTCGCTCGCCTATCGCGCTAGTTTGACCCCGGCCCCACCTGGGCAGCGCGCTGCCGTCGGCTTTAGCCCACGGCCCAGATTCGGTGAGCTGAAGCTCACCGCGGCACGCTGAAGCGTGCGCCACGCACACGTTCATGACGGGCTCTGCCATGTTTGCCGGGATCAGTGTCTGTTGAGGGCCAGTCCGTCGCCCTTCGGATTCAGGCGCACTACCTGTCCGGAGGCCGGAGTCTGCAGCTCATGGCTCTTGGCGAGCTCCTGGAGGTTCTCCTGGCGGGACACGCGTGCTTCCCAGACATCCAGCACGCGCCGCTCATCCAGCAGATGCTGTTCTTCCTGCTTGAGGGCCTGCAGCTTGTAACCGGCCAGCGTATTCGCCACGCTGGGGGACAGCGCGGCCATCAGCAGCGCCGCCAGCACACAAGCCACGCCGATCGCGGACCAGCACTCGCCCCGCGCCTTGGGGTCGGGCTCGCGCACCACGCGGGAATTATCGATGCGCTTCGCGTACAAGAAAACGTCTTCGTTGGGCAATGCCCGCAAGCGGAAGAGGTCTTCCACCGGGACGGGTCCGAAAGATGGGGGGCCGCTCGCGCCGGAAGGCGGCGCCAGGGGTCTCCGTAAGAGTGCTGCAAGCGTTGCCATGATTCTCGTACCTCGCTATTTCATCTCCAGCGCCCGCAGCTTGGCGCTGCGCGACGCCGGATTCAAACCCGTTTCCTCTTCCGTGGGCGTCACGACGTGCTTGGTCAGGATCGCTGCACGCCCCTCACGGGCCAAGGCGCGAAACCGCTCCTTGACTTTGCGGTCCTCCAGGGACATGAAGGAGATCGCCACCATGCGGCCACCCGCCGCCAGCAGCTCCGGCCCAATTTCGAGCAGCCTGTCGAGCTCACCCTGCTCGTCGTTCACAAACAT
>Ga0181530_10002337_pt1 | contig 22712 bp, 22 predicted proteins | sample PEATcosm2014_Bin_42_FD_119769 | JGI IMG/M metagenome (GOLD analysis project Ga0181530, IMG submission 119769) | Peatland microbial communities from MTU Mesocosm Facility, Houghton, MI, USA - PEATcosm2014_Bin10_60_metaG | ecosystem: Environmental > Terrestrial > Soil > Wetlands > Peat | place... | reverse complement strand
ATAGGAATGTTCGCCTGGACCAGGGTAACGCCGTCCTCGGTCGGCAGCGCCCCGGGCTTCTCCAGCTTGCCCGCATGTAACGCGATCGCCGAGGCCAACGCAGCCGTCAGCAAAAACTTGCGTCGAGCGTACGGCACCAGGAACGCGGCTGCGACTGCCGTGTTCACCAATGCGATCTCAAAAGAAATTCCGTAAACTCCCGTCACCGTCGCGATACGGGATAACGGGATGTTGTCGATCTGTGTGGTGCCCAGCAGGTCCCAGGGAAAGCCGGTGATGTAAGTGCGCGCCAGTTCCACGCCCACCCACAAGAACGGCGTAAACACCAGCGCGCGCAGGCTGAAACCGTTGCGGCGCGCGGCAATGAGGGCGAGCAGCAATCCGAACAGGCCGTGATACAGCGCGAGATACAGCGCAAACATCACCAGCAGCAGAATCGACATCGCCGTGCCGATCCCGCCGTACACGTGCATCACGTGAAAAATCCAGGAACAGCTTCCGAAGTACCAGATGACGCCACTGACGTAGCCCAGCAGAAATCCCTGCCACGCGGTCGCCGGCGCCAGGAACTGTCCGCCCTCGGCGAGCACCATGGTCACATCCTGCTCGCGGCATTTCAGGACGGCGTAAATCAGCGGCGCAAGCGCAAACCAACCCAGCACATAAAAAGAGAAGTTGGGGAAGATCAGCACCTGAAGAACACCGGAGAGGCAGGCGAAGATCCAGGCATTCGGGCGGACGCGTCTCACGTTGGGAGTGTAGCAAAGAGCAATCAGGCTGGGTGAGGAACAAAGATCACGAGTTGATTACATTAGCAGGCGAGAAAAGAGAAAGCCCCACCTTATCAGGCAGTCCCTTCGAGCCGCTCCAGTCGGCGCTCGTGCGACTCGATTTCTTCGGCTTGCTTGGCCACGGTTCCGGCCAAGGTCGCGATCATGGAGGCAAGGCGGTCAAGGCGCGAGTCAGTGGCTCGCATCTGTTCTCCGACCTGCGCGATCTGTGCGGCATTGGCAGCGATGTGTGCGGCGTTCTCTGCGATCAGCGCCTCGTGTTTCAGCTGCTGGTCATAGAGTCGGCCCATCGCCGTCCAAAACTCTTCGAAGCTACCGAATGTACTACTCATGGTAAGTAGTGTATCCCGTTCGAGGCTCTCAGGCTACGTCACCAAGCCGACACCCAGAGACAGCGAGCCTCACAGTCTGTCCAACATTGACCATGATGGATATGCGTGATAACTTTCGCTCAGGAGACCCTTAGACCGCTTATGAACGTGCACCTTACGCCCGAGTTGGAAACATTGGTCCAAAAGAAGGTGAAGACGGGACGTTACAACTCGGCCAGCGAGGTCGTCCGCGAGGCGCTGCGGTTGTTTGAGCAGAGGGACCGAATTCGGGAGCTTCAACTCCGCGACATTCGCAACCGAATCGACCAGGGCTGGGCTTCCCTGGAACGTGGCGAAACCATCGACGGAGAACAGTTTTTCCGGCGACTGGAGCGCGAGGAACAAGAGCTAGCGCGAAAACGCAAGCGGGCATGAAGCGCTTCCAACTCTCGGTAGACGCTGCCCGTGACATTCGCGAAATCTGGTCTTACATCGCCAAAGACAACATCAAAGCGGCACGGCGTGTTCGCCTTAGAATTTGCGATGCCTGCCAGCGGATCGCCGAGCTTCCCGGAATCGGACACCGGCGCGAAGACCTCACGGACAAACCGGTACTCTTCTGGCGGGTCGACTCCTATCTGATTGTTTACAGTGCGAACCGCCGCCCTATCGAAATCGTTCGCGTGTTACATGGAGCACTCGATGTTCCGGCGGTGCTTACGGGCATGTAGGCGGTTAGGAAATCTGTTCAACCGCCATTTTCCAGCGGTATTTGCGGCATCCAACCAACTTGCATAATCTACAGTTCCCGGAGTCCGGAGGTTAGCGGCAATTTCCTGAGGGCTTCGTATCGAACTACCGGCCTGCCCAAATGGCGGCTTGACATTAATAATTGAGGGCATCCTGTGAACCTTGTCGACATCCTGTTCGGCCGCCCCTTGGCAACCGAGGAAGACAAAGCCGAGCGGATCGGTCCCGGCAAAGGCATTCCAGTGTTCGGGCTCGACGCCCTCAGCTCGGCCGCATATGGGCCGGAGGCGGCGCTTACCTTGCTCATTCCTCTGGGAATGGCGGGGGTCCATTTCATCTGGCCGATCACCATCAGCATTATCGTTTTGCTGGGCATTGTTTACTTTTCCTATCGTCAGACAATCTCCGCCTATCCGCAGGGAGGTGGCTCCTATACCGTCGCCAGCGAGAACCTTGGGACCTGGCCCGGACTGCTTGCCGCCGCTGCGCTCATGATCGATTACATTCTGACTGCGGCCGTGGGCATCTCGGCGGGCGTCGGCGCTCTGGTCTCCGCGGTTCCCTCCTTGCAAACTCATACGGTCGCCATCTGTCTGGCAATCCTTTTACTTCTCACATTAGTCAATCTGCGGGGAGTACAGGAGACCGGTGGAGTTTTCATGGTCCCCACTTATCTTTTTGTCGCGTGTCTGCTGGGGATGATTGGAATCGGTCTGGTGAAAGCATTGTTAGCCGGTGGTCATCCGGCAGCGGTGATTGCGCCGCCCAGGCTGACGGGCGCCACGGCGACGGTCAGCGCATGGCTGATTCTTCGCGCTTTTTCCAGCGGCTGTACTGCCATGACTGGAGTGGAGGCGGTAAGCAATGGAGTGATGGCGTTTCGCGAGCCTACCGACAAGTACGCCCGGTTGACCCTGACCATCATCATAGCGATTCTGATGGTGATGCTCGGCGGCATTGCGTATCTTTGCCCGCTATACGGCGTAGCAGCAACCGAGCCGGGACAACTGGGATACCAAAGCGTGCTGTCGCAACTCATCGCCGCCATCACCGGCAGGGGCGCTTTCTATTGGACCAGCATTGTCTCCATCCTCATCGTCTTGTCCTTGTCGGCGAACACTGCCTTCGCTGACTTCCCCCGTTTATCCCGTGCCATCGCCAGAAATGGATTCTTGCCTCACGCTCTGACTTTGCGTGGACGACGGCTGGTGTTTACGCCCGGGGTTTACGCGCTGGCATTCCTTACTGGCACTTTGCTCATTATCTTCCAGGGAGTAACCGACCGGCTGATTCCTTTGTACGCCGTCGGCGCGTTCCTGGCGTTCACCTTGTCGCAGGCCGGCATGGTGGTCCATTGGAAAAAACACGGCGGGCCTGGCGCTCGAAATAGTATGGCGATCAATGCCGTAGGCGCCATTGCGACCGGCATTACCGTGGCCGTGGTGCTTATCGCCAAGTTCACCGAAGGCGCATGGATTACCGTGCTGCTCATTCCTGCCTTGATCCTGATGATGTATTCCGTCCATCGCCATTACCAGCGGGTTGAGCGGGCAACTGCACTGGACGCCCCGGTGAACACCAAGACGATCCGCGAGCCCATCGTCCTGATTCCAATCGAACGATGGAGTGCGGTCTCCGAGAAAACCCTGCGCTTCGCATGGTCAATTGCAAAACAGATTACCTTTGTTCATGTCGATTGCGGGGAAGATGAAGACACCTTCCGGCGGCGATGGAGCGAGCTGGTAGAAGTACCTGCGCGGAATGCGCAACTCCCGGTGCCCAATCTGGTGGTACTGCAATCTCCCTTCCGCTTCGTTGTCAGGCCGATTGCGGAATACGCGCTAAAGGTGCAGGCTGAAAACCCCCATGACCATATCGCAATCCTTGTTCCAGAATTTATCGAGCATCACTGGTATAACGCCCTGCTTCACAACAATCGACCTCAGCTGCTCAAAACCCTTCTCAACCTTAAGGAGAATCCCCGGATCACAGTCATTAACATTCCCTGGTATATGCATCCTTCCAAGCATCCCTAAACCGGACTCGCCCTCTGCTCGGCAAACGGCCAAACCAACTGGCGACGAACCCACTCAGAACAAATTGACTGCCGCAGGTTAGCGCCCTATCATCAGGCATTCATTCTGCGTAGTAAGCCATGATCGAGACGACGATCTCGCATTACCGCATCGTCAGCAAGCTCGGCGGCGGTGGGATGGGTGTGGTCTACAAGGCCGAGGACACCCGCCTGCATCGCTTTGTTGCGCTGAAGTTCCTGCCAGATGACGTCGCGCGCGATCCTCAGGCACTGGCACGTTTTCAGCGCGAGGCCCAGGCGGCTTCTGCCTTAAATCATTCCAACATCTGCACGATTTATGACATCGGCGAGGAAGAGGGCCGCGCCTTCATGGTCATGGAGTTCCTCGATGGCGTGACCCTCAAGCATCAGATCGCCGGTAAGCCGCTGGAGCCCGAACAGCTGCTGGAGTTGGGCATCGAGATCGCCGATGCACTCGAAGCGGCTCACGGTCAGGGGATTGTTCATCGCGATATCAAGCCGGCCAACATCTTCGTGACGCGTCGCGGCCACGCCAAGATTCTCGACTTCGGTCTGGCCAAGCTAACCGACAAATACACGGCGGCCGGCGGCGAGATCGAAACCATCGTGGCGGATTCCGACGCCGAGCACCTGACCAGTCCGGGAACGATGGTAGGCACCGTGGCCTACATGTCGCCGGAACAAGTCCGGGCCAGAGACGTCGACTCGCGCACCGATCTGTTCTCCTTCGGCGCAGTGCTGTACGAGATGGCCACCGGCAAGATGCCCTTCGACGGTAACAGCCCGGGCGAGATTTGCGGCGACATTCTGCACCTGGAACCTCCGCCGCCCTCCCAGGTAAATCCGCAGGTATCGATCGCGCTCCAGTCGGTGATCCAGAAAGCGCTGGAGAAGGACCGCAATCTGCGCTATCAGCACGCCTCCGAACTGCGCAGCGATCTGCAGCGGCTGAAACGCGATTCGGAGACCGGTCGTTATTCGACGTCGAGCTTAAGCGCTTCGAAGATCGCGCTGACTACGTCTGCCGCTCAGAAGAAGAAACCCCGGGGCGTGACCGTGGCCGTCGCGGTCGTGCTGCTTGCAGCGCTGATTGGCGCAGGACTCTACTATCGCTGGCATCGCGCTGCGCAACTCACCGACAAAGACACCATCGTCATCGCCGATTTCGCCAACAGCACCGGCGATCCCGTCTTCGACGACACCCTGAAGACGGCGCTGACCGTCTCGCTCAACCAGTCGCCGTTTCTCAATGTGCTCTCCGACAACCGAGTCGCAGCGACCTTGCGGTTGATGACCAAGCCTCCGGGCGCAAAGCTGACACCGGAGGTGGCGCGTGAAGTCTGTCAGCGTTCCGGCAGCAGGGCTTACATCGCCGGCTCCGTCGCCAGCCTGGACAACGAGTACGTGATCGGGCTGAAGGTTCTGAACTGCCAGACCGGCGACACGCTGGCGCAACAGCAGGCGCGGGCCGACGGCAAGAAGAACGTGCTGAATGCGGTAGACTCGGCTGCCGCAACCCTGCGCAACCAGTTGGGCGAGTCGCTGGCGACGGTGCAGAAGTTCGATGTTCCGCTGCAACAGGCGACCACCTCCTCGCTCGAGGCGTTGCAAGCCTACAGCCTGGGCGTAAAAGCCAGCCACGAGAAAGGCATCAAGGACTCTCTGCCCTATCTGGAGCATGCCGTCGAGCTCGATCCCAACTTCGCCATGGGATATCGCGAGATGGGCAACGAGTACAGCGGCCTGGGAGAGGTCGGACGCGCCAGCGAATATTTCACCAAGGCCTTCCAGTTGCGCGATCACGCCAGCGAGCGCGAGAAGCTGATCATCAGCGCCAATTACTATCAGAACGTCACCGGGCAGCTCGACAAAGCCGCCGAAACCTATCAGGAGATGATCGACAACTATCCGCGCGATCCCGTCGGGTACTTCAACCTGAGCGAGGTCTGCACGCCGCAGGGTCTTTACGAGAAAGCGCTGGAGTTGACGCGCCAAGCCCAGCGGCTGGTTCCCGATCGCGTCGCGCTGTACGAAAACTTCGGCAACATTCTGCTGGCTTTGCAGCGCTTCGACGACGCGAGAAAGGCGATTGGCGAGGCTGAGGCGCGCAAGCTCGACGATTACCTGCTGCACTCGCAGCTCTACGCGCTGGGCTTCATCACGCAGAACGCGCCCGCGCAGGCGCAGCAGATGCAGTGGTTCGCCGCTCATCAAGGCGTGGAGAACTTCGGCCTGTCGCTCGCCTCGGACACCGCAGCCTATGCCGGTCACCTGAGCAAAGCTCGCGCCTTAACCTCGCAAGCTGCGGATTCTGCCGTTCGTGCCGACAGCAAAGAGAACGGCGCCATCTGGTGGGAGAACGCCGCCATACGCGAGGCTGGCTTCGGCAACATCGCCGAAGCGCAGCAGGCCGCCGCGGCTGGAACGAAGCTGGACGCCGACAGCCAGGGCGTCGCCGTGGAGGCTGCGATCGCCCACGCTCTGGCCGGAGACTCGACCCACGCGCAAGCCGCCGCGCAGTTGCTCAACCAGCGCTATCCGCTCGACACCCAGATGCAGTCACTCTGGCTGCCGGCGATTCAGGCGCAGCTCGCGCTCAATCGCAAAGATCCGACCGCCGCGCTGCGCGATTTGCAGACTGCGTCGCCGCCCATCGAGTACGGCCTGACCCCGTTCGCTGCCAACATCTCTTGCCTCTACCCCACCTACATTCGCGGACAGGCGTATCTTGTGACGGGACAAGGCAAAGAAGCTGCCGCCGAGTTCCAGAAGATTCTCGACCACAGTGGCATGGTATGGAACTGCTGGACGGGAGCGTTAGCGCACCTCGGCGTGGCCCGCGCCAATGCACTACAAGCGAAAAACTCGGCAGGCGCCGATGCCGATGCCGCCCGCAGTCGCGCCCTCACAGCATACAAAGACTTCCTTACCCTCTGGAAAGACGCCGATCCAGATATTCCCATTTACAAACAAGCCAAAGCCGAGTACGCGAAGCTGCAGTAACAAGCGCGGAGACTGGTTCAACTTGGAACCGTGACAGCTGACTCCCAAAAGTCTTCTTTCTGCTTGCAGCCGAGATAGCGTTCCGTTGTCTGAACCAAGGCATGCCCAAGCAGAAACTGAGGTGGTAGGGCAAGTTGCCTACTTGTAACTAGTCATGAGCTTTCATCGGTGCGCGAACGCCCTTGGCAAACTCCTCTTGCATGGTTTGCCGTAGGCTTTGGAAACGGCGGCTGAGTTCCGCAGGATTCGGCCTAAACGCGGGAAGTGGCGACAGCATCCTATCCAGCGCGCAAAGCAAGCCTACGTTCGCCGCAAGTTTGACTCCGCTCGCCCGGATGCCTTCTTCCAAAGCGAGTTGGTCATGATTCGTGGGATGCCGCCCCAATAAGCATTCCAGCATTACTACGCCAAGGGAAAAAACGTCCGAAGCGCACGACAATGCCTTTGTCCCTCTGAGTTTCTCCGGCGAAAAGTAACCCCACGTTCCGAGAGGCCCACGGGAGCGACGGTCGGGCCGGCCTAAAGGCTTGAAAGAAAGAATATTGCCTTGACCCAAATATCTGGCTGCGCCGAGGTCGATGAGAACAGCGCTGCCTACTGAGCCGACCATGGCGTGGCTGCCGCAGTTTCTAAGCATGATGTTCGAGGGCTTGATGTCCCCATGAACAATGCGTCGCGACCAGATTTCCGCAATTGCAGCCGAGACATCCCGCCCTATCGCCAGGACTTCGGATTCCAGCAGCGGTCCGTTTTTCAACAGAACGCTAAGGGGTTGTCCGTCTATGAATTCCCACGCAACGTACCGCGTGTGTCTACCGGCCACGTCACAATAGCCATGCTCTATCAGCCCAGCCAGGTTTGGATGCGAGAAGTTCTCCGTCGCGGTGATCTCGGGCTGTACGCGAATCTTCCGTCTGCGATCGAAGTGCAACTTCAGAGCTACAACGTCACGCGCGGCTGTGCCGTCTGTCCGAGAAGTCCTGGTCGCCCTGAAAACTACTCCCTGGCCACCAGCAGCAATCTCGTGACCAATGATGTAGCGCCGACCCAGCGCAGCTTCTATTTCAGCAGGGACAAATTGGCAGGTATACCGATGGACAGTCATACGATCTACCAGCTAAGGTACATGCCTCCGGTTTCCCACGATCTCGGCCATCGGTTCAACGGAACTGAACCTGTTGCGTTACCCCGCAGGCGGCCGCGTCTCGTGAAACAAGAATCCGGCGGTCTTTTATTCCGCCGCGTACCTCCGCTCCCGCGGCGTGATCCGGCCCAGTAGTGCTTCGGCTCTCTCAATTCATCGATCACTACCGCAACACTCCGTCCTGAGACTTCTTCCGTACAGCGCGTCACTCGCCCGACACACATCACGCTAACTGCATGACCGCCGCCGGATACTTCAAGCGGCATCTCGATTGCGAACTCCACCAGCTCGGGTTGCAAACGCAAAGCTGCTAAACTAAGCTCTATCATAACCTTCCGATTAGGCCGGGATGGCGGAACTGGCAGACGCAGCGGACTCAAAATCCGCCGACCTTCGGGTCATGGGGGTTCGACCCCCCCTCCCGGCACCAGTCCAAGCCATCGAAACGCCTACGCCACTGCCAGATCCAGCCTCCAATCATGGCGACGACAGATGCAAGAGACAGAACAGCTTTCAGTGTGTCGGCGTTCATGTCAAGGCTCAATGCCAATGCTTAGCGTTACCCCAGAATCCCCATACGCTTGCCCACGCGCTTCAGCGTCTCCAGCGCCTGGTCCAGCTCATCTTTTGTATGCGTAGCCGTCATGATCGTGCGGATGCGCGCTTTGCCTTCCGGCACCGTCGGAAATGCGATGCCCGTGCCCATCACGCCCTCCTTGAATAGCTCGCGCGAGAAGTCCATGGTCAGGCGGCCATCGCCGACGATGATCGGCGTGATTGGGGTCTCGCTCGCAGGCGTGTTCACTCCGCCGATGTTAAATCCCAGCGCTCCCAGCTCCTGCTTCCAGTAGCGCGTGTTCTCCCAGAGCTTCTCGATCCGCTCCGGCTCCTGCTCCAGCACATCGAAGGCCGCGATGCTAGTGGCTGCGACGGAAGGCGGATGCGAGGTCGAGAACATGAACGGACGGCCGCGATGGTAGAGGAACTCGATCAGGTCGCGTGTGCCGCAGACGTAGCCGCCGAGCGCGCCAATCGCCTTGGACAACGTCCCAACCTGAATGTCCACTCTCCCGTGAAGTTTGAAATGATCGACCGTCCCGCGTCCATTGCGGCCCAGCACCCCGGACGCGTGCGCGTCATCCACCATCATGATCGCGCCGTACTTTTCGGCCAGCGCAGTCAGTTGCGGCAGCGCGCCGATGTCGCCGTCCATCGAGAAAACGCCATCGGTGATGAGCAGCTTGTGCCCCGGTTCGTTCTTGATTTCGTTCAGCAGCTCTTCGGCGTGCGCGACGTCCTTGTGACGGAAGACTTTGATCTTCGCGCGCGAGAGCCGTGCGCCGTCGATGATGCTGGCGTGGTTCAGTTCGTCGGAGATGATGAAGTCTTCCTTGCCCAGGATCGCCGACACCGTGCCGGCATTGGCGGTGAAACCCGACTGGAAGACCACGCAGGCCTCGACGTTTTTGAAGCGCGCAATCTTCTCCTCCAGCTCCATGTGGATCTTCATGGTGCCGGCGATGGTGCGCACCGCGCCTGAACCAACGCCGAATTCCTTGGTGGCCTTCAGCGCGGCTTCGCGCAGCTTGGGATGCGTGGTAAGTCCGAGATAATTGTTGGAGGCCAGGTTGATGACCTTCTTGCCGTCGAAGGTGCATACCGGCGCCTGCTCGTCGTCGAGCACGCGCAGTTTGAAGTAGGTGCCCTTTTGCTTGAGGTCGTTTAGTTGATCGGTAAGGAATGAGAGCGGATTGGTACGGGTGGTAGATGTAGCCATGAAATCGAAGTCTCCAATGCGACTGGATATTTTATCGCGGAGGGGCCTAGCTGCGAGGCAGTAACACTGGATCCTTAGCTATTTTGGTTTCTTATCCTGCTTACTGGAATCGCGCTTCTCGTCATCATCCTGCTTCTTGTTCTTGTCTCGATCTTCGTCTTCCCTTTTCTTAAGATTTCCGTCATCGTCGTTAAAGTCAATTCCCCAGCCACCCATTTGCTCACCTCAACCTTTCAAAATCATTTTGACTCGGTGAACGTATTGCTCCTGAACTCTTAAGGCAGCGAAAATCGCGAGCACTTCAAACGCCAGAAACACTATGCTCGCAAAGGTGATTGCCGATTTCGAGTGTCCTCCGCTGCTAGCCCATCCGGCGAAAACGATAGGACCGACGACAGACACCCCGCCCCACCATTGGTGATAGCGATGAATCTCGTCGACGGCCCCGCGAAATGCGGACATTTTGCCCGGGGCGGAGAGCTTTTCGAAATCCGAGGCTTCGAGTTTGAGATTCTCCCGACAGAACCACACCTCGAATATAATCCAGCGCACGCCGTGGGCCAGCAAACCCACAATGGCAGCGAACAGAATTACGATTACGAAAAGCCCAACACTTGATTCAGCGGTTAAAAATCCCTTGAAACTGCTCCGTAGGGACTCCGACCAGAAGCTTAGTCCATATAGGCCAATTAACCCAGGGAGAAAATAGGCGAGCAGTAATCCGAAGGACGTAATTGTAACGTCTTTAATTTCGTCTGCCATTGCAGCCTGCCCGAAAGCGCTAGAACGAGCGTTGATGCGATCATCTCTGCCGCGGAATTCACCTGTGGGGCATTAATTCTATCGCGTCCCGTTCGGATATACCAGAATCTTGCTGGCCTCGCCGGTTTTCAGCAGTTCCATGCCCGACGCAAAGTCCTTCATGGCGATACGATTCGTGATCACGGGATGCAGGTCGAGTTTGCCGGCCTTGAGCAGCGCGGTCATCTGATACCACGTCTGATACATGCGGCGGCCGTTGATGCCCTGCACCGTGGCGCCCTTGAAGATAACTTCTTCGGCCAGGTTGATTTCGACTGGCTTGGAGGGAATTCCGAGCAGCGACATGCGGCCGCCGAGACGCAGAATCTTGAAGCCGAGCCGGATGGCCTCGGTTCGGCCTGCCATCTCCAGTACCACATCGACGCCGGTGCCGTCCGTGTGGTCCATGACGATTTGATAGACGTCGTCTTTCGTGGGATCGAGCACGAAATCCGGCTTCATCTGCTCGGCGATCCTGCGGCGATGCTCGTTCACTTCGAGCGCGAAGATCTGCGTGGCTCCGCAGGCGCGTGCTACGGCAATGGAAAACAGTCCGATCGGCCCGCAACCGGTGATGGCGACGGTCTTGGCGGCGATGTCGCCCGCCAACACGGTGTGCACGGCATTGCCCAGCGGATCGAGGATGGAGGCATACTCCAGCGGGATGGATGCATCGAGCTTCCAGATGTTCGACTCGGGGATGACCACGTATTCGGCGAAGGCACCGTTTTCGTCGACGCCGATGATCTTCACGTGCTGGCAAATGTGCGCTTCACCGGTGCGGCATTGCAGGCACTTGCCGCAGGCCACGTGCATCTCGGCAGAGACGAAATCGCCTTCCTTGACACTCGTGACTTCATCGCCTACAGCTTCCACCGTGCCGCAGAACTCGTGGCCAGGAATGAGCGGCGGATGAATGCGGCGCTGCGCCCACTGGTCCCACTGGTAAATATGCAAGTCCGTGCCGCAGATGGAGGCCACCTTGACCTTGACCAGGACATCGGTCAGTCCAAACTCTGGCTTGGTAACTTCACGGATTTCAATGCCCGGCGCGGGCTCCGCCTTCACGACGGCAAGCATAGTATTCGGCATGAGGATGGCTCTTTCGACATAGCTCCCGGTCTTTCACCAGATGCGGCGACTCGACAGGGCTGCTGAAGTGGTCGGCCCGGTATGAACAAGAAACGGTGGGCAAACGGACAAGTTTAACACGCGTGGCATGGCAAGCTGATGCTCCGCTACGCCGCCGCGATCACGTCAATCTCGACCAGCACGTCTTTGGGAAGACGCGCCACCTCGACCGTCGAACGCGCGGGTGGAGCTTGTGTGAAGTAACGGCCATACACTTCATTCATCGCGGCGAAGTCCGCCATGTTCTTCAGGAAGACGCCGGCCTTCACCACCCGATCGAGCGAGCTGCCTGCGGCCTTCAGAATGCCACTCAGGTTCTGCAGCACGCGTTCGGTTTGCGCGGCCACATCGCCTTCGACCAGTTGCTGCGTCGCCGGGTCCAAAGGGATTTGCCCGGAAACAAAGACGAAGCCGTTGGCTTTGACCGCCTGTGAATACGGCCCAATGGCCTTGGGCGCCTCTTCGGTTGCAATCACTTCGCGCATGCGTCCTCCCCGATGCAAACTGAATCCTGATTGTCGCACAGGAATGAAGCGGAGGCGCTCATTTGCCGAGCACGATAACTGTATGGCGCCAACCAATCGAACGTGCGTCCAACCCGCCCGGCAGTCGTCCACGCAGCGCCCACTGTTTTATACTGGAAGCACGCAGCGAACGCTCCTAATCCGTTCGCTCCTTCAATTCAGGATGGCAACAACTGCAAATCCGCAACCGGCGGACTCGCCCGAGGTACGCCGCTATAACCGCATTCAGCGTTGGCTGAGCCTGGCCGATACGGTGATCGGTTTTGTGCTCCTGGTTGTGCTTTTGGTGACCGGCTGGACCGGCAAGCTACGCGACTGGTCGTATTCGGGCGCAAAGCAACATTATTTCTTCGCCGTCTTTCTGTACATCCTGATGTTCTCGGTCATCGCCAAGCTCCTGAGCTCGCCGTTCGACTTCACCGGCTTCCGGCTGGAGCATCAGTATCACCTCTCGAATCAGAAGATGCGCAGTTGGCTATGGGACGAGTGCAAGGGCTGGCTGGTTTCGCTGGTGCTGAGCACCATCATGGTCGAGTTGGTGTACTGCATCATACGCATCGCGCCGCAGCGCTGGTGGATTATCGCCTGGGCCGTGTTCGTTGGACTGTTCCTGCTGATGGCGCAGCTCGGGCCGGTCTTGCTGATGCCGATCTTCTACAAGTTCGAACCGCTGGCGAATGACAGCCTGCGCGAGCGGCTGACCAAGCTGGGCGAGCGCGCTGGAACGCGCGTCCGCGGCGTGTACGAGTGGAAGCTGTCGGAGAAGTCGAACAAGGCGAACGCCGCGCTCACCGGCATGGGTGCGACCCGGCGCATCATTCTTTCCGACACCTTGCTGCAAAACTACAGCGACGACGAGATCGAGGCCATCCTCGCGCATGAACTCGGGCACCACGTGCATCGCCAAATCTTGAAGGCCATCCTGACCCAGGTCGCCATCACCTTCTTCGCCTTCTGGCTGATCAACCTGGTGCTGCGCTTCGTTATCGCGAAAAACTGGTTCCCAGTGCTTAATCCGCGGCTCTACGATTTCGCCAACCTGCCGCTGATTGTGCTGGTGGCGACGGTCCTCGGCTTTTTGCTGATGCCGGCACTGAATGCGATCTCGCGCCACCATGAGCGCCAGGCGGACCGCTACGCGTGGGAGAACACGCCGGCGATCGAACCGTTTATCAGCTCCATGCAGAAGCTAGCGGACCAGAATCTTGCCGAGCGCGAGCCATCGAAGTTCATCGAATGGTTTTTCCACTCGCACCCCTCGATCTCGAAGCGGATTGCGGCGGCGGAGTCGTGGGCTGGCAAACAGCCGCAGGCAGAGGTTCAGTCACTCACATGACTTTGTGCGTTGGCACAGGATCGCCTCCACTAACCGCAAGTCCTCTTCCGTGTCCACCCCCACCGTGTTGAACGGTGTTTCGGCGACATGGATCGCAATGCCATTGGCGAGAAAACGTAGCTGCTCAAGTCGCTCGTTCCGCTCCAACTCTGACTCGGGTAAAACGCAGAAGCGGTCTAGTGCTGCTTTGCGGTAAGCATAGAAGCCCAAGTGCTTGTAGTACTGCACCGCCCCGGTGCGATCGCGGTCGAAGGGAATCGTCGCGCGAGAGAAATACAGCGCCTTTCCATCAAGTGCAGTGACGACTTTCACCGCATTGGGATTGTTCAGGTCCTCGGGCGAGCACGCCGTCTTCAGCGTGCCTACCTCTACCGCGTCACACTGCATCAGTTCAAGCAGCACATCGAGATGTTCACGCCGGGCCAGGGGCTCGTCGCCCTGAACATTGACGTAGACATCCGCGTCGACCGTCTGGGCGACCTCGTGCACTCGATCCGTCCCGCTGCGGTGCTCCGGAGATGTCATGCGATAGTCCCAGCCGTGTTGACGGCAAACATCAGCGATCTCGTCAGAGTCGGTAGCAACCACCACCCCTTGCAACTCACGGCAGGCACGAGCGGCTTCGTACACGTGGGCGAGCATCGGCCGTCCGGCGATCTTGCGCAGCACTTTGCCCGGCAGTCGAGTTGACGCAAGCCGCGCCGGAATAATGGCAACAGCGTTCACCCGCTTAGTTTCAACGTAGACACCGCGCTCTGGCAAGAGAAAGTGGTCCCGTCTTAGCCAAAAGAGGGAGGAGTAAAGCGGGTTCCTCGACTCGTCCGCCGCGGCGGATTCAGTTGATGACACTTCTATGCCAAGAGCATAGGAACACCGTTTCGCGAAAAGCGAAGAGCGAATAGCGCAGAGCGGAAGTTGAAGCTGACAGCTGAGGGCTGTTTTGTTTGACCGCAACCAATCATGAAAAATAGAATCAATAACATTGAACGACTTTGGGGAACCGGCCTTGCCTCTCTACGAATACCAGTGCAAGAAGTGCCATAGCCTGACGGAACGGATCCAGAAGTTTTCCGACCCGCCACTGACCATCTGCCCGCATTGCGGAGGTGAGCTGGAGCAACTGCTTTCAGCGCCGGCCGTCCAGTTTAAGGGCTCGGGATGGTACGCCACCGACTACGCCACGAAATCGTATAAGGATAGCGCAAGTAAAGATAGCTCCAAGAGCGGCAACGGCTCGGTGGCGTCTTCGCCGGAGAGCAAGTCGGAGGATTCCAAGAGCAAAGGCGCTTCGGGCGCGGAAAAGGCCGGTGCCAGCTCGGATCAGCCGGCCGGCAAGAAGTAGGGCCATGTTCGGACGTCACAGATGCATGTGATCTTGGTCGCTTGTCCCTGGGTTAATGCTAGGTTCTCATAGCATCCAAGCGTTAGAATTATTCTCGTTCGAACGCTTGTTCAGAACATAGGCTCTTTCCGATTCATACTTTCAATTTCCCAGAGGAGGTACCGGTCATGTCGAAGGATACTTTGACCATCACCGACCAACGCACCGCTAAAACTTATGAGACGCCGGTCGAGCTCGGCACCATCCGGGCCATGGACCTGCGGAAGATCAAGACTGGTCCCGACGACTTCGGTCTGATGACCTACGATCCCGCATTCATGAATACGGTTTCTTGCAAAAGCAGCATCACCTTCATTGACGGCGACAAAGGCATCCTTCGCTACCGCGGCTACGATATCGAGACGCTGGCCGAGCATTGCACCTATTTGCAGGTTGCCTACCTGCTGCTGTTCGGCGAGTTGCCGAATCCGCAACAGGACAAGGACTGGACCTGGGAGATCACCCATCACACCATGTTGCACGAGACCACCAAGCACTTCATCGACGGCTTCCGCTACGATGCTCATCCCATGGGCATTCTGGTAAGCACCTTGGCGGCCCTCTCCACCGTCTATCCGGAAGCCAAGAACATCAACGACCCGGTGAATCGGGAGAAGCAGATCATTCGTCTGATCGCCAAGATGGCCACGCTGGCCGCATATTCCTACCGTCACCGCCGCGGGCATCCCTATGTGTATCCCGACAACGATCTCAGCTATCCCGAAAATTTCATGAACATGCTGTGGAAGATGACGGAGCCGAAATACGTTGCCAGCCCGGTAATCGCACGCGCGCTGGACGTGCTCTTCATCCTGCACGCCGACCACGAGCAAAATTGCAGCACCAGCACCATGCGCGTCATCGGCAGCGCTCAGACCGATCCTTATCTCTCCATGGCGGGCGCGGCCGCGGCGCTGGCCGGGCCGTTGCATGGCGGCGCCAATGAAGAAGTGCTGCGCATGCTCGACGAAATCGGTTCGGTGAAGAATATTCCCGCCTACATCAAACGGGTGAAAGAAGGCGAGATCAAGCTGATGGGCTTCGGGCACAGGGTCTACAAGAACTACGATCCGCGCGCCCGCATCATCAAACAGGTTGCCGAAGAAGTGTTCGAGGTGACGGGCCGCAACGACCGGCTCGACACTGCCCTGGAACTGGAACGCATCGCGCTTCAGGACGAGTACTTCGTTTCCCGCAAGCTGTATCCCAACGTGGATTTCTACTCGGGAATCATCTACCAGGCCATGGGTTTCCAGCCGGAGATGTTTACTGTCTTGTTTGCCATTCCCCGCGCGGCCGGCTGGCTGGCGCAATGGAACGAGATGGTACAGGACCCGGAGCAGAAGATCGCGCGGCCACGGCAAATCTACACCGGAATCGATCATCGCAAGTTTCCGGTGACACAGGAACAGAAAACAGCGGTAAAAGTCGGGTAAGCCTCAGATCGCAAGCCTTCCTTCGACATACGGCTTGAGAAGAGCGGACCTCTGGTCCGCTCTTCTTTCTTGCGCCGGATTGAGCCAGGCCTGCTACCAGGCTCGCCGCGGTCCGCGAAGGATTCGCGCGGGCAGAAAGATGATGGCCTTCAGCAGCTCCAGCACTCCTTCAACCGCAATCCCCAAAATACGGAACGGCAGCAGGAATAGCCAAACAATCGGATAGAGCACCAGGAAAAGCAGGGCCAGCGGCCAGCAGAAGATCAGTAGGACGCACCAAAGCAGGAAAGTGAGCATAACGTCACCGGATTGTAGTACGAGAATTTAGTCGGCAAAGTTCCCGGCACACCGCGCGTTCGCTGGCCTTGATTCCGACGATGGACCATTGTTCAGCCGCCGATCACAAGTTAAGTCGATCGCGGTCCTTCGCGGGTCCCCACTCGCGCCTCGGACGGTGTGACAGCCGCTAACCCATTTATTCCTTGACATTGGACCCGGTTCGCAAGTAAATACTCGGTCACATCTCACATAACACTTGGCAAGGAGCGAGTATGAACAAGGCGGACCTGGTTGAGAAAATTGCAGCCGCCCATGGCATCAGCAAGACCGCGGCTGGAGGGGCAATCGACACCATCATCGATTCGGTCACCAGTGTCTTGAAAAAGGGTGGACGCGTGACCCTGGTTGGCTTCGGAAGCTTTGCGCTTTCGCAGCGCAAGGCACGCAACGGACGCAATCCGCAGACGGGAGGCGTCATCAGGATTCCCGCACGCCGAGTGGCGAAATTTACGCCCGGCATTGAGCTAAGGAAGGCGGTTAACAAGAAATAGGCCAACCGTGAATCGCAGTGCGTCGCCAGCGCAAGCCCGCCATCCCAGATGCGACGTTGTGGAAGTCGCGCATTGCGATGAATCTTTCGCACACTTCACCTCGTCAAAGGGACAGGTTTCACCGAGGCCGGGTTGCCGCAATGCTGGGCTATCCGGTAAAATTGTTTGCAGTCAATAGCTTAGGAGTTCCATGAAGGCAGCGATCCATCCCGCTTACGAAGAAGTGCGCGTCCATTGCGCCTGCGGCAATACCTTTTTGACCCGTTCGACCCATAAGGGCGATATCAACGTGGAAATTTGCTCCGCCTGCCATCCGTTCTTCACCGGCAAGCAGAAGCTGGTTGACACCGCCGGTCGCGTGGAACGCTTCCGCCGCAAGTACGCCAAGAGCGACGCCGCGAAGACCGAAGCCGCAAAAACCGAAGCCGCAAAACAGTAGCTCTCTCTTTCGAAGGTCTCCAGGCCTCCGCCGCGGCGGAGGCTTTGTTCATTGGCCCGAAGCGCTGAGCGCACGATCCACCGACAGCGCTCCCGCGCCTCTAATCATGATCAACAGACACATCGCAATCGCCAGCAGGTGATATTCGAAGCCCTCGCCTTTCTGTTGCCCGGTCCAGTTCATGAAGAACCCGTTGACGTGGTGCACCGTGGCAATAGCCACCAGCATGTTGACCATGATGCCAAACGCCGCGATACGGCTGAGCAGACCAACGATCAGGCCCAACCCGCCGAAGAATTCGGCACAAATGGCAAGAAATGCGAAGGGAGCGGGAATGCCCATATGCTGGGTGAAGAAGCCCATGGTGCCGTGGAAGCCGTGGCCTCCAAACCAGCCCAGCATCTTTTGCGCGCCATGAGCGAAGAACACGATGCCCAGAACCAGGCGCACCAGCGTGAGTGTGAAATCATTCGGGGTGGAAAGCAGCTTCCGCAAGATGTCCTCCTCCAGACCGCCCACGGCGGCCATTCAGCACGGCTGCTAGAGGAGATGATTGTTGTAACACGCAAGTTGCAGGAATATTTTTCGTGGGGATCCGAAGCCCGTAACTACTGCTTATCGCTGGCCTTGAACTCAGTCCAGGGGTTGCCCTTCATATCCTTGAGGATCGGCCGCTGCCAGTCGAACTCCGGATGCTCCTTCAGAAATATGTCGGCAATGAAATCCTCGCCGCAGGGATGCCCGGCGCGCGCCTGTAGCGTCATGTTCTTCGCCATGGTGCTGTCCGCGGCCTGCGCCGTAACCGCGCCGCCGGGATTGTAAGGCGGGTCGCTCCACGCCGGCTCTCCTGTCGGGGAGTTCTCTTCGTGGCCGCACAAGCTCCGGGTGTCGCGATCTTCCTTGCCTTCGTACGTATCCCAATGGTCGGCAAGAAATTTTTCGCCGAGCGCGACATCGATCTGCCCCTTGTTCGCTTGTAGCACCTGCTTCCAGCGCACGCGCCGCGCATTGGCCGAATTGGTCATGTTGCCGGGATCGAAGTTGGTCTCCAGCTTGGTCAGTTGCGGATCACTGGGGAAGTTTGAGCCCTCGAAGTAGCCATCTTTGGTTCGCCAGACGCGATGCAGCTTCAGACCGATCTCGAAGCGCGCGATCTCGCCCGTCTTGTTGTCGGCCAGCAGCCAATCGTTGGCGTAACCGCCATTGTTGCCGTCGAGCATGATCTGAACATATTTACCGATTGAGCTGCCGTATTGCAGCGCTTTGCGGGCGCGCACGAACTCCGGCTTGCCATTGGGATCGAACAGGGTAAAGCCGGTGATGGTCGTCTCCGTGACCATCAGCCCGGCTGAGTTGATACCGAAGTCATCATCGCTGACGATGATTCCCGGGAAGCCGTCGGTCAGCATGTGATAGCCGCGCGTCGGGACAATGTCGAAGATGATGGTCCAGCGCTTGCCGGTGGGGATGTCGGTCCAGTTGCTGTGGGCGATGACGGGTTTATGGTCCTTGGTCCAGGAGCCGGTGGCGACGAAAGCACTGCAATTGCCCGGCGCTTTCAGGTCGGGAGCGCTGGCGCGTTTTTCCTGGCGATTAAGCCACGGCACGTAATAGTCGGGGATTTCCTCCATCGCGTTGAGCGCCACCACGTCCCACAAATCCAGAGTTGAGCCGCGCGCCTTGAGCCCGTCGGCGATCCCTTGCAGCTCCTGCTGATACTCCTCGTCGATATGCGGCCACAGGATGTTCTGTGCCGTCGCACGATAGAACGCCCAATCGCGCTGGGTCTGATGAACGCTCTTGAACTGCACCACTCTGAAGCCGTCTTCGATCTCCGGCGCCAGCAGATATCCGTGCTGGTAGCCAAGGTCGGCAGGCGCGCCTTCCAGGTGCACATAAACCCAGCCACCGCGCTCGAAGCGATAAGCGCCCTTCAGTCGTGCCTCGTCACCTTTCCCCGCATCCTGTTTTGCGGAAGCAGCACCGGTGATCCCGGCGAGCAAACTGAGAATAAACACGCACCAGACAAGACCGCGAGCACTCAACTGCATTATTTCCTCCCAAACCGGCAATCCTGGAAGACGGCAGCAGCTTATCGATTTACAGGGGAAATGGCAATAAGCTGCTGTTGTTCACCCCGGGCTGGGGCTGAATTGCTGACTCGGGCAGCGTCCGGTATCATCATGCGCTTGGGGAATACATATCATGAATGGCCGCGCGGCAGTTGAATTACACCGCACAATAATTCTAGTAATCGCCCTGAGCATTGGCCTCAGCGGTACACTGCCTGCACAGAATCCGCAATCCTCAAGCGGAACCTGGAAGTTTGCTGTCTCGGGCGATTCCCGCAACTGCGGCGACATCGTGATGCCCGCTATTGCCGCCGGCGTTCGCGCCGACGGCGCCGCATTCTACTGGCACCTGGGCGACTATCGAGCCATCTACAATTTCGATGAGGATTACCGTCGCACCCATCCCCAAGCCACCATCTCGCAGTATTTCGACGATGCCTGGCCCGACTTTATCCAGCAGCAGCTTGCGCCCTTTGGCGATTTGCCGGTATTCCTGGCAATCGGCAATCACGAGTTGGTTTCGCCTATGACGCGTCAGCAATATGTCGCGCAGTTCGCTGATTGGCTCGATCAGCCGGTTTTGCAGCATCAGCGCCTTGCGGACGACTCCAACAATCACTTGCTGACCACGTACTATCACTGGATTCATCGTGGGATTGACTTCATTACCATGGACAATGCATCCCCCGATATGTTCGACGCGGCGCAGGTTGCATGGTTCAAGAGGTTGCTGAGGAACGACGCAAAAAACAATTCTGTCCGTACCCTAGTTGTCGGTATGCACGAGGCTCTGCCCGATAGTTGGGCGGCAGGGCACAGCATGAACGACACCCCGCAGCAGGAAGCCAGCGGACGCGATGTCTATAAGCAGTTGATTAAGTTTCGGGAAGACAACCATAAGAACGTCTACGTCGTGGCCAGCCATTCGCACTTCCTGTTGCACGACGTTTACAACAACGCCTGCCATCAGGGCGGCGTGCTGCCAGGCTGGATTGTGGGGAGCGCGGGCGCAGTGCGCTACGGTTTGCCGCCGGAGCGCCCGGACTCTCCTCTCGACAAGACCTATGTGTATGGCTACTTGTTGGCCACAGTAGCGCCTGACGGCAGCATCGATTTCCAGTTCAGACAAGTGCTACGGTCCGATGTGCCGGTCAGCGTGGTGAACAAGTTCTCCGATGATCAAGTGAAGTGGTGCTTCGAGCAGAACAGGTCCGAGAAGAAGCCGCCCTCCGCTCCAAAGTGTGCATTGGCTGCGAGCGGACAATAACGGCAGTGCGCGACGTCGATGCTCAAATTTTCGACTTTTGACTTTGACAAAATCCGCCGCCACGGTGAAGAGACCTACCCTAACGAGTGTTGCGGAATCCTTCTGGGCACGGCGGAAGGCGATGTTCGCACCGTGCGGTCCACAATCCGCTGCAACAACACGGGTACTGACTCGCCGAAGAATCGCTACCACATCGACCCGCGCGAACTCATACGGGTCCAACGCGAAGCCCATCAGGGCGGCCTCGACATTGTCGGCTTCTACCATTCCCATCCCGATCATCCCGCGCATTGCTCGCAAATCGATTTCGAGGAGGCCCACTGGATCGGCTGCTCCTACGTGATCACCGCGGTTGAAAACGGCAAGGCGACGCAGACCAACTCCTTCGCGCTTGCCGGAAGCCGCGAGGAAGACAAGGCTCTAGTGGAAGAGGATGTTTTGCTAATTGCTAATTGCTAGTTGCTGCTTCAATTCATTCCCACCTGCCAAAACAAGAACGAGTAGATATCCGTCCACTCCTCGACGAGTTTGGAAATCGGCTTCCCTGCCCCGTGTCCAGCCTTGGTTTCGATGCGTAGCAGAATCGGGTTAGGACCGGCATTGTCAGCTTGCAACTCCGCGGTCATCTTCTTGGCGTGCATGGGATCGACCCTCGTATCTGTATCGGCGGTCATGAACAGCACCGCGGGATAGGCCGTTCCCTTTTTCACATGATGATACGGCGAGTAGGCGTAGAGCCACTGGAACTGCTTCGCATCTTCCGACGAGCCGTACTCGGGGATCCACAGCTTGGCGATCTGGAAGTTCTGGTAGCGCAGCATGTCGAGCAGCGGCACCTGGCAGACGACAGCACGAAACAGATCGGGCCGCTGGGTCAGTGCCACACCCATCAGCAGGCCGCCGTTGCTGCCGCCGCGAATGGCGAGATGCTCGCGATCGGTGTAACCCTCTCTCTCGAGATACTCGGCGGCGGCGATGAAGTCGTCGAAGACATTTTGTTTTTTCTCGAGCATGCCCGCGCGATGCCAGTCCTCACCAAATTCGCTGCCGCCGCGCAGGTTCGCGACGGCGAAAATGCCATCGTGATCGAGCCATGGGAAAAGATTCTTGTAGAACTCGGGCGTGAGGCTGACATTGAAGCCGCCATAGCCGGTGAGCAGCACGAAATTATGTCCCGTGATCTTCAGTCCTTTACGCATGACCAGAAACATCGGAATGCGGGTGCCGTCTTTCGCCGTGTACCAGACCTGCTTCGTCTCGTATTGATTCGTATCGATGGGGGTCTCGACCGAATCCCACACGCTGTTCCTGGCGTTGGGAATGTCGAAGCGATAGATGGTGGTAGGCATGGTAAACGACGAGAACAGGTAGAACGCGCTGGTGCTGTCGTACTCACCGCCGATGCTGGTGACGGTGCCAAGCGTTGGCAGTGCGATCTCACCCAGCAGCTTGCCGTCGGTGGCGAAGCGCTTGAGCAGCGAGTGGGCGTTGAGTTCGTAGCGCGCGAAGAGTTGCCCGCCGATGATGTCCAGCGAAGTGAGGACCGCATCAGACTGCGGAATGATCTCTCGCCAGTGCTCGTGCGTGGGCGTGGTTACGGGCGTCTTAAGGACGTGGTAGCGCGGAGCACCTTCGTTGGTCAGGATATAGAGATCGCCGTTGT
>Ga0181530_10002327_pt1 | contig 22794 bp, 25 predicted proteins | sample PEATcosm2014_Bin_42_FD_119769 | JGI IMG/M metagenome (GOLD analysis project Ga0181530, IMG submission 119769) | Peatland microbial communities from MTU Mesocosm Facility, Houghton, MI, USA - PEATcosm2014_Bin10_60_metaG | ecosystem: Environmental > Terrestrial > Soil > Wetlands > Peat | place... | reverse complement strand
CGTGACGCGTAATGGGCTTCGCGCAGTGGTCCCGCTGGTCGCAAGAAAGCCGTGCCGACCAACGGGAGGACCATGCGAAGCGGAAAATTGGCGTGTGAACGCCTACACTTGAGGCGATGGATACGCAAGCCCTGTGGCTGACGCTGCGCCTGGCGCTCACGACGACCGTACTGCTGCTGCTGATCGCGCTGCCGGCGGCGTGGTGGATCGCCAGCGGGACCGGCGCGGCGCGCGCACTGGTGCAGGCGGTGGTGGCGCTGCCGCTGGTGCTGCCGCCGACCGTGCTGGGCTTTTACGTCCTGATCGCGATTGGCCCGCGCAGCCCGGTGGGCGCGCTCTATGCCCGGCTCACCGGCGGGCTGCTGCCGTTTTCGTTTGCCGGGCTGCTGGTGGCTTCGGTGCTGTACAGCATGCCGTTCACGGTGCAACCGATGGCGGCGGCCTTCGGCAGCGTGGACCGCAAGCTGCTGGAAGCCGCTTGGTGCCTGGGCGTTTCACGCGCCGGCACTTTTCGCCGCGTGGTGGTGCCGCTGGCGCGGCCGGGAATCGCCACCGCCGCCATCCTCAGTTTCGCTCACACGGTGGGAGAGTTCGGCGTGGTGCTGATGGTGGGCGGCAACATCGCCGGTGTCACCCGCACCGTCTCGATCTCGATTTACGATCAGGCGCAGTCGCTCGATTACTCGGGCGCCTGGCACACGTCGCTGCTGCTGGTGGGCTTTTCCTTCGTGGTGCTGGCAGTGACGTACTCGTGGCAGCGCCGCGCGTGGATGCTATGGCCGCCACACTAACCGCCGAGTGCCGCATGGCGCTGCCGGGAGGGTTCCGGCTGGACGCGGCGCTGGCGCTGCCGCTCGACCAGGCGCCGGTGACGGTGCTGTTCGGTCCTTCGGGTGCCGGCAAGACCACGCTGCTGCGCCTGCTGGCGGGCCTGGAACGCCCCGGTGCGGGCAAGATCGTTTTCCGCGATCGAACCTGGTGCGACATCGAGCGCGGCGTCTGGCTCGATCCGCAGCAGCGCCGCGCCGGCTTGGTCTTCCAACACTACGCGCTGTTCCCGCACCTGACGGTGGAGCGCAACGTGGCCTTCGCCGGGAAAGCGCAGGCTGCCGCGCGGATGATGGAACGCTTCGGGCTCGGCGGTCTGGCCGGGCGGCTGCCACGCGCCATTTCAGGCGGCGAACAGCAACGGGTGGCGCTGGCGCGCGCTCTCGCCGCCGAGCCGGACCTGCTGTTGCTCGACGAACCGCTTTCCGCGCTCGATGCAGCGGCGCGCATCCGCACCCGGCGCGAGCTGCGCGGGCTGCTGGCTGGCGCCGGCGTGCCCAGCATCGTGGTCACTCACGACCGCACCGAGGCCATCGCGCTGGCCGATTGGATGGCGGTGATGGTGGACGGCCGTATCTTGCAGACCGGTCCGGTGCGCGAAGTCTTCGCCCGCCCAGCCAGCGCGCAGGTGGCCGAAGCGGTGGGAGTGGAAAATATTCTGCCCGCGGAAATCGTGTCGCGCGCGGGCGGGCTGCTGCGTTTACGGGTGGGCAGCGCCGCGCTCGAGTGCCTGGATGGCGGCGAGAGCGGGCCGGTGCTGGTATCTATTCGCGCCGAAGACGTGGCGCTTACCCGCGATCCGGCGCGCGCCTCGACCCAGCGCAACCGGCTGAGCGGTGTGGTGCGCGCCATTGCCATCGAAGGCGCTCTCGCGCGCGTCGAAATGGATTGCGGATTTCCGCTGGTCGCGCTGGTCACCGCGCAATCCGCCGCCGATCTCGATCTCCTGCCCGGCGAATCGCTGGCGGCCATCGTCAAGACAACTTCGGTGCATCTGATCGCAGCGGGATAGCGCGCCGTCTCTGAAGTTCGTTGCCGAAATTCCCACCAGGCTATCGCTCTACTACAGGGCCTAAAGGCCATGTTTAGTGGATCCCAAGCCGGCACGGCTGAAGACGTGCCCTGATACAAAGCTCCGGAATCATGTTGCGAACTTGTGAGACGGGACACCGGCGCGCCTCCGCCGGCCGAGCCACGGGCGCATCTACTCAGTGCGCTTGGCCCGGATCAAGACATCCTGAAAGTCGGCGGATCGATTTGGCAGAGTCGCCTCCAGCTCATAGGTGAATCCGTGGCGCTCCAGGCGATCCAGGAAGGAAGCAAGGCTGCTCGTTTCGCCAGGAAGGTGGTGATACTCAATGAATATCTGGCGTATCAGCGGCATTTTGCCCGAAGCTTCCAATTCGGCAAAGGCGGCGACTTCGGAGCCTTCGATGTCGACCTTCAGCAGGTCGACAGGACCACTAATGAATTCAGAGAGAGGCGCGACTTCCACGGGAGCCCCTCCGCCACCGCCCCGCAGTTCATTAGTGCTGCCAATCAACGAATCCGGACGTGAGTAGAAGAGGACCACTCCATGCCGATCGCCGATCGCTTTATTGACTAGCGTTACGCCGTGCAGGTTCTTGACGTTCTCCCGCAAGACCGCGAATATCTCAGGCGATGCCTCGATGCCTTTGATTTCGGAGCGGGGCCAAAGACTCTTGAACCTCAAAATGGACATTCCGATGTTGCTCCCGCAATCGACGATGGTCTCGGGCGGTGGCTCGCAGCCTCGGTAGGTTTCGTCGATAAACACCTCCCGAAACAGAAACGCAAAGGTTGTGGCATCCGTGAAATGAATCTCCGTGCCGAGCAGCGAAATGCGCTGCGGTGGCCGCCTGGAGACGGCCAGGCGCACACGGAAGCGGAGGTAAGCAGCGGCAATAGCGACGCGTTTGGGATGCTCGCCGCGGACGACGAAGCGCAACACGGGAGTAAGCGCACTTGCGATTCTCGATGCTTGGGCCATGAGGCCGTTCAGCGACATTCAAGGTTACCAACTGGCCCTACGCTAACCAGCCAATCATGCCCGCGAAGGCGCTCATGTGCCAAAAGGGCAATTGGCGGCCGGGTCCTCTCCGAAAAATGTGATGGATGCCCTACTTTGCATACCAATCGCGCAGGCGCACCTCGATGCCGGTGCCTTCTAGCGCCTTGGTGAAGACGGCCAGATCGCTGCCGCGGTAGTGATAAGGATAGACAATCGCCGGATGGAAAGCGCGCACCGCATCGGCGGCTTCCTGCGGGGGCATAGTGTAGGGCAGGTTCATGCAGATGAAGGCGACGTCGATGTGCTTGAGCGCGCGCATTTCGGGAACGCCCTCGGTATCGGCGCTGAAATAGAAACGCTTGCCGCCGTAAGTGACCACATACCCGTTGTCGCGGCCCTTATCGTGGTAGAACTCACCCGGCGACGGACCGCGCGTCAGGTTATAGGCGGGCACGGCCTCGACCACGAATGGTCCGAGGGTTTTCGATTCGCCGTTCGAAATCACGGTGCAGCCGGTGACGCTGGCGGCGACGGTCTTGGGCCCCAGGATCACCGTGCCCGGCTTGCGCAGCTTGTCGACGATGGCCGGCGCCATATGGTCCTGGTGGATGTGGGAGATCAGAATGTAGTCGGCCGCGGGCAAGCCTTCGTACGAACCCATGGCAGGGTCTACGTACAGCACTTTGCCGCCCGCTTGAATCATCAGGCTGGCGTGTTGGATGGGGGTGAGGCGGAGGGTACCGGCGGAGGTGGAGAATTCTTCCGGAGCAGCGGCGAACCCCACGCCCGCCGCCAGCGACAGGATCAATGCCAGAGGTTTCATAGCAGTTGATTGTAGCCGAATCGGCAGCCCCATGCGGCCCCGGCGAAGGCGGCCGGCGCGTCTTCACCGGCGGCCAAGCCAGCCGGGAAGATTGCCAATGGAGGCAAACCGGGTACAGGCACGAAGTTTCGCAGAGGCAGCGAAATTCGAGCCAGTCCCCGCTTTGCAGTGTGGCGAGCAAAAAAAACGCGCTCCCTCCCGGCCTGTAGCCGGAAAGGAGCGCTTAAGGTCCTGCCTCGAATTTCGGGTTAAGCGCCGCAGAGCCAATGCAGCGCCGCGATCAGGCCGCCGATCGAGTCTCGAACCAGCCGGCGTGGGGTCCGGCCTATTGCGATGCTCCGGCTTTTGTTACGTGCGTTCAACCCTGTCACCTTTTGTTAACCGTACCGGTACCCAACATTGACGGACACTAAACGACTATTATCCTTGGGTGATAACTCGAGACTGGCGAAAGTAAGTGCCGGCCGTCAAAACCTGCCTACCTACAACGTTGGCAGGCTAAAACCCGCTCCACCTAAGTGGGTCAGTATCTGTAGTTACATGAACTTGATGCGGCGGAGAGCAACGGCGACCATGAGGAGGAGCAGCCAGCCGTGGCTCCAGCGCTGGATGTTGGTTTCGCCATAAGTGCGGGCGACATAGCGGACCGGCATGTCGGCAGTTTTCAAGTTGAAGCGCGCGACGCGAAGATGAGGTCGAAGTCGCCAAACGGATCGAAATCGCCGAGCCAGGAGCGGTTCTCGGCGATCACCCGCTGCCAGCGCTCGATGTGGCGGGCGAATTCGTCCCAAAACTCTCTCCGCTGCTCGGTGTACCTGGACTGTTCGGGGTTCGAGATGGATGCGATGGTTTGGGCCGGCACGGGCCGGGCATGCCCTGCCCCTACACGCGGGTTCACTTCTTCTTAGGGGGCGGCGGCTGCTTCCATTTCCAATATACGGCACAATCTTTGCCTTTATCCTCGAACTTCTTTTCGAAGGCGGCGGAGACGCCGAGTTCATCCATCTCGTCGGTGTCCTCGCAACTGGCCACGGCGGCGAATCTCCCGGCGGCGATCTGCTTGATCAACTCGGCCTTGGGAAAGATGTGCAGGGACTTTTCCAGCTCGGGCTTGAGTTGGAGTTTGTGCGAATCGTCGTGCTCGAGGCCGGAGGGAGGCGTGCGGCGCGAGAGGAAGTAGATCGACTCATCGGCGAACACGGGCGCGCCGCGCGGCACCACTTCATCCAGCTTGCGGGTGATCGCCGACAGCCGGCCCCACCACGGAGCGCCGTCCCAATCGTCGAACAGGTCCCTGGCCAGAACGATGGCGACAATGACGCTCACGAAAACCACCGGCCAGCGGGGCTGCATGGGGTGGGCGAACTGGGACACGATGTAAGACAACCCCGCCACGGCGAGGGTGGCCAGGAACGGAAGGGTGAGCAGATAGTAACGCGCGAAGGTGGGATGAGCCGTGGAAATGTGCAGGCTCAAGCCCAGCGCCAGCCAGCCGCACAGATAGAACGGCGCGCGGGTGGCGCGGTCCCAATCGCTGCGGAAGCGGACGAAGAAGACGCCCACGGCAACCAGGATTGCGAGCAGGATGGCCTGCGGGTCGTTGGCCCATGCGGTGAGCACATCGGCGTCGTGGGCGGTGGCGCCATCCCACGCCACCTGGCGGTACAGCAGGTGGTATTCGACGATGTTGAAGCGCACGATGCGCCATGCCCGCCACGCCAACGGCAGAAACGGCAGCAGCGGAAGCGCCGCTCCGGCCAGGAAACCCGCGAGTTTGGTCCAGCGGGCGCCGGCGCGATTGTAGATCAGCAGCCACACCAGCAGGATCGGCACCGCCGCCGAGCCCAGCAGGGTGGCACCGGCCGCGCCCACTACGCAAAAACCGGCGGCGGCGGCGGGCAGCCAGCCGCGGCGCTCGACCGACCACAGCGCGCAGCGATAGGCCGCCACCAGGAGGAACAGGCACAACGCGTAGCCTTGCGCGATGGTCGAGTAATCCACGAACTGATGGTTCAGCCCGGCCAGCGCCACCACCGCCAGGGCACCGGCGAGACGCCAGCGGGCGATGGGGAACCGCGCGTAAACCGCGTGCGCGGCAAGCAACACGCCGGCGGCGCCCACTAACCCCGCCACGGCGTGCGCGGTGCGCCAGGTATCGCCGAACAATCGCATCCATCCGGCATTCCAATAGGCGTTCAGCGGGGCTTGCGGAAAGAAGAAATCCACGTAGGGGGTCTTCCCATTCTTGATGAGCTGGGCGGCCAGCAGGTGGAATCCTTCGTCCCAGGCGAAGGCGAGGGTCTGCGCATAGACGGCCAGTCCGGCGGTTAGCAGGATCGCCACCAGGAGAAACGGCGCCCATGGCCGGCACCACAGTTTCTGGAGGAACAGCTTGATTGCGGACGGCGCCGCCACAGCTTCTTGTTCGGCAGGAAGCTCGGGGGATTGCGGCGTTCCGGCCAGCGGATCGGTAGATTCCGCCATGGCTATTCGTCGCTCCAGATCATGCGTGTGTGGTCGCGGTCCGCGGTATTGCGGTCATCCAGGTAGACGCGGCCGGCGCCGGTCCATTCGGCCGACCCTGGAATCGGCCAGTCGGTAATCAGGTAGTTGGTTGGATCGGAATCGCCCGGATCGACGTCCTTAGTCCAGATTCGTCCGAACACCTGTCGGAATGTGGCCAGAACATTTCGGGCGAAATCGGATTCGGCGTCGCGGTCCAGGATGACGTTGGCCGCGGTGCGCCCGGAGACGGCGCGGACGTCGGCCAGAAACTCGCGGCTGAGCAATTCGGCTGGAATGGCTTTCCCGGCGTAGGCATCGAGCAGCGTGAAGCCGTAATGCGCTCCCAGGTCGCGCGCCCGCCGCAACGCGTAACGCGCCGAGAGCGGGACGAAACGGACTTTGGCCGGCAGCGGCTGCGGCAGAAAATGGCGCTCGGCGATGTCCAGCACATCCGGGTCGACATCCACCGCATCCACGCGCTCGACCGCGGGCAAGGCCGAGACATCTCTGGGAAAAGTGAATCCCGCCGCGCCCACCGCCAGCACCAGCTGGCAAGGCGCGGCAGCCAGCAAGCGGTCCGCCTCCAGCACGTAACCAACCGAGGTTTCGCCGGTATCGGCGAAGATGGCGGAAGCGCGGCCGCCATTCAAATACATGGCGCGCTCGATGCGCCCGTTGGCTTGCCGCTCCTCGACGATGCGAATGGTCTGGTGCGGGCTGTCGAAACGGAAGCGCTGGTCGGCGGGCACCGGCGATCCGAGACCCGCACGACTGACCAATGCGAGTGCAGCCGCGCCCGCCGCCAGAATCATCCACTTCCGCCGCTGGCTAACGGTCCAAAGAGCGGCGGCGGCGAAGAGCAGGCCGCAGATGATGTAACCGGAGGCTCGCACGCCGAAACCCGGAAAGAGGAAGACCGGTGTGACGATGCCGCCGGCGACGCTGCCGAGGGTGGAGTAGAAGAGCACGCGGCCGGAGGCCTTGCCCGCCTTGCCCTCGTCGTTGGTGAGTTCGGCCAGCAGCGGAACGGACTGCGCCACCAGGTAGACCGGCACGGCGAACAACAGCGTGGCCGCTACGCCGATGGCCGGCGCCAGGCTCAATCCCGCGTCCAGAAAGCGCTCCAGAAGAGCGGCTTCAAACGGGAACGAGACGCCCGCGTAAATGGCGCCGGCGAGAAAGAGATTGACGGTGAGGGCGGTGCGCGTGCGCGCAGGGCTCCAGCGCGAGGACAACTGGCCGCCGTGCCAATAACCGGCGCTCAAGGCGAACAGGATCACGGCCAGCAGAACGCCGGTGAGGGTCATGCTGGATCCGACCACGGGGATGGCCAGACGGATGGCGATCACCTCGACGGCCAGGGTCGAGAAGCCTTCCGCAAAGGCAACCGCCCAAGCCAGCAGCCGGAAAAAAGTGTCCTGCCTGATCATTCGCGCGCCCGAAACCGGAATTCTACATTTAACATGGCGCGGGCGCGCGTCCGCCATTAAGATCCGTTCATGGATGCGCCGGCGGCGCGGCCGGAGTAGCGACGTTAGCCGGCGGAACCATCAGCGGCTCTTCCGCGCCACGGTGGCAGGTGTAGCAGGTGACATGCTCCTTGCCATCGGGAAACTGCGGGTTGATGGAGCGCACCAGCTCGATCATTTTGCGCGCGACGAGCTTGTGACGCTTGTCGTCGCTCGCGAAGTCGCCCGACACGTGGCAGAACGAGCATTCCACGCCTAGAGCGACACGGAAGGCATGCATCGCCTCATGGATCTCCTCGGGCTTTAGGAGTTGCAGGTTCTTAAAAACGTGGGGCGCCGCCTTGCCGCCGGCGGGCGGCGCTCCTGGCGGAGGACCTTGTGGCGCCTGGGCGCAGAGCGGCAGCGCTATCAGCATCGTAAGTAGAAATCGCATTGAGACATCATACAACGGAAACAGGGGGCGGAATGCGGCTGCCAGAGAACCTGGGTGCAACGTGACGATGTATACTATACATCATGCACCGCACTCAACTTTACCTGGATGACGATCTTTGGAAGCTTCTGCATGCGACCGCCCGCGGCGCAGGCACCACCATCTCCGGCCTGGTCCGAGGCGCGGTGCGAGAGAAGTATGGGCTGGACACGGGCGCCCGCCGTGAGGCGTTCCAGCAAGCGGCGGGTCTTTGGAAGGACCGGGAGGACCTCGGCGGCACCGCGCAGTACGTCCGGCGTCTCCGCAGCGGCTCCCGCCTGAAGAAGCTGGCGCGATGAGCGCTGTCCTGGTCGACACCGACGTCCTGATCGAGGTCTTGCGCGGGCGCGACCGCGCGCTGTTGTTGCGCTGGACGGCGCTGGGCAGCGGCACGGATGCGGTTCTGTACTCGCCGGTTACAGTGGCGGAACTGTGGCATGGCATGCGTCCCGCCGAGGAAGCCGTGGTTCTCCAGTTGCTCGATGCCATGATCCCGCTGCCCATCGATGCGCAGATTGGCCGCCGCGCCGGCGAGTATTTGCGCCGGTTTCACAAGAGCCACGGCGTCGAGACTTCCGACGCTCTAATTGCCGCCACCGCCGCGGTGCATGGCTGCTCGCTCCGGACGCGAAACCGCAAGCAATACCCGATGCGGGATGTCGAACTCTATTAAGAGGGTTGGCAGGCGGAAGCGCCGGCCCCGCCTGCCTGCTTTGGTGGGGCGGGCTTCAGCCTGCCAACGCCCGCTTGCGGGCGCTTTCTTACAGCGGCTTCACCCGGATGTTGCGGAACTCGATGCGGTAGCCTTCGGCTTCGAGCGCCACGTAGCCTTCCAGGATTTCGGTTTGGGTGTACTCGTTCACCACCTTGCCATTCACGGAAAGCGAAATGGTGCGGCCTTTGGCGGTGAGGTCGTACGTGTTCCATTCGCCAGCCGGCCTGACGCGGTTCTCGACCATCTGCGGGCGCAGGTTGAAGCCCCGCGGCACCCCGTTCACCGGCGTGTTGCCGAACAGGTAGCCGCCGTCGAGGCTGGTCTGCCCCTGGTGCCAGATGACGCCCTGTGCATCGTTGCGTATGAAGACGCCGCTGTTGTATTTGGCTTTTTCGTCGGGCAGCCTGGTGAACTTCCATTCGACGTGCAACACCAGGTCTTTGTACGGCGTGTTGTAGCGCAGCATTTCATGCCCGCCGTTGCCTTCGCAGACCAGCGTCCCCGCCGCCGCGTCAACCTTCCATTGCGAAGGCTGGCTCACCGGCTTACCCGGCGGAATCGAGATGCGGGTCCACTGGGAAAAGCGCGCGTCCGGAAAAATGTTGGTCCATCCATCGCCCTGCGCCCAGGCGGCGCCGGCTAGAAGCAAAAGACTGAGAATTCGCATGGTGGTCAGTAGAGATTATAGCTGCCTTGCGCGCTCCTACTGCCCAATCTCCCTTCGTATCGACTCGGCGATGGCGGCGGTGAAGGTGTCGACGTGGGTCTGATCGGCGGCTTCCACCATCACGCGCGCTAGCAGTTCGGTGCCGGAGTATCTCACCAGCACGCGGCCGGACCCCGCCATGGCTTCCTCGGCGCGCTGGATCTCCCGGTTCACCGAAGGCACGTCGGCGAAATCCCGTTTCTCGCGCACGCGGATGTTGACCAGCTTCTGCGGAAAGACGCGCAAATCGGCGGTCAGCTCGTCCAGACCCAGGCCGGCGCGGCGCGCGATTTCCAATATGCGCAGCGCGGTGAGCAGCCCATCGCCGGTGGTCGCGTATTCGCCGAAGATGACGTGGCCGGACTGCTCGCCGCCGAGCGCCGCGCCCAGCCGCACCATTTCCTCGAGCACATACTTGTCGCCCACCGGAGTGCGCAGCATGCGAATACCATCGCGCGCCAGGGCTTTCTCGAGGCCCAGGTTCGACATCACGGTGGACACCACGGTGTCGCCCGCCAAGTGACCGGCGGCTTTCATGGCGCGGGCCGCTATCAGCAGTACCGCGTCGCCATCGACGATTCGGCCCGATCGCGCGACGAAGATGGCGCGGTCGGCATCGCCATCGAAGGCCACGCCGAATTCGGACTTCGAGTCCACCACCGTCCGGCTGAGCCCGTCCACGTAGAGCGCGCCGCAGTTCAAATTGATGTTGCGGCCATTCGGCTCGCAGCCGATCTCGACCAACTCCGCGCCCAGGCTGCGGAACAGCTCGGGCGCCAGTTGCCAGGCCGCGCCGTTACCGCAATCGATGGCCAGCCTGACGCCTTCCAGGCGCACCGAAATGGTGCACAGCAGGAACTGCAAATACTCGCGGTCGAGCCCCTCATCGACCGCCAGCGCGGCTTGCCGCGGCTCGAGCGGGCTTTCGCGGAGCGCCAGAATCTCCCGCTCGATCAAGTGCTCTTCCGCGTCCGGCAGTTTGAAGCCGCCGTGGCCGAATACTTTGATGCCGTTGTCCTGGTACGGATTGTGAGAAGCCGAAATCATGACCCCGGCGGCGAACGGGCCGGTGCGGGTGAGGTACGCCACACCGGGCGTGGTGATGACGCCGGCGTAGCGCACTCTGACGCCGCGGCTGGCCAGGCCGGCGGCGACGGTGGCTGCGATCCACGGGCCCGATTCGCGCGTGTCGGCGCCGATCAGAATCTCGGGGTTCGCATGGGTGCGCACCGCGTCATCGCCGAGGGCCACGCCAAAGGCGTAGACCGTGGCTGGGTCGAGCGGGTACTTGCCGGCCACACCGCGAATGCCATCGGTTCCAAAAAGCTGTTTTCCCAAGGAAGTTACGAGTCTCCTTATTCTTTTTCTTTCGTCATGGTCACCGTTACGGTGACGGCGGGCGTGGAGCGGAAGCGCACGAACGGATCGCCGGCAAAGGCGTTCACCTGGAAGCGCCCGCTGGTGGTCAGCGAGGAAACATCCACCGGATCGGTGCTCACCGAATTGACGCGCGCCACGTGGCTCTGCGGGCCCAGGATCGCCAATCGCGCCGGCTCGGCGGTGGCGCGGGCCACGCGATAGTGGTTGTGGGGCTCGCTCCACCGTACCGACACCGGCACGCTGCGCTCCAGGCGCTGTTCGAAGACGAGCCGCACCTGCGAGGGAATCGCGCGCACGATGTGGACGCCACGCGAAAGCCGGACGTTGGCCGCGCCGATCGGAAAGGTGCGTTCGCCGGGCGCCGCGTTGCTCATGTCCAGGATGGCGGCCGGATGCTGGCCGCCGTCGCCCAGGCCGCGCAGCTCTCCGGACGGGCCGCGCAGTTCGAGTATGATTTGCGTCACCGGTTCCGAGCTCAACTCCAGGCCGTCCGCCAGGTTCTTGTACTCGACGCGAGCGGTGGCGAAAGTGGAGAGCTCCGGCTCGCTGGCCACTACCGCCCAAATCAGCACGGCGATTGTGAGCGCCAGCACCTTCCACCAGAAGTTGTTACTGATCAGCCCGGCCACCCACTGGAGCGTCTTCATGAGCGGCCTGTGCCTTCCTGTGAGGGCTCCGCCGGCGGAGGCGAATCGTGCCTGAAGGCCAGTGTCAACTCCGCCGCGGAGTCGTCGATCTGCGCCGGCGAGGGCCGCTCGACGCCGAAATGCCGGTGAATCCGCTCGAGCACTTCCGGCACCGTGAGGCCCTGCGTCAACTCGCCAAACGCCGCCACCGAAATGCGGCCGGTCTCCTCGGAGACCACTAGCGACAGGCAGTCGGTCTCCTCGGTGATGCCGATGGCGGCGCGGTGGCGCGTGCCCAGCTTGCGCGACAGGCCGGGATTGATGGTGAGCGGCAGGAAGCAGGCCGCGGCGGCAATCCGGTCCTTCTGGATAATCGCCGCGCCATCGTGCAGCGGCAGGCCCGGCTGGAAGATGCTCAACAGCAGATCGCGCGAGACCTGCGCCTCCAGCCGCACGCCGCTTTCGATGAACGTGCGCAGTCCGATGTCCCGCTCGAGCACGATCAGGGCGCCGGTCTTCTGTGCGGCAAGTTGTTCCACCGCCATGAGGATTTCGTTAGCCGCTTCGGGCGCGTGGAACCCTCCGGCGAGGCCCAGCAGCCGCCTGCGGCCGAGGCGCGCGAGCGTGCGCCGGATCTCGGACTGGAAGAGCACGATCACCGCCAGGCCAATGTACGGAACAATCAGCGACAGCACCGAATGGAGCGCCTCGAGACCTGTCCACACCGCCGCCACGTAGAGACAGACAATCACCGCGATCCCCAGCAGGATGGCGCCGGCGCGCGTGCCGCGCACCACCATCAGGCACTGGTAGACCAGGAACGCGACCACCACGATATCGATGGCGCCGGTGGCATCGAGGTCCGGCAGCGACGGTAAGTGTGGAAACAATTGCGGCATGGATCGGTGATCGGGACCGCTAAATCCCGAACCTTCATCTTAGCCCAGGCTCGGATCAGCGGCTCCGCCGGCTCCACCAAAAAGCGGTCAAGCCTACGAAAAAAACGCCGGAAACAATGCAGTCGCCGGGGCGGCTGATCACGAACGTCAGAATCAGGACAGCCGACGCCATGGTACACCCGAGGAGGGCCAGGCCGGCGGTCGTCGTCCAGGGAATCAGCACGAGCACGCCGCCCAGTATTTCAACCACGCCGGTGAAAACCCGGAACCATTGGCCAAGGCCGACCTCCCCAAACAGCCTGACCCAAGGGGAATCGACGTTCGAAGGGAACTTCTCTGTGCCGAAAAGGACAAACGCCACGGCTATCGCCGCGCGCAGCATCCAATCAACCAGTACGTTGCGCGGCTCGCGCAGGTTTGCCTGTTCGAACATGCCGGATTTAGACACCGGAATCAGCGGAGTGGTTCCCGTGGCGAGGGGGTGACTGGCGCTAAGACCGCGAGAAGGTGTTGCTTTGTGGGGCAGCTTGGCGAGCTGCGGTCCGATTGCCAACCGCCCCGCAGGATGCCATCCTGCCCCACAAGACCCCCCGGCTACAATGAAGCATGCCTTTTGCTTCGATCCCGGCGGCGCTCGAGGAAGTGCGTGCCGGGCGCCTGGTGGTGGTGGTGGACGACGAGGACCGCGAGAACGAGGGCGACCTCACGATCGCCGCCGAAAAGGTCACACCGGAGGCGATCAACTTCATGGCCACCCACGGCCGCGGCCTGATCTGCCTGGCGCTCACCGGCGAGCGCTGCGACCAACTGCGGCTGCCGCCGATGAGCCCGCTCAACACCTCCAACTTCGGCACCGCGTTTTGTGAGTCGATCGATGCGCGCGAGGGCGTCACCACCGGCATCTCCGCCGCCGACCGCACCTGCACGATTCTCAAATCGATCGACCCGGCGTGCCGTCCGGGCGACCTGGCGCGGCCCGGCCACGTGTTCCCGCTGCGCGCCCGCGATGGCGGCGTGCTGGTGCGCGCCGGCCAGACCGAGGCCGCGGTGGACCTGGCGCGCATGGCCGGCCTCTCGCCCGCCGGGGTGATCTGCGAAATCATGAACCCGGACGGCACCATGGCGCGCGTCCCGCAGCTCAAGGAATTCTGCGACGCCCACGGGCTCAAAATGATCTCCGTGGCCGAGCTGATCCGTCACCGCATGCGCACCGAACGCCTCCTGCGGCGCGCGGCGGAAGGCTCCATCGAAACCGAATTCGGCGCCTTTCGCACGGTCGCCTACTTGAGCGATCTCAGTCCCGAATATCACCTGGCGCTGGTGCGCGGCGAAGTCATCGGCCGGGAGGGCGTGCTGGTGCGCATGCATGCCCGCTGCGTCTATGGCGACGTGTTTGGTTCCACCAGTTGCGATTGCGGCCGGCTGGTGCGGTGCTCGCTCGCGGCCATCGCCCGCGAAGGCCACGGCGTGCTGGTTTATCTGCACGAAACCGGGCCGGGCTTCCACACCGAAGATTCCCCGAGCGGCCCGGCGCGCATGTTGTCCCACACCCGCGAGTTCATGCACTACCAGGGCGAAGCCGGCCAGCGGCAGCTTCAGCATGAGCACGGCATCGGCGCGCAGATTCTATCCGACCTCGGCCTCCACACCATCCGCCTGCTGACCAATCACCCGCGCAAAATCGTCGCCCTGGAAGGCTTCGGGATCGAGGTCGCCGACCAGGTGCCGATCGGGCATTGATGCGTCCGGCAGCGCGGGGAGTCGCCACTGTTTTCCCCACAGCGAGTGGGTGCGCCTTTGCCGCTGGCGTGCTTGCTTTGATACTATTCCGGAAACGAAAACGGTGATTGATCGTGGCTGCGCGCGCGGGCCAGACTACTGCGACGGGACCTGGCTCTGCGCGCGCGCCACGGTGCGGAGAGTGATATCGACATGGTCGTCCACGCGGAGGAAAAAAGTGCTGGGGTTCTTAATTCCCCATTTCTGATACGGCACGCTGAAGCGGGCGGTGATGGAATAAACGCCCGCGGCCACGCGGACCTCGACCGGCGCGGTCAGTTCGTGTTCGGCGCCGTGAATGGCGAAAACCCCGTGCACCTGCATCTGGCTGATGCCCTGCGGCGCCAGTTTGCCTTCCACACGATCGGGGCGAAACACGATGTCCGGGAAGCGCTGGCTCTCGAGAATCTCTTTGTGCATTTTGCGGTCGCGCGTGTCGTTGCCGCTCGAGCCGCTGCGCGCATCCACCAGCAACTCACCGGAGGCCTTGCCGGAAGCCGGATCGAATCGAATAGCGCCGCGCTTGAACTGGAAGGAGCCGCGCACGGTGTGCAGCACGTCGCCCAGGGTGAAATCGACCTTGGATTGCGCGGGGTCCATTTCGAGCGAAAGATCCTGCGCGGCAAGCGGCGAAATCAACGCCAGGGCACAGGCTGTCAGAAACAGGAACGAACGAAAGTGTTGAATCATGACGTCAACATTTGCCAGCCAAGGGCGAGCCCGTTGGAGGCGCAATCGAAATAAGAGAGCTCGCCCACATGCAGGGCCAATATGCGGGAAAGCAAACGGGGACGGGCGGCAAAAGCGCGCAGCACGCGGCTGCGCAGGCTGCCATGGCGGTCGAGCAGGAGCATCAAATCGGCCATGAATTCTGGACGGCGGCCCAGCCGCCGGTGGGCGGCCTGGTAGCGCGAGAGATCGCCCGCCTCGATCGCATCTGCAAGCGCCACGGCCTGCTGAAACAGCAGGCACAGACCTTCTCCGGTGATGGCATCCACCGATCCCGAGGCATCGCCGACCAGCGCCACATTGCCGCGCCAAACGCGCGCAAGACGGCGTGAGGCTGAAACTCCGCCGCGCTCGCTGGAGGCAGCGCCGGCGGTGGCCAGGCGGCGCGCCAGCAGCGGAAAACGCGGCAGCACATGGTCCAGGCGCTGGCGATGATCGCTCGAAATCAGCACCACACAGGTTTCGGCGCCGCCGACCGGGGTCACATAAAGCTGGCAGCCTTCGCCCCAGTGAATCTCCATGAAGTCGCTCCAGGGGGCGATCGGGTAGTGGCGGCGGAAGCCGTAGCGGCGGCTGTCGAACGCGGAGGCATCCAGACCGGCCCAGCGGCGCACCACCGAATTGCCGCCATCGGCGCCTACGACCCACCGCGCGCGCCAGAGCTGGCCGCCGATGCGCACGCCGTCGCGCTCCAGGCCGGAAACGTCTGCGCGCCACAGCATGCGCACACCGGCCTGGGCGGCGCGCTCCACCATCAATTCGTGCAGCGCGGTGCGGCGCATGCCGAATCCCACGCCTTGCGGGAAGGGGGCTTCCACCGCCAGATCGGAATCGCAAAAACGGATGCCGCGAAAGGGCCACCCGCCGGCCGCTTCGAGCGAAATGCCAAGCGCGCCCGCGGCAGCCACGCCATCCGGCATGATGCCCTCCCCGCAGGCCTTGTCGATCGGCGGCGCGGAACGATCGGCGAGTGTGACCTTGCAGCCGCGGCTGCACGCGGCGATGGCCGCGGCCAGCCCGGCGGGGCCTCCGCCGACGATGAAGACATCGGTGGATTCAGCTAAACCGGGCGTCATAGTGAATTGTGCATCCGCTCCCTTACGGACGCGGCTCAAAGAGAATCGGTTGCGAGGAGAAACCTGGAGCAAGACGCAAGACAACGCGACCGGACTTGTCTACCAGAGCGCGCTTCCCATGCCTCCAGCACCGACGGCGGCCGGCTGCAGCCGCGCCAATTCCTGGGCGTAGAGCGGATTGTGCGGGTACTCGCGCACCAGCCCCTCGAGCAGCGTCCGCGCCCGCCAGGTATTGTGGTCGCGCAGCGCCGCCACCGCCAGCAGCAGTTTCGCAAAGGGCGCCAGGTAGTGGCCCTTTTCGGCAGTCAGCTCCAACTTCTCGATGCCCACCGCCTTGTCGGTCTCGCCGCCGGCCAACCGCAGCAGCCAGCGCAAAGGGAGCGGTTTCACGCTCAGCATGTAGTTCTCGACGCCAATCGCGATCCACGCGTCGTACATTTCCGGATGCGCGGCCAGCAGCCGCTCCGCCAGGACACGGCTGGCTTTCATTTCCTGAAACGACGCGGCGTAGCGCGTCTCGATCAATGCCATATAGTCGGAGTGCAGGCCGTTGGCCAGGATGGCGGCGAACTGGCAATCGGGATTCTGCGGCGCGCGCGCCGCCAGCCGGCGAGCGGCATCGAGGTCGGCATCGAACTTGCCCTTGACGGCTGGATCGGGCGAGAGCTTGTGATCGGTGTAAAAGTGCTGGTCGTGAATGAAGAACTGCGACTGTAAAATGTGCAGGCGGTCGAATTCGGAGAACAGATACGCGGCGGCGTCGGAAGCCGGCCCCAGCGGATCGGCGGGATGGGTGCTCTGCCAGTCCGCAAAGGTGCGATGGGCGTCGGCGAATTGAAGATCGTACATCTGCCGGTAGCCCACTTCGAGCGGCGTTTCGGCGCTCGCGGCGGCGGCCAGCGCGCAGAAACAGCAGGCGAGTATCAGGGCGCGGAACGGCATCGCATCAAAGGTCGAGCACGTGGAGGGCCAGCGGCGCGGTAACAACCTCTTTAGAAGTCCTCTGAGACAGCTTAACACCAGTTGTGACGCGGCTTTGGCGAAAAGTGTTACAACCGGTGGAAAGTTTTTGGGATGATTGCTAACTTTTATCCCCTCAAATCCTGAAACGCCGCTTCAATTTCCTGTTTGGCCTCGGGGCTGGGTGGAACCAGGGGAAGGCGCGGAGGGCCGCCATAATAGCCGTTCAGGTCCATGGCGTACTTCAAGCCGGGAATGCCGTACCTCGCGGTCACCAGCGCGGAGGGGCGGCCGATGCGGTTCTGCCAGTCCATGCCGGCGGCTTCGTCGCGCGTGCGGAAAGCCTCCCAAATGGCGATCGTCGAGTATGGCGATGCGTTGGCGTAGGCAAGAATTGCACCGCAGGCTCCCATCAGCAGCGAAGGCCACAGGGTAGGCGCCGAGCCGACCAGCACCTGGAAACCATGCTTCACTTCGCGGATCATCTGCATCACCTTTTCGAGATTCCCGGAGCTCTCCTTGATGGCGATGATGTTGGGATGCTCGGAAAGCGCGGCCACCGCCTCGGCGGGAATATCCACGCCGGTGGTCTGCGGCCAATTGTAGATGATGAGCGGGATCTTGGCGCGGTCGGCGACCGAGCGGTAATACAGCATCTGCGCATCGCCGCGATTGATCAGGTTCTTGTAATAATGCGGAGTGCGCACCATGGCGGCTTTGTAACCCATCTCGGCGGCGCGGTTGGTGAGCGAAACCGTCTCGCGCACGCTCTCGACGCCGGTGCCGGCGATGAGCAGTTTTTCGGCGGCGGCGTGCTTGGCGACCAACTCCCACACGGTGTACTTTTCCGCTTCGGTGAGCATCACGCTTTCGCCGGTCGAGCCCATCACGACGTAGCCGGAGAGCGTCGTGCGGTTCCACTTTTCCACGTTGTGCTGAATCTTGGCAGTGTAGAGGTTGCCTTCGTAATCGAACGGAGTCGTGATTGGTGGGAAAATACCTTGTAGTTTCATGATAGGTTTGAGACCGCGAAAAGCGCGGCCCAACACCCCACGATAACAATGTTCTCGCTCGAAATCGATTCGAATGCGGATGGCCGCGACCTGCTGATTGCGGAGTTGTGGGAGCTGGGCTCGGCTGGGATAGTGGAGCTGAGCGACACGCGCCTGCGCGCCTTTTTTGAAGCTGCTGCCAACCGCGCGGGACTGCTGGCGCGGTACCCGTGCGCGAGAATGCGCGAAGAGGAGGATCGCGATTGGGTGCAAGAGGCGCGCGAATTGTTACAGCCGATGGAAGTGGGCCGCCGCTTTTTCCTGGTGCCGGAATGGCGCGACGATCCGGCGCCGGCCGGCCGCTTTCGCATCGCGGTGAATCCGGGGCTGGCGTTCGGCACCGGCGTGCACGAAACCACGCGGCTGTGCCTGGAAGCGCTCGAGGATCTGGTGAAGCCGGGAATCGAGGTGTTGGATGTTGGAACCGGCTCTGGGATATTGGCCAAGGCCGCGCGGCTGCTGGGCGCATCGCGGGCGATCGCGTGCGATATCGACGCGGAGGCCGTGCGTATCGCCGGCCAAGGATTCGTCGGCTCGGCCGATGCGGTGCGATCGGCGTCCGTGGACCTGGTAGTAGCCAATGTCAGCCCCGAAGCGATCATCGCGTTAGCCCCGGAGTTTGCGCGCGTGCTGCGGAGGGGTGGAACGTTGGTGGCGAGCGGCTTCAATGTTGGGGAAGTGGGAGCCGTGAAGGCGGCGTTGGCGGGGGTTCGCGAGGTGCGGTGCAAGGGCGAGTGGGCGATGATTGTGGCGGGGTAGGGGTTCAGCCAAGGTCTTGTCACAAAACCTGCGACCGATGTGGCGCGTGCACTCGTGCGTGCCGTGTCGAGACTTTTCTCGACACGTCTTTGCGCAGAAACCAAAGCGTCGGCACGAGCGCCGACGCGGCACGCACGAATGCGTGCGCCACGTCGGGATGGCGAGGTTATTTGGCCGCGACTTCACTTTGCGGGAACTTGTAGCGAGCTCAGGTGTCTATTGGAAGAGGAGTCGTTGTGCCGCGCATAGCCGCAGTATTGTCGGCCTCGTTGTTGATTCTTGGTATGGCTGCGTGCCGGCGCGCCCATGGCGGCGCCCACGGTTTCATGCTGGACATAGCGACACAAAGGGAGTGTTTCGGTGACGGGCGTACTGTCATTGCTACCGCGACTGGCGGGCATAGGGCCAGGCTGAACGGGGATGCCGATTTGCCGATCGCCGAAGCCGCTCTAAGGCTGCGGGAAGTCATGAGCCACCGCGCCGAGAGACTTGTGTTCGTCATGGCTGATGCGGATATTCCCTGGGGAGAGTTCCTGGAACTGGTCGACCATGTCTGGCCAGCGGCGGACGTAGTGAGCATAATTACTCCGCAGGCGGTTGAACATCGGCGCGGTCTCTGTCTGGCGTTTTCGTGCGGGAACTGTGCAAGGCTCCGGTCTTTCCATGCGCCACGATAGGTGCGTTCGCGACCGTATGGATCGCCCTGGATGCATATGCACGAATGATGCATACTTGTGCACATGAGAACCACGTTGAGCGTCGATGAGAGCTTGATCGAGCGTGCTCGAGAACTGACAGGCATCCGCGAAACGACCGCGCTGGTGCAGGCAGGTCTGGAGGCGCTGATTGCGCGTGAAGCAGGTAAGCGGCTGGCCGCACTGGGTGGCACGAACCCGCGGATGGCGCGCATTCCGAGGCGGCGGCCTGCCGACTGCGTCTAATACACCTCCTCGTAGAGCAACGGGAAGCGCGCCAGATCGATCATCATCGTTGTTCCGAGATAATGAATCGGATCGTTGCAGGGGGGCGACCACCTGTCTACGATGTGATAACGCCCGCCTTTCGAAGCCTCCATGATCCACTTCGCCCCGTCAGTGCCCGTCGGCCCTTCCGGATCTTGGGTCGGCAGTTCCCAGAAGCCGAAATGGTCGAGCTGTTCGCGAAAAAGCTGAATGTGGTCTTTCGAGAGTTTCCCGGTAGTATTGCGGACCAAGGTTCCTGTCCGGAACCCGCCTTTCCCATTGGTCTCTTTGGATGTCAGCAGTCCCGTTCCATCACTGGCTATGGTCAGGCGAACGCAAATTGGGTGATGGAAAGTCCGGAGATACAAGAATCGGTACACCTCCTCTGCTGGTTTCTGCTGGGAGATTTGCCAAATCGAGGGTTCCTGCAACGCCGCAAGGTGTTCCGAGTACCAGTCCGCCAGAAACTGATGCCGGCTGGGTTTCTCGTCCAGACTTCCGGCGGGGAAATACTCGACGCCCGACGCACCTAATGCGACCAGGGCTATGGCGAATCCGCAGACCAAACGCATCGGAGCGGCTCCTGACACAATCATACCCAAGGGGCGAGAATGGGGCATGGCTAATCTTATGCCGGCGGTGTTCTTCGGGCATGGAAATCCGATGAATGCCTTGAGCCGCAATCGCTACACCGAGGCGTGGGCGGAACTGGGGCGCACGATCCCGACACCGAAGGCGATACTCTCGATTTCGGCGCATTGGTTCGTGCCGCAGACGGGCGTCACGGTTTCCACCGCACCTCAAACGATTCACGATTTCGGAGGGTTCCCGCGCGAGCTTTACGGGGTCCAGTATCCGGCTCCGGGCGACCCGGAGTTGGCGCAACGCGTGCGGAAACTGCTGGCGCCGGCGGCCGTGACGCTGGACGAGAGTTGGGGGCTCGACCACGGCACCTGGTCGGTGCTGTGCCACGCTTATCCGCAAGCGGACATTCCGGTGGTGCAGCTCAGCATCGACGAAACCAAGCCGGCGGGCTTTCATTATGAAATCGGAGAGCGGCTGGCGCCGCTGCGCGAAGAGGGCGTTCTCATCGCCGGTAGCGGGAACCTGGTTCATAATCTGCATGCATATGCATGGGGGCGGCACGACGTGGAGCCATATGACTGGGCCGTCCGCTTCGAGCGAGAGGCGCGCGACAGAATTCTCTCGGGCGAGGACGGGGCGCTGATTCAATACGAGAAGCTCGGCCGCGAAGCGCTGCTTTCGATACCGACGCCGGACCATTACCTGCCTCTGCTGTACGTGCTGGCCACGCGGCAACCCCGGGAAGTCGCCACCTTCCCTGTCGAAGGTGTGGATGGCGGATCGGTATCGATGCTGGCAGTGAAGGTGGGGTGAGCGAGAAACATACTCCCGCAAGCGGGGCGTTGGCAAGCTAATTAGGAACGAGAATTTGGCCGGTCTTGACTGCGCGGGCATCATTGTTCTCCCAAAGATCGATGGGGACAGAATCAAGGCACTTGTCCGAGCGGGCCGCCCAGCAGTCTCTCGATCCCCTGGGCAAGAATCGCGGGAAGGGTTCGCCCCTGCCACCTTTGTACGATGGTCCCGTCGATAGCAATCAGGAACGTGGCGGGAACCTCTCTGACTCCAAGTCGACGGGCTAGCTGACCATTCCGGTCGAGCAGCAAGGGGAACTTGAGGTGCCAGTCGTAGCTGGCGTTGAGGACGGCATCGTGCGACGGTTGCGAGCCAGGCACGAGAACCGAGGCATCGACAATTGCGACCCTGAGTCCGCGGGGGCCGTATTGTTGAGCCATGCTGGCCAGGAACACGACTTGATTGCGCGAAGGAGTGTCGGCGGTGTCGGGGACCGTTTGCAGGAACGCGAGAAGGAGAGGCTGCGCGGGTAGGGCGCGAAGATGGAATGCGCCGCCGCGGACATCCGGCAGAGTGAGATCGGGCAAGGTGGAGTCGGGCCCGGACCGGCAGGGGGTGGTCAGGGTGAGGATAAGGACCGCGCAGAACGGCAAGACCAGTGCGCGGCTTTTCGTTTCCGAGACGGTCGCCGGCATTGTGCGGCCTTCATTGCCACGCGCCGATGTTGTAGCCGGAGTCAGTAGGCAGCGGATTGCCCCAGAAATCCTGATCGCCCATGGAACATGTGCCGACAATGCCGCTGCAGACGTCGGTCCCGGCGCCGATGGCCGCCGATCCCGGCAGCAGGGTGAAAGCCGCAGTCGGCCGGTCCACACTGTGATACGACGGCGTGTTCAGCATGGGATCGGTGAAGAGGCTGTGCGCATCCTGGCCTGACGCGGATTGGTAGGATGCGAAGCTGGTGTAATCGACGCCGTTGAGACTCCAGTCGGGCGCCGCGCCGACGGTCCAATAGATGTTGTTGTCGAGCGCGAAATCCGAAGTGGTCTGAATCAGATACGGCACGGTGGAGTAGATAATGTTATTCTTGAAAAAATTGGAATTGGTGCCGCTGAAATTAGCGTTGACGGTGTTGAAGGCGGGGCCCGGAGTTGCGGGATTCCAATAAAAGGTGTTGTTGTAAACCTGTACGCCGTCGAGGGTCCCGCTGATGGCGGCGCCGTTCGTGTTCATGAAAATCTCACCTGAATCGGGGCTGTTGGCCAAGCGCGCATTATTCGAGCAAACATTATATCGGATGATGTTGTCGGTGCTGACGACATTGTCCGCGCTGAACACGGAGACGCAGTAGCCGATGGAATCATGGCCGTAGTTGTATTGGACGATATTGTTAGTGTTCCAGACGTCAATGTCATAGTCACCGCCATCCCACATGCTATAGTCTTGAATGTCGTAGGACTCATTGTTTTGAATCACGCAGGTGTGGCAATACAAATCCATAAGTCCGCCGGTTCCGCCTCCGCATCCGGGATTGGGAGGGCATTGTCCGCTGTTGTGAACCACATTGTTCTGCATCAGGCCGTTGGTCACGACAAAGAGCGTCATGCCTATTGCAGAGACGTTGTACACCGAGGAGTTTTGG
>Ga0181530_10002325_pt1 | contig 22802 bp, 19 predicted proteins | sample PEATcosm2014_Bin_42_FD_119769 | JGI IMG/M metagenome (GOLD analysis project Ga0181530, IMG submission 119769) | Peatland microbial communities from MTU Mesocosm Facility, Houghton, MI, USA - PEATcosm2014_Bin10_60_metaG | ecosystem: Environmental > Terrestrial > Soil > Wetlands > Peat | place... | reverse complement strand
GCCGCAAATGTTCGTTGCGCTGATACGGACCCAGGCGCGGAGTTTCGGTGTGCATTTTTCTGAAATACTTTGGTGCCTGCGGCGCGAGCGTGGCGAGGCCACGGCCCGCTGGCATCAGCATGCGGTAATCGCGGGGCTGCCTCCTTCTGCTGGACCGCGCAATTGCCTCGCCCTGATGTCTCAATGGGAGAGTCTGGGCGGGGGGATTGCGCGGGTCAGCGTCTATATTTCTTCACTCGATGGACTGGATTATATTTTGAAGGGGAGCGGTTTGACCGAGTCAAAGGCCAAACGATGGGCTGGCGACTATCACGAACTGGCAAAGTTTGGCGGTTCGTGCGACGTGACGCTGTCCGAGAGTGTTTGCCGACACCTGGCCAATCGGAGTCGTTCCGGTTGGCGCGGGCTGGGCGGACACGAGACGAGGGGGACAGACACGGCGTCGAGCACAGTGCAAAGCGGAGTAAGCAAAGCGCCTCCTTTTGAGAACGTCCCTGGACCGGCGATAACGGTTCAAACGCCTCTTCACCCTTGACCGGCTTGAAGCCAGCCTCAGACGAGGCCGTAAACGTCAAGGGAAGGGCCATAGCGCGCGCCAAGGCTGCGGCACATCTGCCACCTGTGAAACTTATGCAACGTGGTGCCATCCACCCCCCCGGCTTCAGCCGGGGGGGTGGATGGCTCGCTTGAAGATAAACTCTGTACAGATGAAAACGACGGAACTGACGAAACTGCTCTGGCAAGCCGTGAACGAGAGCGACCTGATGCCGCTCTCCGAGGCGGAAGCACGGCTTTACACGGTCGTCCACCTGGGGGTGATGGCCTACGAGGACGAAGTCCGGCTGGGCCATCCTGCGCCGGAACGCCGCTGCATGATGTGCGGTGTCCTGGTGAGTCAATGCTGCTGTTGAGTAAAGGAAAACAAAATATGACTGAGGATTTAATGCAAGCGGCGCTGGCAACCTGGGCGGCGAAGAATTTGCCGGCGCGGCTCGATGTCGTGGCGACGGCGAAACTGCTCGGCTTCGCGGAGCATGACATTCAGATTTTGATGGCCGTGGGCAAGCTGACGCCGCTGGGCGATCCGGCTCCCAACGCGCCAAAATGGTTTGCGGCGGTCGAGATGATCCGTTTGGCCGCTGACATGGATTGGCTGCACAAGGCCACGAAAGAGATTGCCAAATACTGGCGGCACAAGCGCGAGCGCCGCCAAGCTCCTGGCCCCTCGTCGCACCCGGCTTCACACCAAGCAATCAAAGTTCGGCCTGAAAAAGTTACACCTAATTCTTCACCTAAAGTTACACCTGACGGGCAGTTTGGAGGCGGTGAATGGGCAATGCGTAGCGTTGGACAAGTAGTTGAAAAACTTGCTTGACTCCCTGTAGAGGAAGGTCTATATTAAGCCTTGAAACAGAGTGTGTTAGGCTCGGAACGGTAAAGCTTCCTCGGTTCAATTCCGACCCCCGCCTCCAGTCCTAAGTGTGGGAGTATCAAGGAGTTGCGTAAGTTGGAATGGCCACTGTCAGTGAAAGTGTCAGTGAATTGATGCGCGGCACAACAACCGCTCACAATTCGCCAGTACTCCGCTGAAACTCGCCCACTACTCGCTAACGCGAGGGGAGTGGACTGGTTCACGATTCAGTGAATCAGATATGAAACAACGATTCATCATGTTCCGGCGAGCGGGCGTTTTCTACAGTGAGGACACGACCACCCGCCAACAAACCAGTCTCCGCACCAAGGACGAAGCCGAAGCCCTCACTCTTCTGCATTCCAAAAACGAAGCCCACCGGCAGCCCATCCTCAATCTGCACATTGCCCGGACGTACCTGACTGCGACAGACCCGGAAATCGCCAAGCGAACCTGGCAGGCGCCAATGGACGAGATGACCCGGACCAAGACCGGGCCGACGTTGATCCGTTGCCAGCGGGCGATGCAGGACAAGGCGTTTGACCTCATCCGCGACCTGCCCATTCTCGAAACCCATTCCGTCCAATTCTTGAAAGTGCTTGAGGCCGGTTCGGTGGCGACAAACGTGTTCTTGCGCCGGCTTCACAATTTCGCCCTCGACATGAATTGGCTGCCCTGGCCGGTTCTCGCCAAGAAGCAATGGCCGAAGGTCCGGTTCAAAGAGAAGCGGGCAATCACCTTGAAGGAACACCAGGCCATCATTGAAAAGGAATTGAACCCGGAGCGCCGGGCGTTTTACGAGTTTTGCTGGCACCTGGGCGGCGCACAGTCGGATGTGGCGAGCCTGACCGCCGAGGACATTGACCGGCAGGGCAAGGTGGTGAGTTTCCACCGCCACAAGACCGGAACCGTTTCCATCATCCGTTTTGGCAAAGAAGTTGAGGGCGTCTTACAGTTGCTTCCGCATGTCGGGCCGCTCTTTCCCAAACTGCAAAAAATGCGGGAAGGGCATCGGGCGACGGAATTCAAGCGTTGCTGCCGCCGGTTGATGATTACCGGCATCACTTTGCACAGCTACCGCTACGCTTGGGCGGAACGTGCCAGGACCTGTGGCTACCCGGAGAGATTCGCCCAGGAGGCTTTGGGGCACCAGAGCAAGGCCGTGCATCGCGCCTACGCGAGAAAAGCCCAAGTCGTGATTCCGACCTTGGAGGAATATGAGAGGAAACTGGCCGCCTCTGCCGACGGGGTAATCGTGCCGTTGCCGCTCGCGGTGAATCAATGAAAGGCAGAACCCACAAAGACGCGCCGCACGGGATTACGCCGCCCTGGACGCAGCGTGAAGCGAAGGCGGGCCATCCTGTGTTCCATCCACAGAATGGCATTTCTTGCGGGAGTTTTGCCGCTGCCAGTGCTGATTGACGGTGTTCGTGATCTTGGCAAGCCACGACCGATCCTTGACCAACTCCAAAATATCCGCCGTTGCGAAGAACTTGATCCCATTCGGTGCCGGGTTGCCAAGTGGTTTGAGCAGCCGAGACGAAACGAGAACCGGAACATCGTGAGCCTGGCAACCGAGTACCCAGGCCGCTTGTTCCGCAGTCAGCCGGGCCGGAGGTTGCCCAAACAGCGACAGGAATTGATGTTGCTCTTCTCTCATATTCCGTTTAGCCAGCGTCCCGGCGATTGCGTTCCCGGAAGCTCACCTTGCGTCAACACCGCCTGCTTGGGCGGCGGTCTGAACACTTTGTACACCCGTGGCACGCCCTGCCCGCTTTCGCGTTGCTCCCGGTCCCAGGCCCCAAACGCCCGCCGCCCGCCCTTTTGCTTTCGGCCTCGCCGTGCAATCAGTTGTCTCGCCAATAAAAACGCCTGCATCCGCGACGCTTGGACATCCGCTGTAGGGAGGTGCAGATCAGGCCACGGCCAGGGCGAACCATCAGACATGCTGACCAAATCCCACCCATCCGCGCGAGCCAGCTTCATATTGCCATAGTACGGCAAGGACAGGAGTTCGATCACCGGCCTCAAATGATAGGCCCATTTCGGCCCCATGCTCTTTGCGAAATCATCCGTGCAGCCGAAGCACAGCATTTCCGCCACGATGGCGAGCTTGATTCGCCAGAGACTTCCAGCCCCATAGGCCCAGGAGAACCGCTCGTTGCAGACTTTGGCAACCCGCTTGCTGCAACCCACCAGGCGCATCCCCTTGTCTTCCGCCCTTCGGTTTTCGAAGGTCTTGGCGATGTATTTGGACACATACATCGCCATCGCCTGAGGGGTGCTGATAATCGGCAGCAAGTGGCAGGCATCAAACTTGTAGTACCGCCGGCCCTTGGCTTTGCGCCGTGCTTTGAACTCCCGCACGCCGCACAGCCGCCTGAACTCCTTCCAGATGGCCCGCAGATTCGGAGAGGCCAGGCGCTGGATTCCGGCGTAATAAGCACCCTTGCTGATCTTGTGTTCCTTTTTGTCTTTGAACAATTGGTTCAAGACGGCCACCTTGCAGCCCGTGCGAATGTCCTCTTTCGTGACCACAACGACATGAGCGTGCCAGGCCCCGCGTTGCTGGCGCTCGAAGACCCGCAGCCAATCCTCGTAGATTTTTGGGAAGACATTGGTCGCCAGCGACTTGAACCGCCGCGTGAACTCCTTGCGGTCGGTGACATTCTCCCGAATGGTCAAGGTCTGCAATCCGACATGTTCAATCCCGTATTTCTCGACCATCCATTCAATCCGGCTGCGAATGGCAAACATCTTTTTGCGCAGCCGGCCGGGCAGTTGTTGGATCATCTTGGCAACGGCAACACGGGCTTCTCCATCCGATTTTACCCCCGTGGAAGGCAACTCAATGCCACTGTTACTTAATTGATGAATAAGGGCCGGGGCGGGCGGCGCTGGCGCGCCGCCCTGCCCCGGCCCAGGATTCATACCAGCGGAACAATCCGCTTTTTGAAATGGGTGGAGTACATAAATCCGCGCCGCAGGTTGTGCGGCTGGCGACGATCCCGGCTGTTGACCGCTGGTTTCCATGATGAACTAAAAATTGCGAAAGGTGTTTGGTGCCTCCGGCGGTTGCCCGTCGAAGACACCAAACGGTGCGCTGTGGATTATCGGGTTATTTCCCGACCAGGCCCACAATCCTCCCCCGAGCCCGCATCTTGTTGCCGAAGGCCATCAATTCCCGGATGCCCAGGTTGATCACCTTGTCTTGCAGCTTGCCGGCATGGAGCGGCTTTTCCTCATCGCTCATGGCGTACTCAATCGGCTGCGCCAATCGCTCGCCCGTGTCGCTCTGGTCCATCACCGTGAGGACTTGCTGCTTCACAATGCCCTTTTTGCCCATGTACTCATCCGACCGATCACTCATTACCAATACTTTTACTGTCATATATGTTTCTTTCTTCTGTTGCCGGCTGTTTTTCGCACGCACATTGCCAGCCCGTGTTCATGCGCCGCGCTGTTTCGCCCCCGTCGCCGCGCGGAATGTCGGCGGGGAAATTTCGGTTTTAGTACGGTTGCGGGGAACCTCCCACAATCACGCCACCGGCGCGGGGAACCGCCGGCCTGTTTAGGGTGGGGTAACCCACAGGCGATGCCGGGAGCACCGGCGACTCCTCAAGCCGCACGTACTTGCGGCCGGAAATCACGCAAAAGAGCGGGGTGACCAGCGTCAACGCCAAATCCTGTCCCGCCACGAACTTGCGCCCATCGGTCAGCCAAACGGTAATTCGCCCCGCCACCTCCTGGAATCCCCCATAGCGCACCCCATCATCCTCCGGCGCGACAGGTCCGGGAGGATGCAACCCTTCCCGCAATTGCGACTCTTTCACCTGCAAAACCGGCACGGCGCCAATGGGGACACCCCGCGCTGGCACCGCCAGGACCGCCCCAGTTTGAACGGCGGCAGGCGCGACCGGCGCAACCGGCCTGCTCCCAGCCGCGGCCTTCCCTGTGACCGCCGCAGGCGCGCCAAACATGCCCCGCAAAATGTGCTTGCCCCAAACGCCTGACAAAGCCAGCAATCCCAAAAGCAAAACCGGAATCAGGAACGCCACCGGCCACGGAATGCCCTTGCTCCGCTCTCCCTTGTCCGCCCGGCTCGCGACAATGCCAATGCCCGCCGCCGTGTTGTAACACTCCGACAATTCCTGATCGCGGCGAAACCAACCCGAAAAACTCATTTGCTGTTGGGACCCTGTTTTCATTTCCTCGTAGGCGCCCCATCGGAAAGCGGCGGGCAGCTTGAACCACCCCACCCGGCGCTTGCCGAGATTGGAGATGTAGAGGAACTGCTGTGCGAAAGACCGAAACATTTTGTCCACGTTCTGCGGCTGTTGTGTCAAGACGAATATATCGTCATGAATCTTCCGGTGCTGCGACAGGTAAAACGGGAACTCGACCGGCGCCTTGGCGTAATTGCGGCAGTTGTAAACCAGTTGCAATTCGTCCAGGAAATAGCAGATACCCTGCCCGTCAAACTCGCCCCCCGCGCACCACGGGGCGAAATCCAGGCACACCGGCGAATAGTTCCTGTCCGCCTTCGCCCCCTTTTTCGGCTCTTCATACTCCAGCCGCGCCACCGGCTCGGAATTGGGATGCCGGTACCTGTAAAACTCGGTCATCTCCGCTTCACTCAAAATCCGCACCCGGCCCCGCTTCAAAACCAGGGCGTCGGCCCCATCCGCCAGGCGGGTCAGATGCCAATGGTCGCAGAGTTGCACATTGGCCAACGGGTGATGAACGTCGAACCACCCTTGGAGCTTTTCCAGGTTCAACGAAAGGTTGGTGCAGACCAGCCGGTCGGTCAGCAACAGTTCTTCCACGAGCTTGGTCAGGCCATAGTACGACTTGCCCGCGCCCGGCTTGCCGCAAACAAAGTAAAGGCTCATAAATCGCGCAGGAAGTCGGAACCCTCGCGCAGGCCCCATTTGATGTCGCGCCAGACCAGCACCCACAAACAACGCTCCAGCGCATGGTCAAAATCCATCCGGCACCGCGAACCGCCCGTCACGAGCCAGGCCGAATTGACGAAGCCGCGCCGGCGGTGAATGAACATCGGGACATGCTGAAAAGTAATCATAAGGCGTCCGATTCGTGACCCAGGAGGCTTGCCACTGTCCGCTTGGAATAGGCCCACACCCAGATGGACAAGGCCAGGCCCATGCCCGCATACATCCAGGCCAACTCCGCATCGCTCATCCCCTGGACAGGCTCGAAACCCGTATAATGCGTGCCCGCCATCAAGGAAATGCTGTCGCTGAAGAACGAGACATGCGCCGTATTCGTGCAGGTCAGATCGAGAGCCACCGCGCACGAAACCAAACCCGCCTGCACCGCTTGGACGCCCGACGTGGCATCAGGAACCCAAAGCAGGGTGTCGCGACCGAAGCCAGGCTGAACCCAAAACGAAAACCGATAAGTCCCGCCGCCGTCAGACACCCGCAGTTCGACCGCCGCCGCCAGCCCATTGTCAAATACCACAGGCACGGCCACCGCCGCATCAAACCCGCCTGGCGCAACATCCTGCCCATCGGCGGAGGCGGCGCACAACAGACCGAACACGGCGCAGGCCACAAACGCCCGCACGATGAGGGCCGCCGCCGCCACGATCTTGAACGCCAGCATCCGCACCATCAGCCAGAAAAACAACGCCTGGACGAACAGGCCCAAAGGCACGAATTCATTGAGGACCCGCAACCCAAGCGAGACAGAACCGGCCACCCCCGCCGTGCCCAGCGGATTGACTATGGCCGAGGTGAGAATGTTCCCGGTGAAGCTGCCGAAAAACACCAGGAACCCCACCAGGGCGCCCGTCAACACCAGACACAACCCGATGACATACGCCGGAGCCGCGACGCCGCCGACCGTGTTGCCCAGGATTGAGAATTGCGGAAAACGCCCCTGTGGCGCCGCAAACACAATCGCCATCCCCCGCCACAACTCATCCATCATCTTGAACGTCAACACGATGTAGATTCCCCACGTCACCAGAACGCGAATCCACGCCACAATGTCACAAATCCCCGAAATGGCCCCGGGGTCGAAGTTGATTGTTGTCCCTCCGACCGCCGCCCCCGGCAGGGTCAAAATCATGTCGTTGCCGACCGAGCCAGGCCCCCAACCTGATAGCGAAGTGATCAGCCCTTGCGCCGAACCGGCCATGCCGGTCAACCCATCCAAATTCGTGCCGACAGCCGTCCTGCCATTCGCCATCACCGCGTCGATATTCGTCATGGACTGGTCAACATTGGTGTATAGCTCCGCCTGCTTGGTATTGTTCGAAATCGCCAGGAGCAAGGCATCGGCGTTCGTATCATACCCCGGCGCGTTGGTCAGCTTGTCCAGATCACCTTTGACCGACCCAAGCAAATTCGTGGTCGCCGCACCGTCCACCCCCAGCCCTGAAATGCCCGTGGACATCCCGCTCAACGTCGTATTCATCCCCGTGAGCGTGCCGTTGGCGGTCCCCAAGGCCCCGTTCATCGAAGTCAGCGAACCGCCCAGGCCCGTTACCCCGGTCGTCACGGCCCCAAGCCCCGTCGCATTGTGTTGATCGGCAGTCTGGATAGCTTGCGCGATCCGCGCCTCTCCCGTGTAAATCGCATCGAACCCCGCCCGCAGCGTGCCATCCGTGGCCGTGCCCGTATTCGTGGACGTGAAGGCGATAGGCAGGCCATTCGTGCCCAAACCGTCCACACTTGGGTTGACGTAACCCACGCCCCCGGCATTGCCCCCCGGCGAAGTCACATTGTTGGTTGACGTCAGGCCAGTCCCATCCGAACCGGGGGGAATGGGCGTTGACGCCAAATTGGTTTGCACCAAGGCCACGTTAGGATTGGTAATCCAGTAGTAGCCGGGAAGCGGACTGGGCCCACCCTGCACAAACGCCTTGCCCAGGCTATCGCCGGTCAAAGTAACCAGGGAGACATTTGTGCCGGTCCCCACCGTGATGCAAATCTGCCTCGTTCCACCCGCTGGCACAAACACCGCATTATTGCCCGCCACATCGGCCCCCAGGACATTCCCACCGGCATCGGTAAACCCGTAGTATTGCCCAAAGGGCTGTTGATTCTGAATGGTCGCACAGACCCGGCTGTTCGTGGACGCCGGCGCGCCTCCCGAAGCATAAACGTCAATTGCCGAACCCAAAGCGGACGGCGCAAAGGGCCCCGTACCCCACGGGCCGCCAGGCTGCCCAATCCACTGCACCAGGAACGCCCCCACCGTGCCATAGGTTTTCCCCACGGTGTCACAACTGAACACCGCCGACGCCGACTGCCCCGGTGCCAGGTTGGGAATGAATGTGCCGGCGTAAAAGCCCGACCCGACCGACCCGCCGCCGGCTACATTGTCCCCATAACAGCCCCCGCCCACAATCGTCGAGCCTGAGTCGTTGTGAAACGTCACCGTGACGGTTGTCATGGTGAAGCCCGTCGGTTCACCCGTAAAATTCCAGTAGGAGCTGCGCCCAGACCAGAGCCACTCTTGAGCCGGGCAGCCCAACGCTACAAGCCAGACCATCCCCGCCAGCAGTAATTTTTTCATAAGTCTAGTATTTGAAGAACCACGCCACGCCAGCCACCAGGAGGAAGCCGCAGACGAAACAAAACAGGAGGTGCATAGAAAGATGTTTCCAGGCAAGGCGGGGAAGCACTCGCTCCCCCGCCGAACCCATTAGCGGTGCGACGCAAGGTTTAGCGGAAGAACCGTGCGACCAACCGCGCCCCAACCTTCCAACCCAGGATGCCAAGCGCAATCGCGCCGACCGAATACCAGACCGCCGTCAGGGTCGTGACCGCAGCAGCGGGATCAGGAGCCGTGCCGCCATCCGCCAAACACACCGCAGCCGTGCCGCCAAGCACCAGCACTGTCGTCTTAATCTTGTTCATTTGAACCTTTCACTTCGTTGTTTTTCCCTGCCTGAACAGCCCTCACACGAGAGCCACGATCAAACAGAAATCCCTTTCCTTCGTCTTCTCCGGCCTCTCGCGTCATGCGAACTGCCTCTAGGAACGGTCAGGGGGTCAACGGGTGCCGCTTCGGAAATGAGAAAACGCCCGTCAATAGGGGCGTTTGAGGGGTTTTGACCAGGTCAAAACAAGGTCAAAATGAGGTCAATCTTCACTGTCAGAACCGGAATCATCAAGGGCGCTCTTGCGATGGATATGCGCCGCGCGGCCATCGGAAAGCGAATCGCTTATGCGCTCAAATTGCGAGGAGAATTGCCGCAGTTCAGCCGGTTTGCGCCCCAGCTTCCGCTCAATCGCCTGCAATCGAAGCGTTATCAGCGACGGCACGCAATGACACTGCCGGGCCACTTCGTCCCGGGAAAGCCCGTCCTTGCAGTAAAGTTGAAAAACCCGCGTCACCGGCGCCTTGCGATAGTTTGATTTGGATTCCAGTGCCTGCATCAATGCGAACAACCGCCGTGCCTCGTCATCGCTCGCCGGTTCGCTTGTCTGCGGCAAGAACCGCGCAAACAACTCCCCGCCGCTCTTCCGCGCTTGAAGCACCCCGACCGGCAACAGCGTGACATGCGAAGCCAAATCGAAAAACTCTGCCCGCGCCCCATGCAAAATCCCCAGGCTGTTTGCATCCAGAAACCGGCTTGTCGGCCCCAGCAGAATGAACGGCCTGCCAAGTTGCGCGACCACACCCGCCACTACCTGCCGAAACTCATCCCGGTCATTCTGAATCGTCAGCACCACCGGCACCGCATTGGCAAACTTGCTCCCAATCTGCCGGGTCAGTGGCAGATGCAAATCCGTTTCCCGGAAGTCGCAGTCAAACGCCTTGCAGATCGCCCGCCCCAGGCGCAGCCAGTTCAATGCCAGCAGGGCAGCCTCATCCCGCGACACGACAAAGTCGTCACAATTCCAGGGATCACAAGCGCAGACCGCCACAAAAGAACCATCCGCACGCTCGACGAGATCATGCGCGCAGCCGCACTCTTGGGCGCACGGATAAGACTTGGCCGGGTTTGGCTTCTTTTCCAGGAAGGCACGCTCAAAGGTCGCGAACTCCCCGCCCAGCCAGCTTCGCCAGAGCGCGGGAACGCCAGCCAGCCCGTATATATTGTCCAGACACTGCCACCAGGTTGCCATGCGTTGTCTTTCCCTTTTCCTTGGCTGGCGATGCCAGGTCCGCCGGCTTAGAGATCTGCCGCCGGCGCAGGCTGCGGGAAACCATGCAGCGTAAGCGGCGCCGCACCTGCATTCCCCGCTGTCACCGTTTCCCGGAACCGTTTTTCCGAGAGCCACTTTTGAACCACCGCCGCGTCGCACCGACGGCCCAGCTTCAGAATGTTCGGCGGATGCACCTCCACCCTGCGGGGCTTCTTCATGCCCTCAAAATATACATCGAACACCGCCCTCACCAATTCGCCGCTATCCGGGAACGCCTTCTCCCCCCTGGCCTCAGCGGACGCAAAAATATCGTCCGCCTTGTGGATAATGACATCGTGACAACCGCCGCCACGCACGATTTCAATTTCCCGCAAAACGATTCCATCAACGTCTCCATTGCCACCCCACTTCAATGCGCCCTTCCCCTCCAAACGCAGCGGCTCAAGCGTGAAAGACTTCCGTTCCGAAAAGTACTTGTTGTCACCGCGAAGCCGGACCCCAAACTCCCGCCGGTAAAGCTCCTTTTCTCCCTTTGTTGCCGCATGTATCCGAAGCTCGTCATGCCCCGGCGAAAACACGACCACGTCGTCCTTGGCCGGACGAAAATGCAAAAACGTCAGCTCCTGCCTTTCGACCTTCGCAGTGCGTGAGAACGTGTCTCCGTGCCGGATCACAAACCACCACTCGCCGTCAATCTCATGCCGGCTGATCCGGGTTGTTTCATGTCCGCGGTTATGTTCGGCAAACCAGAGGTCGAGGTCCGCCCGCAAACCCTCCATCGCTTCATTCCCAGGCGCGGCAAATTGCTTCCTCTTGTTTTCACCCGGCTTTGCCGCGAAGTACTCAAACGAGGACATCCGCCGGAACCGCTGCTCATTGTGCGTTGCCGCGAACAACTCTGGTCTCGCCAGCCAAACTTGCATCGCCACATCCCCTTGCGACGACTCAAGCTCAAACTCCATCTCCACCCCGCTTTGCGCCACCGCATTTTGCAGCCGCTCCTGCCCCGCATCATTCGCCATCTCATCAATGGCGAAGAGCGCCTCGCTCAATTCGTCTGGCAAGCCTTCCGGCGACAACAGCAGCTTCGACAGCCCCCGGAAGTATTCATCGTCAGGCAAATCCCCTTTCGGAAGGTCCACCTTTTGCTCCGTCAATTCGCCCGTGAACCGCTCGAAAAACCGGGCCAACAATTTCCGGCCAACTCCTTTCAAAAAATGCACCTTCGTAAACCGCTTGAATCGCAATGTCGCCATGTTCTTTTCCTTTCTTCTTGCCCAATTTCCCAATCTCGCCGTAATTCTGGCAGAACCGGTTGGACATTGGCTGTCCATGCAAAATGATTTGTGCAAATAAAGGGCGTTGATAATCAACGGCTTACAAAGAATTCCCGAAAAAACGTGAAAATGGGGCAACAATCCACCCGAACCCACGACCGCCGACGAGTGGCCGGAAGCTGCTTCCACCGACACATCGGCTGGGGAACGGCCTGACTTCGCCAATTCAAGCCGGTTCCACTCCGCTCCATTCCAGCGCCAGCCGGTGAACCGCTCCACCGGCCCGCGCTTCCATTCCCCTCCGCTACACCGCCTCAAATCGCCGAAGACAGGCTGCCCCGGCGCCATGAGCGCGGAAGTTTCGCCAAGTCCCCTCAGCCGGCAAGCCGCGCATCAGGGCCTTGCCGAAACTTCCGCCCTCACAGCGCCCCCAAAATCAGTCCGACCTCTGCCGCTCCGGGCAAGCCGGGGGCCTCACGCCTGCCCACCACCCACCAGGCGACGGCCCCCGTCTCACCCGGTCGTCAGAAGTCAGAACATCGCGGCCCCACGCCCCGACCAAAGGACAGCCCCGGACGACCTTCGCGCCAGCGCGGCACAGGGACTGCAAATTCGCATCTTCTACCCCCTCTCCACCTGCATCTTTTCCGCCTCAGCTATCATTCGAGAAAGCGAAGTCCCCAAGCTTTTCGCAATGGCATGGGCAGTGTCCAAATTTGGACTCCGCTCCCCCCGCTCCAAAAGTCCGATGTACGTTTGATGAAGGCCCGCTTGCGCGGCCAGCGCCGCACGGCTGAGGCGTTTTTGCTTCCGACGCTTTTCCACGACCGCCGCAAAACTGTCCGATAATTCCGACGCAATGCGTTGCATCCCGGAAAGGCTGCTCCGCACCGTTTGAAACAAAGATAAGACATTTGTCTTGACCACTCGCGGGGAAGGTTGTTTAACGAAGCAAAACAGGACAACATGAGATTGGACACCCTGCCAGCGCAGAGCCGTCTATTCGGGCGGCATCAGCCGTTTCCACGGGCGTTGAAGCCCCAATTGAATCCTGAAAGCCGTGGTGAGAAGTATGTTGATTTCACCGGCCTCAATTTTTTGGAGGTTTCGGGTGGCAATTTCGGCTTTTTCGGCCAGTTGCTCTTGCGTCATGCCTTTGCGCACCCGCTCCCGGCGCACATTCGCGCCGAACGACCGTATTCGCGTCCATTCTTTTTTGCTCAGAGGCACGACATATTACATCCCCTGGACCGGAAAATGTGGAACGATATGGTACATCGTGAAAGAGATTGCGATATTGTATGCCAAATTAAGGCAAGCAATTGCCAAGGAATGCAAAGCAATATCAGGAGCCAATCACTATTCCTTGACAAGTTACGGCGGGTTATGATTGCGATTCGATCACAAGAACCATTCAAAATTGCTGCAAAGTTTGCGGCCTGCCATCGGAACGGACTCGGGAAAGCCAACCTGACCCGCTCCCGGACATGCCCACCCTCGACCTGCCTTGCCCCGCTTCATCCCGAAACCTCAAATCCCCAAATCGGATGAAAACCGTGAACCGGATAAAACGGCCCGATGCTGCGGCGCTGAAGGAGCGCTACTTGGATTGTATTGGCCTCACGTCTGTCAGCACAACAGCCTTGCAAGGCGTTGTGGCAAAGCTACTCAACCTGGGCATTTCAAGGAAAACTTTGGTGAACTGGGCAGTTCGAAAGGGGTATTCGCGGGGATCGGCTGCCAACCTCTTAACCCGGATTTGCAAAGCCCTCGGGTTGCCGGAACGCCACCCAGGAGCCGGACGCATACCATCCCCTGAGACGCTGGAGCTTCTGGCCCTTGCTCGGACCAGATATGGCGAACGGGCCATTAAGCTCTTGCGGTCCGCCTGGCGGACGGGAAAAGCGCAGGAGAAGTCCGGCTCTGGAGGCGTTGCGCCGCAGTCCGACATCGCCAGGAAGCCGCCTGTCGCGCCACCATTGCGTAGCCTTGGAACTAATAATGGGTCCATTATTAGGAGGAACGGAAAAACAAAAGCGCAGGTAAAGTCAAGCTCTGGAGACGTTGCGCCGCAGTCCAGCATTGCCGGCAAACTTCCGGTTGCACCACAATTACGCAGTCTTGGAGCTAATAATGGGTCCATTATTAGAAGGAACGGACATGGGACGAAAAAAGACGGCATCAGGCTCCGTCAACCCGCACGAGTGATTTTCAAAAGGAACGGCAGCACGACAAAAAAATCAAGAATCCAAATTCGCAGCATACAATTATGAAGATAAATTCTCATCGGAGCGCGATTTCGCGCCAAGCGACCAAAATTCCGGCGAACCAAAGCGGCGCTTCATGCCCCACAAAGCCGCGCGGAGTTCGCAACCCCGCGCTCCGGGCGGCTTTGCGCATCGGCTACATGACCATGTTCGTTCTGTTGTTCTCGTTAAGCGCATTTTCACAGCCTACAATACCTATGGAATGGTTCTACTTCCCTCCACCGAGCTTCGAGACTACATATAAAAGTTTTCCGCTGGCTGATACGACGAACCTTCTCTCCGTGCCGGTGGGGCTTTTTGATGGCATGGATAACGCCTTGATCTTGGACACGACAAATTCCACGTCAGCCTACCTTGAATATGCCGTCATGGATACCAACTGGCTTCAAAATATCAGTTACGATCCGGGAACGATTCTTTTCTGCTTCGCACCAAACTGGGCTTCTGTCAGCCAGGGCGGCACCGGGCCTGGTGACACTGCGTTTTTGATCGCCGGAGGCGATTTTTCAACCAATTCGCCCAACGGTCTGTTCGAGATTTATGTGGATTCCGCAGGATCGAACGTCTACATCGGCGGTATCAGCAATGGTGTGTCCATCACCTATGCCAGCGCACCGATTTCATGGACTTCCAACACCTTCCATGAATTGGGATTCGAGTATAAAAGCACCTCCAATCGCCGGTCGCCAGGCACTGAAATTTACTTGGATGGTGCTTTGGCAGCCACGGGTGGCGCGGTCAGCATTGTGCCGGCGCTGGGCGCGGACACCAACGGGTTCTGCACCAATGTTTTTATGGTAGGTTCGGACGGGAATGGACTTGAGCAGGCAAGGGGTGCCTTTTGGAATATGATTACGTGGAGCGATAGGTATGGTGGATGGTATACCAATGATTGGACTGAGATTTCAAACGCCCTTGTTGCCTGGCAAGGCACGTTGGGGGGCAGCGGCTTTGGCGGCATGATGACGATGGGAGTGGGCAGTGGTTTTGGCATGATGATGTCATCAATCGGAGTCGGAAATCTGACCCCCATAGGTTCGAGCGGCTATTGCCTTGCCGGGGCCAATGTCTACATCACGAACATGAGCCTCATGCCGGACACAAATGCAGACGGTGGAATGACGTTTGTGTTCACGATTGAAGGTGGAACCAACGGCTCATTGTATGACGTTTTCTCCACGACCAATCTCATGGGGTCGAACATTGTGAACTCATCGTGGACATGGCTGGGCCAGGGAACCAACAGCGGAATCTACCAGATTACCAACCAGCCATCGCTACCGTCGGTGCGTGTGTTCGGGGCGCCCCCATCGGCATATTCGTTCTACCTTTTGGGAACGCCACAGTTGGCTTCCGATGGCAGCGGCTTTACCGCCGCTTATGAATCGCTGATCATGCAAACCACCAATGCGTTCGCTTCGGATTCCGGCAGTCCCGGGATGCCCTTGGGCTGGGCTTTCAGCCTGGGACTGATTCCCAGCCAAAACTACCTCGGCAATTCCTCACAGCGGGTCAATTACACCTATGACAAAGTCGGCCGGTTGAATTCCGTGACGGGCATCCGCAGCGAAACCATAACCAATGATCCCGAAGGCAACGTGCTTTTGGCGCACTAAATCCAGAATTGGAAACTTATGAGAACAACTTTTTTGACTTCAATTTTCGGCCTCCTCTTGACGATGATGCTGTGTATTGCCCAGGACGACCAACCCGCCAATTATGATAGCGGTTGGTTTATGGGCACTAATTCTGCCGTCGCATACGAAATCCCGAGCGTCGTATCCTTCAACGCCAATCCTCAATTTCCAGGTGGGTCCACGGCCGTCGCCGAATCGATCACTCCGGACATTTCCACGCTGGCTCGGAATTTGCAGAATGACCCCACCCAAATTTTCAACTACGTCCACGACCATATTCGATATGTGCATTATTTCGGTTCGCACAAAGGCGCGGAAATGACGTTATTGGAGCGAAGCGGCAATGACTTTGACCAGTGCTCGCTTTTGGTAGCGTTATTGCGGGCCTCCGGTTTCTCCCCAAGCTATAACTTCGGGATGATTTCGATTCCCTATTCCACAAACAACCAGCAGGATTATCAGCATTGGGTGGGCACTACTCTAGCCAACACCAACTGGACTAATGTGTTGGGCCTTGTCGCAAACATCAACGCATGTTCCGGTTATCCATACATGGCATATTTCACCGGAGATACGAATGACGTTTTATTCCATCATGTTTGGGTGCAGGTGACGATCAATGGGACCAATTACACCCTCGACCCGGCCTACAAAGTGAGTTTGCCCATTAACGGCATCAATCAGGATAGCGCCATGCAAATGAACACGAACGCCCTGATCTCTGGCGTTTCCTCCGGAAGCACCTCTACTACCAATTACGTGCAAGGGCTCAATGAAGGCAATTTGCGCGCCACTTTAGGTTCCTATAATTCAAACTTATTGTGTTACATCCAGACCAACAGTCCGAACGCCTCTGTCCAGCAGATTGTCAGCGGCCAATCCGTCGTTCCATCTGCCGGTGAACCGCTTGGCCAACCGACGGCTTTCACCGTCCGGACCCAAGCCGGCAACTGGCCAGTTTCGACCTGGACGTATATTCCGACCAACCTGATGGCCGTGTTGATCGTGAACCTGCCCGGAGCGACCAATTCCTTTTATCTCCCCGGCTTGGCCGGCAGCCGTCTTTCTTTGGTTTGCAGCAACAACGGAGTAGTCCAGTTGTTCCAGGAAGACGCGCTGATTTCATCGGTGCAAACGACCGGCACCAGTGCGACGTTCACTCCCAGCATCGGTATTCAGCATCCTTTCGGCACAAACTGGAGTTTCAGCACTCCGGGCTTTTATCCTGCCCGCTGGCCTGGAGCTGATCAACTCGTCTCGACCCAGCCGTACCAGCGCACCAATGCGGCGTATGTTCTGCTTTATGGTTTTGACGCCAACAATGCATGGTTGACCAAGAGGCAGCAGCAATTGGACGCCTACCGCCAAGCGGGATACAGCGATTCCTCCAGACAGGTTGTAACTGAGACGCTCAATGTGATGGGGCTTACCTGGCTGGAGGAGACGGAACTCACTCAGGAATTGCTGGCCGGGCAAACAGCGACATTGGACCACTATATTCATCGCCTGGGACGCATGGCCCAGGAAACAAACCAAGGCTATTATATTGATGTTTATGAGCAGGTTCTTGTTACCCCATCCAACAATTCGACCAATGCCGACGGACTTTATGCGAAATGTCAGGCATTTCAAATTGGCTCGTATTTCTGCAGCGCCCTCGAACACGGCATGATCGAGCAGATGCAAAACAAAGGCCTTGTCGCGGCATCCACGGTGAAGCTGCTCGAATTGGCAAGCACGAATGGACAGAAGATTTACCTAGCCACTTCTAACAACTGGACAGCGGGCGCAAATGTTTCCGGGAATATAGCCAGTTACTCCACGGGCAGCCTTTACAGCAACTACATCAGCCAGGGCTACTATTTGCTGCTGCCCCAAAGCGGCTCGATTCAGATGGCCGGAACTGGGAGTTGGGCCGGATCGGGTTACGTCGCTTTTCAACCCCAGGGCAGCAACACGCCGTCAACCAGCAAAATGATCATCGGGGGAGGCTATAATGGCGGCTACGTCAGCGATCCCTCCACCGCTCCCAGCGCTGCAACCATTGCCACGTTTGACATCAACCAACCTGCGTACATCGATCCGCAATCAGCAACCACATCGCTGCCGACGCAATCTGCCGCTGATCCAGTCAGCATGGTGGATGGCAGCTTTCAAATCGCGTCCAGCGACCTGTCGCTCGGCCAAACCGAGCCGCGAGGACTGAATCTAACGCGCTATTATTCGTCAGCCCGCCGCAACACGAGCGTCGCTTCAATTTCTCCCGGCTGGCTGCACAATTATTGTTGCACTGCTTCCCCGCAGAGCCCCTGGCAGGCAGAACTGGGCGGCATGGGAACGCCCCAGCAAATGGCTCCGATATTGGTGGCAGTGCGCTCTGCGCTCAACATTTACAACAGCAGCCAGCCAGACCCAAAATACTGGACAATAACCGCGTTGATTGCCAAGTGGGCCATTGATCAATTGCTCGATACCAGCGTGTCGGTCAATCTGGGAAACGACACCGTTCAATTTGTGAGACAACCGGATGGCTCCTACACGCCCCCGGCCAATTGCACGATGTCTTTGATTCAAACAAATGGCGAATACTGGCTTTTAGAACGGCATGGCCGCACATTTGAATTTGCAACTAACAGTCTGCTTACGCACATCGTTGATCAATACGGGCAAACGATGACACTCGCCTATAATTCGAGCAACTGGCTACGGACAGTGACCGACTCGAAAGGCCGCTCGCTCACTTTCAGTTACACCGGTTCCAATCTCACGTCGGTTACCGATGGGACGCGCACCGTCTCGTACGGATACACCAGCGGCGACCTGACCTCGTTCACCGATGCGGAGGGCAAAACCAGCAGCTATGTTTACGATACCAGTCATCAGCTTATTGCAACCTTCGATGCTTTCACGAGGCTTGCCGTGTCAAACAATTATGATGCGTACGGTCATGTGACCAATCAATACACCTGTGGCAGTTCCAACAGACTGTGGCAGATCTTCCCATCCGGCTTTCAAACCATCGTGATAGACCCAGCGGAGGGCGAACAGCAGTATTTTTTCGACAACAAGTCCCGCCAAACTGGATTCCAGGACGCCTTGGGCAACCTGACCCTGACGTATTATGACGGCCAGGATCATCTTACGAACACGGTTTCCCCGCTCAACGAGACCAGTCAATTCTTCTACGATGGCAACAACAACCTGATCGAGACCATTGATCCTCTGGGCAGCAGCAACACGTTTGCTTACGATTCTCAGAACAATCTGATAACCACCACCGACGCGCGCGGCAATTCCAGCCACTTCGGCTACAATTCCCAATTCAACCTAACCGGCTTCACCAATGGCAATGGCGACTGGACCGTGTCGACGTTCAACACGAATGGCACGCTTCACACGCGCCAGGATTCCGGAGGGACGACCACCTACGGCTATGACGGCTACGGCCAGTTGAACAGCATCCAGTACCCCGGGAGTCTCGGTGCAGAGGGTTTCTTAAACAGCGTTGCCGGCGACATCCTGAGTCATACCAACGCCCGCAATAATGTCACCACGTTTCAGTATAACCAGCGCCGGCAACTCACCAACAGCATGGCGCCAACCAATCTCGCCGTGAGCATGGGTTACGATGCCGTTGGGAATCTGCAATCCAGCACGGACGCGCGCAACAATTCCACAACCTACTCATGGAGCGTCACGCGCCACCAAACCGGCACGACTTTTCCTTCCACGCTGCAAGGAATTCCGGCCGTCACCAATTTGTATGATGTTCGCGACTGGCCGACGCAAACGCTCAATGCTCTTCAAAAGCCCACGTATTACAGCAACAACCCCGTGCATCAACTGATCACCGTGGCGGACGCTCTCATGCGCACCAACAGCCTCTACTATGATTCGGACGGCCACCTGACCAATTCAACCGATGCCGCCTCGGAGACGACCTCTCGGACTTATGACGGACGGGGCGAGACGATAACCGTGACCGACCCGGCGAACAAAGCCATCGGAAAGACTTATGACCCGGCGGGCAATTTGATCTTTTTGACGAACCGGGACGGCTATCATTGGCAATTTCAGTATGACGGGGCAAACCGCCTGACAAACACAATTTCACCTTTGGGAATCACGACAGGAAAGGTGTTCAACAACCGGGGACTCTTGCAATCGGTGACGATGGCGGCCACCAATACGGCAACCTATTCCTACGACGCCAAGGGAAGAATGACCAACCGAAACGACACTATCGGTAACGTCGGCTACCAGTTTGACGCGAACGACAATCTGACGGTGGTTACCAATGTCGGGCAAGGCTCCGGCTTGTCTTGGGTTTATGACGCCTACGACCGAACAGCCAGTTGCATGGATGCCAATGGCAACCAAATCCAGTACCTTTATGACGCCAACGGCAATCTGACAAATTTGATTTATCCCGGAAATCTAACGGTCAAGTACTACTATGACAATTTGAACCGGTTGACGAACGTGACGGACTGGGCCGGGAGGCAGACCACCAACACCTACGACTTGGGGTCCGAACTGACCGCCGTTGCCCGACCAAACGGCACCGTTCGCACCATTGCCTATGACGCTGCCGGGGAGACGACGAATATCGTGGAGCGATACTCAAGCGGGGCGATGGCGATTGATTATTTCGCGGAGAGTTGGAACAACGCGGCGCGGATGCAATGGGAGTTTGTCGCGCCCCTGCCGCACCCCTATACCCCGCCTTCGCGGACAATGGCCTACGACAACGACAACCGCTTGGCGACTTTCAACGGAATGAGCGTGACGGTTGACGGCCAGGGAAACATGACGTATGGTCCTGGGACGAACAACACGTTTCTAACGTACAATTACGACGCTCGAAACCGGCTCACCGGCGCGGGAGGCTTGAGTTACGGCTATGACCCGGCAGGCAATCGAATATCGCTGACCAACGGTTCAACGAATGAAACTTTTGTGGTTGATCCGAAGACATCCCAGGTTTTGATGCGCATAAAGCCGGGCGTGACCAACTATTACATTTACGGCGCGGGCCTGCAGTACGAGATTGACGTGGCGGGAACGAACACCACCACTATTTATTATCATTTCGACTCACGCGGAAGCACCGTGGCGCTGACCGACACCAACGGCAACATAACCGACCGTATGGAATACGGCGCCTACGGCATGGTGACGTATCGCCTCGGAACTAATGACACGCCATTCCTTTACAATGGGCAATTCGGCGTCCAGACCGATCCTAATGGCTTGCTTTACATGCGGGCCAGATATTACAATCCCTATATCTGCCGGTTCTTGAACCCCGACCCATCGGGCTTTGCCGGAGGACTTAACATGTATGCCTTTTGCGGAGGCAATCCCATCAGCCAGGAAGACCCGTTTGGATTGGGGTATTGGTCTGACGTGGGGCAGGTGTGGTCTGGCTATGGTCAGGCAGTCGGAGGGACGGTAACGGGAATTTACAACGCTGCCACGAGTCCAATCAACACCGCTGTCGGGATCTACAACGCCGTAAGCAGTCCAGCGCAAACCTATAACGCGATCAGCACGTCAGTAGTCAACACCTGGAACTCTGGCCTTCAAGGGCAAGGACAAATCGTTGGAAATGTGTTGATTGCCGCTGCTACGGCAGGCTCGGGGTTTGCAACAGCCACCACAAGAGCCGCCGCAATCGCGGCAGCAGAACCGGCATTAACCGAAGGAATGAGCACTTTGCAAATACTTTCGACATACGACCAAGGAGCGCAGGCGCTCAACGCTGCTGACTACTTGTCGTATGGTGCCGAGTTGACATCACCACTTTACAAGGGATTGCTCATGCAACAAGGAGTTGATTTGGCGGGGGACGCATATTCGATAACGACATCATTTGCGGACCGCATAGGGACATCAGTGACATTGGCGGGGACGGGACTTACGCCGGGCGCAGCGATTGTCCCTGGACTTGTTGGGGCGGGAGCCGAGGCGACAGGGTGGTTGCAAAATTCGGGGGTGCTGGGGAATACAGGCGGTCAATCTTCCAGCAGCACCGGCAAATAGAAGGACGTATGACATTTTCCTACACCATCGGCGAATATGGTTGCACTAAGTGTTCCAACACGCGCTCCGAATATTCCGCCACCATGTCTTTTCCCTATGTGATCGCAGCATTCCTTGCGGCACTGGCATTGTCGTTCGTATTGTTTCGGGAACCATGGAACTTTCCGTGGTATTATTTCTTCTGCATTTTTGCTGGCGAACTCCTCTTGCTGTTTATTGCCGGATTTCCCTTGACCCTATTTAAGCTGGTCACAGGGGGAGGATCAATTGTTCGCCGGTGTCCAGCCTGCGGAGGTCAAATGACATTTAGGGGACAGCATATCAGCAAGTCGCAAAGACCTCGTAGGACTGACTCTGTGTTGCTGCTCCTGTTTTGTGCGCTGAATGTTGCGGTATGGGTGAAATTATACCACCACGTTTGAGCCGCACCGAGCAGCCAAAAAGTCTGTAAGCCATCCCCTCTCCGCCGAGACTGTGCCGTTTGATTCCCCTTGAAAGACGACGCCTCAAACGGCACAGACTCGGACTCCGCCCCAAAGTCAGCCTGGCCGTGAAGTCGCTGGTTTCCAGCTTGCGCCTTGTGGTCCCTTCGCAACATGGAATCCGCCGCCATCACCGCCAGGGAGTTACCCCCTGTCGCCAAGACTTGCCGGCTTTGGCTTCCCCTTGAAAGACTACGCCGCCAAACCCGGCAAGACTTGGCTTCCCCGGTGAAGCTCCCTTGCTGAATTTCCAAATCCGCCGCTCCACTCCGCTTTTTGGTCTGTCCGCTCCCCGGCCCTTTCCCCTGCGCGGGCGGCCAGCCCAAACGCTCCATTCCGCTCACGGCTTTGGAAATTCACAAGCGAGCGGGGAATCCTGATTACGCGCGTCTATCATGCTTCATGCCCTCCCGTACACCCGGCATGAAGCCTGCCATAATGCCGCATCCCGGATTATGCCGCGCCGGGCGCAGTCATGCTTGGAACACTGGGCTTCTCGGCGTGGCAATGCGGCATAATCAGAGGGCTTCCAAGAAGGCAAGCAGTTTGTCATCG